>OGRJ01002841.1_pt1 | contig 11799 bp, 10 predicted proteins | sample 1553411 | NCBI WGS metagenome assembly OGRJ01 (sample SAMEA2580084, study PRJEB22360) | human gut metagenome | biome: human gut; feature: human-associated habitat; material: faeces | place: Denmark | collected 2008/2010
AACTGGAAAGAGAGCGCGGGATTACGATCAAAGCCCAGACCGTGCGTACTGTATACAAGGCAAAAGACGGCGAAGAATATATTTTCAATTTGATTGATACACCGGGACACGTGGATTTTAACTATGAAGTATCTCGGAGTCTGGCAGCCTGTGACGGCGCTATTCTTGTAGTAGATGCTGCGCAGGGCGTGGAAGCGCAGACACTTGCGAATGTATATCTTGCACTGGATCATGACTTGGATGTGATGCCGGTAATCAATAAGGTAGATCTTCCAAGTGCGGAACCGGAACGTGTGATGAATGAGATTGAAGATGTGATTGGCATTGAGGCAATGGATGCCCCGCAGATCTCAGCGAAGACGGGACTGAATGTGGAGGATGTGTTAGAGCAGATTGTGGAGAAGATTCCAGCGCCGACAGGAGATGTGGCAGCGCCGTTGAAAGCGCTGATCTTTGATTCTCTCTATGATTCGTACAAAGGCGTGATTGTATTTTGCAGAATTAAAGAAGGAACGGTAAAGAAGGGCACACCGATCCTGATGATGGCGACAGGAGCAAGAGCAGAAGTTGTGGAAGTGGGCTACTTTGGAGCCGGACAGTTTATTCCGTGTGACGAACTCTCGGCAGGAATGGTTGGATATATTACTGCCAGCTTAAAAAATGTAAAAGATACCCGCGTAGGTGATACGATTACGAATGCGGCGAGTCCGTGCGCAGAGCCGCTCCCGGGTTACAAAAAAGTGAATCCTATGGTTTATTGCGGTATGTATCCGGCTGATGGGGCAAAATATCCGGATCTTCGGGATGCGTTAGAGAAGCTTCAGTTAAATGATGCATCTCTTCAATTTGAGCCGGAGACGTCGATAGCACTTGGCTTTGGTTTCCGCTGTGGATTTTTAGGTCTGCTTCATCTGGAAATTATTCAGGAACGTCTGGAGCGAGAATATAATCTTGATCTGGTAACCACAGCGCCAGGTGTTATCTACAAAGTGCACAAGACAAATGGCGAGGTGATCGAACTTACCAATCCATCGAATCTTCCGGATCTTTCTGAGATTGAGTATATGGAGGAGCCAATGGTAAAAGCGGAGATCATGGTGACTTCTGAATTTATCGGAGCGATCATGGATCTTTGCCAGGAGCGAAGAGGCGTCTATGAAGGGATGGAATATATTGAGGAGACGCGTGCTGTGCTTCGTTATCACCTTCCGCTTAACGAAATTATCTATGATTTCTTTGACGCGCTGAAGTCACGTTCACGGGGATATGCCTCTTTTGACTATGAGATGGACGGATATGTACAGTCAGAGCTTGTGAAGCTGGATATCCTGATCAATAAGGAGGAAGTGGATGCGTTGTCCTTTATTGTGCATGCAGATACAGCATATGAACGCGGACGTAAGATGTGTGAGAAACTCAAAGAAGAGATTCCAAGACAGCTTTTCGAAATTCCGATTCAGGCAGCCATCGGCAGCAAGATCATTGCCAGAGAGACTGTAAAAGCAATGAGAAAAGATGTGCTTGCAAAATGTTACGGAGGAGATATCAGCCGTAAGAGAAAGCTGTTAGAGAAGCAAAAAGAAGGTAAGAAGCGTATGCGCCAGGTGGGAAATGTAGAAATCCCGCAGAAAGCATTTATGAGTGTGTTGAAGTTGGATGATAAATAAATGAAACCGTTAGAATTATATCTTCATATACCATTTTGTATCAGTAAATGTAAATATTGTGATTTCCTGTCCGCTCCTTCCGAATTTCAGGAGCGGCAGGATTATGTGGAGAGCCTTTGCAGAGATATCCGGTCCTATCGGAATCTGGCAGAGGCTTATGTTGTTGTAAGCATTTTTTTGGGCGGGGGAACACCGTCTGTTTTGACACCTGCCCAGATAAAAGATATTTTTAAAAGTATAAAAGAAACATTTCAGTTGTCTGGCGAAGCGGAAATTACAATTGAGATGAATCCGGGAACAGTAGATAAGGAGAAGCTTCGGACATATCGAGAGGTGGGAATCAACCGGCTCAGTATCGGACTTCAGTCGGCGCTGGATGAAGAATTGAAAAAGCTTGGGCGGATTCATACATTTGAAGAGTTTCTGGACACTTATAAGCTGGCAAGAGAAGCAGGATTTCATAATATAAATATCGATCTCATGTCAGCAATTCCCGGTCAGACTGTGGAAAGCTATGAACATACATTGCGAACTGTTGCGGAGATAAAGCCAGAGCATATCTCAGCGTACAGTCTGATCATTGAAGAAGGAACCCCTTTTTACGAGCGCTACGGACAGGCGCAACATCAGGAGGAACTTCCGGGAGAAGAAGACGAGCGAAGGATGTATCAGATGACGAAAGAGATTCTGGCGCAATATGGATACGAGCGGTACGAGATCTCCAATTATGCGAAGAAGGGTTACGCCTGCCGGCATAATCTCGGATATTGGGAGAGGGCAGAGTATTTGGGGATTGGAAGAGGCGCCTCTTCTCTTATGGATAATCAAAGATGGATACAGGGAGAAGACAAGGAAGAAATCGATCGACAGGGACAGATGGAAGAATTTATGTTTCTGGGACTTAGAAAGATGGAAGGAGTTTCCTGCGCTGTGTTTGAGAAGACTTTTGGGTGTACAATAGAAAGCATTTACCATGAAGTGATCCAAAGAATGAAAGAAAGGGGATTGATGGAAGACGCAGATGGATATCTGCGCCTTACAGAGAGAGGAATTGATCTTAGCAATTACGTGATGAGTGAATTCCTCTTATCCGTTTAAAGCTGGAAGATAATACCGGCTGCGGCTCCTGCAACGATCCAGAACAGCGGGTGAAGTTTTCCCAGTTTTTTGATCTGCATAAGCCCGAAGAAAATGATGCATAAGGCAAGATTCCAGTAATTGATCCTTGTCACACCATTTGTGACTGTGACGAGCGTGATTTTTAAAAGCTCCCATACCGCATAGCCGATGAGAGCGGCAACGGTAGGACGGATTCCGTAAAAAACAGCTTTCACAGTAGGATTTTCGCTGAAATTTTCCAAAAATCGTGCGATGATAATAATAATAATCAATGCCGGTGCAGTCAGAGACAGTGTGGCGATCAGAGCGCCCGGAATGCCTGCGGCATTGTAGCCGGCATAAGTCGCCATATTCACGCCGACCGGTCCGGGGGTGCTTTCGCTGATGGCAACTATGTTGGCAAGTTCACTGGCAGTATACCAGTTGTATTTTTTCGTAAGATCCATAAGAAACGGTAAAGTAGCCATACCGCCGCCAATGGAGAATAGTCCTATTTTAAAAAATTCAAATGCAAGCTGTAAATAGATCATGAGTTTTTACTGCCTCCTGTTCTTTTTGCAATAACACCGATGATTCCGGATAAAACAATGATCACAGCTGTCGGAATCGGAGAGAAGCAGGCAAGGATAAATCCACCTGCGAATAAGAAACCACCAAGCTTGTCGACAATCCCTTTTTTTGCCATTGTAACAACGGTGTTAAGCATAAGGGCGCAAACAGCTATCCGGATGCCGGAAAGGGCATGAATGACTGCCGGATAGTGGAGAACATTTTTAAGCACGGTTGCCACGAGGCAGATAATGATGATAGAGGGAGAGATAACGCCTAAAGTAGCGAAAAGACCTCCCCAGAAACCAGCCTGTTTATATCCTACGTAAGTAGCAGTATTTACCGCAATGATTCCGGGCGTACACTGTCCGATGGCATACATGTCAAGAATCTCTTCTTCGGTACACCAATTCCGCGCTGTAACGATTTCACGCTGCAGCATGGGAAGCATGGCAAGTCCGCCTCCGAATGTGAGTCCTCCGATCTTAAAGAAACTCACATACAACTCTCCTAATTTTTGAATCTTCATAAGTTCACCCTCTATAACAAGCTTGCCATAATGGCAGCATAAACTTCCTGATTTTTTTTCGCCCAGTTGTTGGCAATTGTTTCAGCCTCTCCCTGGGAAGGAACTGCGATCGTCAGATCGATGAGAGGCGCGCCCCGCTCGATTACCTGACAGCGCACATTGTATTCGCCGGAAGTGCTCTGGTAGAAATCTGCCTTTACAGAAACTTCATTTTTTAATTCATACTTTTTCTTCTTCAAGAAAGTATGGATATCTGTCTGAATAGCCGATGAAATGTCATTTTTAAAATATTGTATCGTAGCAGCGCCTTCTTCTGTCAGATGATAAAATGTTCTGCTGTGGGTTGCTTCTTCGTGGATGAAACCCGAAGACAGAAGTTCGGATAAAGCCTGCTGCAATTTGAAATATGTTGTATATCCCTCATCTAAGATAAATTCGGAAATCTGGGAATTAGTCAATGGAAAATCCACCTGATCCAACATATATAAAATAATTAACTTGTATAATTTAAATGTTTCTGCCATGTATAAACTCCTTTCCCTGCCAGATGTTTTGTTCTTTAAAGTAACGCTGCATACCATTTAAAACCTGACGTTTGTTCCCGGTCCAGAGAGGTGCAACGAGCAGTTGCTTGGGTCCGTCTCCGGTCAGTCGGTGAATGACGATGTCAGGTCGCAGGCTGCAGATGCACATTCCCAGCAACTCATAATATTCCTCTCGCGAGGGGAGATGGAAGGGGTGCTTTTCGTAGTAATCAGCAAGATCGGTATGCTTCAGTATGTGTAACAGCTGAAGCTTTATGCCCTGAATATCTTGTGTATTTAAATAGCGGATCGTATCCAGCATCATTTCTCTTGATTCTCCCGGAAGACACAGAATCGTGTGAACGATCACAGTTATGCCAATCTTTCGAAGCTTCCGAAGAGCATCCTCGAATACTGGAAGCTTATAGCCGCGCCGGATAAACTGTGCAGTTTCTTCATGGATTGTCTGGAGTCCGAGTTCAACCCAGACCGGTTTCTTCTTATTTAATTCAGCAAGAAGTGCAAGAACGTCATCGTTTAGACAGTCCGGTCTTGTGGCGATGGACAGGATACGAATATCTGGGTGATTGATCGCTTCGGTAAAGACGGATCTCAAATAAGAAACCGGGGCATAGGTGTTCGTGTATGCCTGAAAGTAGGCAATGTAGGAGGAACCACTGTGCTTTCGGATGCTTTGAGCTTTGCCGGCTTCAATCTGTTCGGTAATGGAAGTGCGCCGATCACCGGCAAAATCACCGGACCCTCCGGCGCTGCAGAAAATGCAGCCGCGCACACCAAGAGTGCCGTCTCTGTTCGGACAGGTCATGCCGCCGTCAAGAGCAATCTTATATAATTTCTCGCCATAAGTCTGTTTTAAATAATAGTCAAGAGAATAGTATCTCTTTTCGTCCCAACGCATTGTCATATTCTTTGTCATATCTCCGCTTTTTTGCTCCGCCTATAATGATAACACCGGAAAGGGGGGCAAAGCAATAATAAAAAATACTTTTAAATTTAACGAAAATATAGTATACTGTATATTAATATTTTATAGTATGCTTCAATTCGGTCTGTTCAGGCTGAAATTCCCTTAAAACAATTTTTGAAAAGCAGGAAAGGATTGTATAAAAGATGATGAGAGAAAAATATGAGTCTCTTCCTCTTGCTACGTTGAAAGAGCTTGCGAAAACGCGGGGATTAAAAGGAATTTCAACGATGAAAAAAGCAGAGGTGATCGAACTTATGCTTAAGGAAGATGAGAACGAGAAGAAAAAAGAGAAGAAGAGCAGCCAAGAGACGGTAAAGGAGATGTCTGCCAATACAGGAGATAAGGAGCTGAAGGAACTTCACGATATAGATAAGCTTGACAGCGGAGTTGCTGTATGCGGGATTTTGGAAGTTATGCCGGATGGCTATGGCTTTATAAGAAGCGCCAATTATCTGCCGGGAGAAAATGATATCTATGTTTCACCGTCCCAGATCCGCCGGTTCAATCTGAAGACCGGAGATATTCTGGAAGGAAATACAAGAATTAAAACACAGCAGGAAAAATTCAGCGCGCTTCTGTATTTGACAAAGATTAATGATATTGATCCGCTTGTAGCGATGAAGAGAAAGAATTTTGAAGATCTCACACCGATTTTCCCGGATGAGAGACTCCGACTGGAATGTGGACGGACAAGTACCGCTATGCGTATTGTGGATTTGTTGTCTCCGATCGGAAAAGGTCAGCGTGGTATGATCGTTTCTCCTCCGAAGGCCGGTAAGACAACACTCTTAAAGCAGGTGGCGCAGTCTGTGCGGAAGAATAATCCGGAGATTCATCTTCTGATTCTTCTGATCGATGAGCGTCCGGAGGAAGTTACTGATATTAAGGAGTCTATCGAAGGAGATAATGTAGAGGTTATCTATTCCACGTTCGATGAGCTTCCGGAGCATCACAAGCGGGTGTCGGAGATGGTGATTGAACGCGCTAAGCGGCTGGTAGAGCATAAGAAAGACGTTATGATTTTACTGGACAGTATTACAAGACTGGCAAGAGCGTACAACCTTACTGTTCCGCCGTCAGGAAGAACCCTTTCCGGAGGACTTGATCCGGCGGCTCTTCATATGCCGAAGCGTTTCTTCGGTGCTGCCAGAAATATGAGAGGCGGCGGAAGCCTGACCATTCTTGCCACTGCGCTTGTGGATACAGGAAGTAAAATGGACGATGTAATTTATGAAGAATTCAAGGGAACAGGTAATATGGAGCTTGTATTAGACCGTAAGCTTTCTGAACGGAGAGTGTTCCCGGCGATCGATATTCCGAAGTCCGGTACAAGACGTGAGGATCTGCTTCTGACGAAAGAAGAGCAGGGGGCGGTAGATTCTATGCGTCGCGCATTAAATGGAATGCGCCCGGAAGAGGCGGCAGATAACATTCTGAATATGTTCTCAAGAACCCGCAATAACGAGGAATTAATGCAATTAGTAAAAAAGACAAAATTAATCTAGACAAGAGAGAGGTTTTGTGATACAATAACAAAGCTGTTTAGAACACGAAACATAATCGCGATAATCGCGTAACTAAAATAAAGAAGAGGTGAAAATCATGAAAGAAGGAATCCATCCAGCATATCATCAGGCAACTGTAACTTGCAACTGTGGCAACACATTCGTAACAGGTTCTACAAACGAAGACATTCACGTAGAAATTTGTTCAAAATGTCATCCATTCTATACAGGACAGCAGAAAGCAGCTCAGGCTCGTGGACGTGTTGATAAGTTTAATAAAAAATACGGAATGGACAAATAAGTATTGCATGTACTGGGGGTTGAGGTTGTATGATCTCAACCTTTTTTAAATTTCCGAATATGAGGAGAATATATGAAGTCATCGAATATTGGAGGACAGGCCGTTTTAGAAGGCATTATGATGAAGCATAACGAAGAATATGCAGTAGCTGTCAGAAAGCCGGACGGAGAGATCTCTGTAAAAAAAGAAAAATACCACAGTATTGTAAAATGGAAAGTGCTGACAACGACTCCTTTTATCAGAGGTGTCTTTAATTTTATTGATTCTATGGTAATCGGAATTAAAACCTTGACTTATTCCGCCAGTTTTTATGAAGAGGAAGAAGAAAAAGAAGAGGTTCTCACAGAAGAAGCGGTGAAGAAGAAGGAAAAAAAGGAAAAATTGCTGATGGGCGCGACAGTGGCGTTCTCGGTTGTTGCGGCAGTGGCAATATTCATGGTGCTTCCTTATTTCCTGACCTCTTTCCTGAAAGGACTGATTCCGTCCTATCAGGTGCGTACAGTCATTGAAGGGTTAGTGCGTATTGGAATTTTTGTGTTATATGTATTATTGATCTCAAGAATGGAAGATATCCAGCGCACATTTATGTATCACGGAGCAGAGCATAAATGCATTAACTGTATTGAGCATGGACTTCCGCTTACAGTAGAGAATATAAGGAAGAGCTCCAGACAGCATAAGCGCTGCGGAACAAGCTTTCTGTTTCTTGTGCTGGCGATCAGTATCGTACTGCTCCTTTTGATTCGCGTGGATTCTGCGGTGATGAGAGTGGTTGTGCGGATTCTTCTTTTGCCGGTGATCGCAGGTGTTTCTTATGAAGTGCTGAAGCTGGCAGGGCGAAGTGATAATATCCTGATCAGTCTCATCAGCAGTCCGGGACTTGCAATCCAGAAATTGACGACAAAGGAACCGGATGACGATATGATTGAAGTGGCAATTCGGGCGGTGGAAGCAGTGTTTGACTGGAGGGCGTATGAAGCAGAAAATTTTGACGTTACAGACACTGTATAGAGAAGGACAGATACGGTTGAAGGACAGTGGGATTGAAGAGTATCAACTGGACGCATGGTATTTGTTAGAATATGTAACAGGAATCTCGAAAGCATCCTATTACGGTGATCCGAATCGGGAACTTTCCGCTGCACAGGCAGAGGAATACCGGAAGTGTATTGAGAAACGGTCTGAAAGGATACCGCTTCAGCATATCACCGGAGTTCAGGAATTTATGGGACATGAATTCTTTGTCAATGAGCATGTTCTGATTCCGAGACAGGATACGGAAATTCTCGTAGAACATGCACTCGACAAGGTGGAAGACGGGAAGAAGGTACTTGATATGTGTACCGGTTCCGGCTGCATTTTGTTAAGTATTTTAAAGAGATATCAGGTACAGGGAACCGGAGCTGACATTTCTTCCGAAGCCTTGCAGGTGGCAGAGCGCAACAGGAAGCATCTGGCACTTCCGCAAGTGGAGTGGCTTCAGAGTGATCTGTTCGAGAAGATTGAAGAAAAATATGACGTGATCGTATCGAATCCGCCATATATTCAGACCGGGGTGATTGAAAGCCTTCAGGAAGAGGTAAGGCTTCACGATCCATATATCGCTCTGGACGGAAAAGAAGATGGACTTTATTTTTACCGAAGGATCATAGAAGATGCCAAAGCTTATCTGGAAGATGGGGGCTGGCTGCTCTTTGAAATCGGATACGATCAGGCGGAGCCGGTCACAAGGCTTATGGAACAGGCCGGTTATAGTGAAATCCATGTGAAAAAGGATCTGTCAGGTCTTGACCGTGTGGCAGGCGCAAGGTACAATAAAAATTAGCTGTAGTTTTGCAGTTTGAGGAAGGATTGGACAAAGAGAGGAGAAAAATATGTTTGATAAATTAGAAGATCTGCTCATTCGTTTTGAGGAAATCTTAAGTGAACTTCAGGAGCCGGATGTGGCAAATGATCAAAACCGTTTCCGTAAATTAATGAAAGAACAAAATGATCTTACTCCGATTGTTGAGGCATATAGAGAATATAAGACATGTAAGCAGGCGATCGCAGACAGCCTTGAGATGCTGGAAATCGAAAGCGATGAAGAGATGCGTGAACTTGCCAAAGAAGAATTAAATGATGCGAAGAAGCGTGTGGAGGAATTGGAGCATGAGCTTAAGATCCTTCTGCTTCCAAAGGACCCAAATGATGACAAGAACGTAGTGGTAGAGATTCGTGCCGGAGCAGGCGGAGACGAGGCGGCTCTGTTTGCGGCTGAGATTTACCGTATGTACCTTCACTATGCAGAGAGCAGACGCTGGAAAGTGGAGCTGGTGGAATGTGAAGAGATCGGCATCGGCGGAATGAAGAATGTTACATTCATGATCAATGGACAGGGCGCTTATTCTGTAATGAAATATGAGTCCGGTGTTCATCGTGTACAGCGTGTGCCTGAGACAGAGTCCGGCGGACGTATCCATACGTCAACTATCACAGTAGCCGTGATGCCGGAGGCGGAGGACGTGGATGTGCAGATCGATGAGAAGGATATTCGTATCGATGTTATGCGTGCGTCCGGTAACGGTGGTCAGTGTGTCAATACGACCGACTCAGCAGTGCGTCTTACACATTATCCGACCGGAATTGTTATCTACAGTCAGACAGAGAAGTCACAGCTTCAGAATAAGGAGAAGGCATTTGCGCTTTTAAGAGCCAAATTGTATGATCTGGAGTGTCAGAAGCGTCACGATGCAGAGGCAGAGGCGAGAAAGAGTCAGATCGGAACAGGAGACCGTTCTGAGAAGATTCGTACTTATAATTTCCCACAGGGGCGTGTGACAGATCACCGAATCGGGCTTACACTTTACAAGCTTGACAAGATCATGAACGGAGATATCCAGGAGATCATCGATGCATGTATCGCAGCAGACCAGAGCGCGAAGCTTGCTCAGATGAATGAATAAGATTGAATAAATAATAGAAAAAAAGGGGAATACAAGCAAGGCTTGAAGTCCTCTTTTTTCAATATTTATCTTCGGCTTGAAGAAGGAAAAGGTGGGTATAATAAGAAAAAACGAAAAGGGGAAGAAAGAATGTTAGATAGAAAAAGAATGCGTACAGCGATGTTGATTGTGATGGCATTTTGTCTGCTGTGTATCACTTCTGTAGTTGCAGGAGACAGAGAGAAAAAGATAGATATACTGTTTACTCATGATGTGCATTCTCATCTGGACTGTTTTAAAGTGAAAAAATCCGGGGAGAAAACGAAGACCGTGGGCGGTTTTGCAAGAATGAAAACGTTGATCGATGAGAAACGAAAGGAAGATCCGGGACTTCTGCTGTTGGATGGCGGTGATTTTTCTATGGGAACGCTGTATCAGACCATCAACCGGACCGAAGCCGCAGAGCTTACGATGATGGGAAGGCTTGGCTATGATGCGGTGACCTTCGGAAATCATGAATTTGATTACCGGAGCAACGGATTATCAGAGATGCTTATTTCAGCGGTGAAAAATAAGGAAGAAGATGCTTCTCTTACACTTCCGATGCTCCTGAGTGCGAACATTGACTGGGAGAAAAATAAGGATCAAGAAGATCAAAAACTGCGAGAGGCAATGGAGCTATATGGAGCCAAACCGTATACGATTCTTGAGAGGAACGGTGTGAAGATCGGAATCTACGGCGTGCTGGGACAAGAGGCGGAGGATTTTGCACCGGAGAGCGGAATCGATTTTGATCCTATCGTAGATACTTCGAAAAAGATAGTCAAAGAATTAAAAGATCAAGGGGCAGAGATGATCATATGTCTGTCTCACAGCGGTACCAATGAAGACAGCAGCAAATCAGAGGATGAAGAGCTGGCAAGAAAGGTACCGGATATCGATGTGATCATCAGCGGACATACACATACTAAGCTGGAGGACTATATCAAAGAAGGAGATACGTATATTGTATCTTGCGGGAATTACGGAGAAGCTTTGGGAGAGCTTCGTTTGAAAAAGTCAGGAGACAGATGGAAAGCGGAGAAATACCAGTTGAATGATTTGACGGATGATGTGAAAGAAGACCCGGAGATCACAGAGATGTTAGGGCAGTATAAAAAATTAGTAGACGAAGAATATTTAAGTCAGTTTGGATATACGTTTGATCAGGTTCTGGCAGAAAATCCGGTTTCTTTTACGCAGATGGATGATTTCGGAAAACGAGTGGAGGAAGATACTCTCGGAAGTCTGATCGCAGATTCTTATATTTATGCGACTGCAAAAGCAGAAGGAGAAGACTATGAACCTGTGGCGGCAGCCTATGCGCCGTCCGGTACCATTCGTGACACGCTTCAGAAAGGGGAGATCACCGTATCGGATGCATTTAATGTAAGCGCTCTTGGTATTGGAGCAGACCGTATTACAGGATATCCGCTGGTCAGTGTATATTTAACCGGTGAAGAATTGAAGACGGCAGCCGAGATCGATGTGTCAGTGTCACCGATCATGACGACCGCACAGCTGTATCCGAGCGGGATACGATGGACGTACAATTCCAACCGACTGATCTTAAACCGGGTGATAGATGTACGACTGAACGCAGATGTAGATACCGATGGAGAAGAACTTTCAGGAACCATTGAAGATGATAAAT
>OGRJ01002863.1_pt1 | contig 11732 bp, 12 predicted proteins | sample 1553411 | NCBI WGS metagenome assembly OGRJ01 (sample SAMEA2580084, study PRJEB22360) | human gut metagenome | biome: human gut; feature: human-associated habitat; material: faeces | place: Denmark | collected 2008/2010
GGCGCCGGCCACGTAGTTCTCGCGGGAGAAAGCGGCGGCGATGCCGTCGAGGGTCGTCGTGCCGTCGCCATCGAGGGGCACAGGCGTGCCGGGATCGGTCGGACGCGGGCCGAAGGCCGAGGGGGTGGGTTCGGTGTACACTTCGGCCATTAGTAGCTCCTCTCGGTTTTGGGCAGCTGGTGGGAGATGAAGGCTCCCACGGCCCCGATGATAGCAAGCGTCAGGATGATTTTCCCTGCAGTGTTCACGACAGTCCTTTCTCTCGGATGTGCGGCTCGCGTTCCGCCTGTCCGGAGACGGTTTGATGGATTGCTTCATCCCTCCGGAGGCGGCTACGCGGCATTCCGATTCGCTCAGACAGTCCTCGCTGGTATCGAAGGCGTCGGGGGTGTTTGCTCCCTTTCGCGTATCGCCTTCGATACCATCTGCGGAACTCGCTCGGTCGGAACGCCCCGTATCCGCCTCCTGCATTTGACGGATCGCGAGCTTGATTTCATCCTAAAGAGGAGGTGTGTATGGTTCCATCGATCGGACTTACGGTTGACTTACGAATGTGTTAGGTTGCGCAGGTTTCTGCCTGTTTCTACCTGGCCGCCTCTTCTAAGCGCCGAAGAGTTCCTTGCGGGTGCGGTCGTGGGGGAAGGTGAGGATGACGCGGGTGCCGGTGCCCTCCTCGCTGGCGAGGCCCACATGCAGGCCCATGGAGGCGCACAGACTCGCCACCAGGTAAAGGCCCATGCCCGTGGCCGAACCGTGGGCGCGGCCGACCTGACCGGTGAAACCGCGCTCGAAGACGCGGGGCACGTCGGCGGCGGGAATGCCGCAGCCGTTATCGCGCACCTCAAGTACTGTGCGGCCGCGGGAGGTGCCGGGCTCCTCTTCGCGGGCGGTAAACGTAAGCGTGGTGGCGCCGTACTTCGCCGCGTTTACGATCACCTGCCCCAAGATGAACACGAGCCAGGGCTCGTCGGCCAGCACCGTCATGGCATCCGGAATGTCGAAGGCAGGGGTGCAGCCCTTCTCGATGAGGAACCGGCTGTGGCGCTTGCAAGCCTCCCGCGCCGCGTCGGCCAAATTCACCTCACGGATGGCGTAGTCGCGCTCGACCGAGGTGGATCGCGCGTAGTAGAGGGCCTGATCCACCTGGGCTTCGATGCGCTCCAGCTCGCGGGCCACTTTGGCGGATTCGGGGCCCGGGTTGTTGGCCAGCATGAGCTTGATGGCGGCGATGGGCGTCTTGATCTCGTGGATCCACAGTTCCACGTAACGGCGGTAGGCAGCCTCATTGTCGCGCAGGGCTGCCGTCTCCTCGGCTGAAAGCTGTGCGAGGCGCGAGGCCGTATCGTAGGCGATCTTCCCGTCCAGAAAGGGCGGCTCGGCGATGAGGGAGGGAAGCACGCAAGCTTGGCGCAGCTGCCCGGTAAGGTGGTGCAATTCGTGGTAGAAAGCGGCCTTGCGGCGGTAGTCCAGAAAGCCGGCGCCCAGCGCGATGAGCGTGAGGACGTCGGCGACGAGCAGCGTGCCCGCCGAGTTCACGCCGAGGGCCGGCAGAATGAGCACGGTGCTTGCAAGGGCCAGCAGAAACGCCGCCAGACCGATGACGTTGTCGCGCACGTAGGTGGCCGGCGTGAAGGGGGCGATGGGCGTATCCGCCTCGCCTGTGCCGTGCCCGCTCATACGGCGTACCCGACGCCGCGGCGGGTAGTGAGGAAGTCCTCCGGCACGCCCAAAGCTCCCAGCGTCTTGCGTAGGCGGTTCACGTTCACCGTCAGCGTGTTGGCGTCGATGAAGCCGTGGACACAGGCTTTTACCCCGGGCTGGTTCCAACTTTGGACAAAAGCCATGGCATCGGGCTGGGCACAGCCCACGGAGTGGAGCATCAGCCCCTGAGGCGTGAGGGCACCGCCGGAACGGTAGCAGTCGTTTTGGGTGAGATAGGTTTGGTGTACTGTGAGCGCCATGTCTGCGCCTCCTCTCTTAGGATGGGGGATCGTTGTCCCCTGATTTTTTCAGATAGCTGAGCAGGGTTTGGACTTTTTGGGGTAAGGGAACCCCGAGTTTTCCCACATTTTCCAGGATGCTGATGCCTTCGTTGGACAGATAAAAGATGGTAGACACCGTCTCCAGGGCGGCCTCTGCGTGAAGCAGATAGGCGTCCAACACGTGACAAAACGCGATTACCACAAACATCGCAACCTTTTTGGTGATCCCCTTGGCGCCGATCTGACTGGAGAGCTGCTTGGTCTGAATGGCGACGCAGATTCCTGTGATATAATCCAGCAGGACCAACAGCAGCAGCGCCAAAAGCAGGCCGGAACTGTTCCCACAGAAGGAGCGGAGCCAAGAATCAATCCATTCGGTGGATTCCATTTTGATTCACCTCCTCTCTCAGAAGAAGAGAGGGGGAGAGGGTGGGAAAGTAAACCATCTGGCGGGAGCGTGAGGGCGGGAAGATGTCTCGCTTGATATCTCATATACTTTGATTACATGTATTTGATTAGATTCAAATTATAAAACAATAATATGTTGTATTGAAATGTGATCTGAGTGCGAGTAAAATAATTTCGTGGGGAAACAAGGCGTTTTTTCGGGAAAATTGGTTTCTCCCAGGAAGGAATGGACTGCTGCTGGACTGTGAAGAAGAAAGAATCAGAAAAGATGGATGTGCCTCCGACCACGTTGACAGAAAAGGACGATATGGATGACCAAGAATTTATGGTGTGGCTGTACGATCACTATGAGGAGCGGATGCGCCGTACAGCAAAGAAATACTGTCGGGATGAGTTTCTCTGGGAAGAGATCCTGCAGGAGAGCTTTCTTCGGCTGCTTTCAAGGATTCCGAAGCTGCGGACCCTGAAGGAAGGGGAGCGGGCCGGCTATCTTGCCGTTACTGTACGCAACACGGCCTTCACTCTGCTCAGAAAGCAGGCCAAGGAACGGGGACGGTGCGTTTCCCTGGAGACGGGTGCTCTGCCTGTGGAGGGATGTCTGCCGGAGGAATGGGTCATTCAAAGAGAACGGTGGAATACGTTGGCCGCTGTCTGGCCTCAGCTTGCCCCCACAGAGCGTTTTTTGCTGGAGGGACGGTATTTCCAGCAGAGAAGTGACAGGGAACTGTCAGATGATCTGGGATGCGGGGCAAACAGCATACGAATGATGATGACCAGGGCCCGCCGTCACGTGCAGCGTCTGATGAGACAGGAAGGAGAAGAGCAGACAGCAGAGCAGCAAAAATAAAATATGGCGTCAGGCCAGGATAAAGCAGAAAATGCCGAAAATACAGTTCTGTATTTTTCGGCATTTTTGTTGCATTTTTTGGAAATCTGCGTTTCATGTGTTGGAATATTCTCTCATACTCCACAGAAAAGCAGAAAAAGACAGAAAATAAAAATGGAACGTTTCCTTTTGGTCCCGGATTCTCTCTTTTACTTCCATCTCCTTGAGAATGGAAGGATGAAGAATGCTGATGGACCAAATTATACAGGCGAAACAGGGAAGCCAGGCGGACATGCTGTCGCTGCTCCAGCAGTTCCAGCCGATCCTGAAAAAGTATGGACGAAAGTTGTGGGGAGAAGATGGATTGGAGGATATGACCGCGGCGTTTTTACAGGTGATTCACGACATGAAGCCGGAACAGATTCGGTGCCGTGCGGAGGGGGCCGTGGTCCAGTATTTGGTGCAGTCTGTGCGCCATGCCTATGAGCGGCTGCAACGGGAGCGGATGCGCCAGCCTGCCATTGCCTTTTCTCTGAATGAAATGGAGGAGCAGGACAGCCTGCCGGCGCTGGCCAAGGAGGATTCTGCTGAGAAGCAGCGGTTTTCAGACCTGGTAAAAGGCTGCCCGAGGCTGACGGAAAAAGAAACCTATGTTTTGGAACAGGTCTATTACTGGGGATACACTGCGGCGGAACTGGCCCCCGGGATGGGGACCAGCAAGCAAAACGTCAATCAGATCAAGCTGCGGGCCTTAGGAAAACTCCGGCGGCAGTGGGAAACCGAGGAATAAGTAAGCAGCCTCTCCGAGGAGAGGCTGCTTACTTTACCATGGAATTCGTTAGGGATTTAGAATGATTTTAATGCTCTGCTTGGCCTGGGTGATGGCAAAGGCCTGCTCCATTTCCCGCAGAGGGAAGTGATGGGTGATGAGGGGGTCTACCTTGACCCGCCCGTCTTCGATGAAGTGGAGACACTCCTCGAACTCCTGCCGGGTATAGCAGATGGTGCCATAGATGTCGATCTCGCTTCGAACCACTTTGCCTAAGTCCACCTGGGGCAGGGTGTGGTAAAGTCCGGTGATGGCATAGGTGCCGGCTTTCTTTAAGAGGTTCATGGCGGTGACTGGAACGGTGGGGGCGCCGACGCAGTCCTGGACGTAGTCGGCCATGGCGCCGTTGGTGATCTCTCTGACCCGCTGTACAGGGTCCTCCCGGGAGACGTTGATGGTGTAGTCGGCCCCCAGGGTTTTGGCCAGCTCCAGCCGCTGGGCACCGGCGTCGGTATCCAGGCAGATGACGGTTTTGACGCCCCGGAGCCGGATCAGCTGGACGGCGTAAAGTCCGATGGGGCCGGCGCCATAGACACAGCAGACATCCTTGGAGGTGATCCTGGAGGCCTTGACCGTCCGGTAAGCGGAGGCCACGGGATCGACGGAGGCCCCCTGGTCATAGGTGGTGGTGTCCCGCATTTTCCGGCAGACCTTGGCGGGGACCCGGACGTATTCGGCAAAGGCGCCGTCCACGTGGATTCCCGTCTCCACCAGGTTGTCGCAAAGAACCTCTTTGCCTTCAATGCACATGTCGCAGTCACCGCAGCCGATGACGATGCAGGGGGTGACCCGGTCTCCCACCTTGAGATGCTGGACGGCGGAACCCACCTCCACAATGTCGCCCGCGAACTCATGCCCAGGGATCAAAGGATAGGGGACCGGACGGGTGCCGGCCAGGATCGGGCCGTCGGTGCCGCAGATGCCCACGGAGCGGACTTTGATGATGACGTCTGTGTCCCGGAGGACAGGATAGGGGACCTCTTTTACCGCGAAGCCCGGGCCTTCGTGTTCTTTTACCACTGCTAACATACTAATTTACCTCGATTCTGTTTGCGTTTGGAATCCCTGCAAGGCTATGACAGCACAAGGATAATGACTTGGGAGATGACCACCACCGAGAGCAGCGCGATGGGATAGGTGGCGGCGTAAGCGGCGGCGACCTGCTCTGTTTTGGCCACGGAAATCAGGGTCCCCAGGGCGGGGGTGGAGGTCATGCCGCCGGTGATGGAGCCTAAATTGTTTAGGAGGGAGAGTTTTAGCACATGCTTGGCAAAAAGGTATCCCACCACCATGGGCAGCGCGGTCATGAGGATGCCATAGACAAAGTAGATGGGGTGGAAAAACTCCGCGAACCGGGAGCCGCCCGCCACCCCGGCGCCGATGAGGAAGAGGACCAAACCCAGTTCCCGCATGGCCTTGAGGGTGGTGTCTCTGGGCATCAGGTTGACCGGACCGATCCGGCCAAAGTGCCCAAAGACCAGACCGGCCAGCAGGCAGCCGCCTGTGGTGGTCAGGGAAAAGTTCCCCACCTTGCAGCTGCCCACCACGATGCCGCAGACAATGGCCAGGGCCAGAGGCATGAGCCCGAACTCATCCAAACAGACCCGCCCGGTCCGTCTGGCGGCGTTCTGGGAGACTTGGGTCAGCCGGTCCCGTTCCCGGTCCAGATCCGCGTGGGTGAGCTTGGGGATCAGCTGGACAAAGAGGACCACCCCCACCACCCCGAAGAGGTAGGCGATGCCGTAGCCCACGGAGACCAGGGACTCCAGCTCCGCGGTGGCCACCGTGGCCTTGGCTGCGGAGAAAGCGGGGGTGGAGGTGAGAGCTCCGGCCAGAAGGCCCACCAGGATGGCGGTGAACTCCGCGTGGGACAGTCCGGTGAAGGAACGGCCGATGAGGATGCAGAGTACGCAGGCTACCCCGCCAAACAGGGTGATCACCAGCCCCAGGCACACATACGACTTGAAGTTCTGTTTGAAATTGTGGACAAACCCGGGGCCCGCAATGAAGCCGACGGCGGTGACAAAGAACATGAGCCCCAAATTCTCCACAATCTTCAGCCCGTCGGTGACAAAGGTGGCCCCTGCTACGGTGAGCTGTTCCGACAGGCTCCCATAACAGAAGCAGCCGAAGAGCAGGGCGGCCACAAAGACACCGGCGGTACCCAGGCTGACGCCTTGGATGGTGACCCGGCCCAACAGATAGCCCGCCGCAGCAATGGCAAAGACGCAGAACACCAGGAACGTGGTCCCCGCGATGGAAAAGGTAACATGCATGCAATCGCTTCTTTCCTGTTTGGATGGTTCCGTTACCGGTTTTTCTGCTTTTGATAGGCGCGCCAAGTGCAGGCGAAGGTGTCCATGTTGTCCAGCCGGTCACCGGTGAGCTGGGTGGCCAAGGCGGCCCGATGGGGGGCAGTTTTTACTACCTCGGGGGTGGCGTATGCCTCCTCGGAAATGGACTGGAGGGCCGCGGCGTATTCTTCGATATCCGCTTTGGAATAGGTCTCGCAGGCCTCGGGGGTGAAGGGCTCGGGGATGATTCTGGGGTGGTGGCTGGCAAAGTAGCTCTGGAATCCGTAGTCCACAATCCGGCGGTCAATGTCGTCGGTGGTGACGGAGGTTTCCTGGCACAGCTTCTCCCAGCTGAGCCGGGCCTGCTCCAGCCGGGGCTTGCCCTCGGCCATGGGCATGGAGAGCCCCCGAACGGATGCCAGCTTTTTCAGGAGATAGTTGTTGTTGAGAATGGCCAGCTCAGAGACCTGTTTCAGCCCGTCGGCCCCCAGACTGCGGATATAGGCGTAGGCCCGCAGAACCACGGCGGGCACCCCGTAGAATTTGCGCAGCTTGCCGATGGAGTGAGGGCGGTTGTAGTCCAGATAGTATTGAGTGCCGTCAAACTCCACCGTGGGCAGGGGGAGAAACTGGGCCAGTTCCTCGGTGCAGCCCTGGGCGCCGGCCCCCGGCCCCTGGCTGCCGTGGGGGGAGGAGAAGGTCTTGTGCAGGTTGAACTGGCACAGGTCGAAGCCCGCGTCCCTGGCCCGGGTGATGCCCATCAGGCCATTGAGGTTGGCCTGGTCATAGACGCACAGACCACCGGCGGCGTGGACGATGTCCACAAATTCCCGGATTTTTTCATTGTAAATGCCCGTGTCCTCAGGGTTGGTGATCAGCAGGGCGGCGGTCCGGGGGGAGACTGCGGCCTTGAGGGCGTTCAGGTCGGGGATGCCGCTCTCGTCGGGGTAGAGGGGGATGACCTTGTAGCCCAGGGCGGCGGCGGTGCCGGCGTTGCCTGGATGGGAGAGAATCGTGGTGATGATCTCATCCCGCTGCGCCCCCTCTCCCCGGGCCTCGTGGTAGGCGCGGATGATGGCCACGTTGGAGAAAATGCCCTGGGAACCGCCGGCGGGGTTCAGGCTGAAGCGGTCCATTCCTGAGATGGCCTTGAGGTACTGTTCGGTTTCATAGAGCACCTGCAGAATGCCCTGGGTGGTGGACGGGTCCTGATAGGGGTGGAGTTCAGAGAACCGGGGGTCCCGGACAAAGCTCTCGTGGACCTTAGGGTTGTACTTCATGGTGCAGGTGCCCAAGCCGATGTCGATGTTGAGGTCCGCGCCGATGGTCTCTTGGGACAGGCGCAGATAGTGCCGCAGCAGCTGCATTTGGCCCAGCTCCGGCAGCTTGGGAGCTTCCCGGCGGAGGTAGCCCTGGGGCACCAGGTCGTCAGGCGCACCGGCGGCCTGGGCGACTTGAGGCTCTATCTCCTCCAACAGAAGGGCCCGCTGGCCGGGCTCCCCCAGTTCCATCAGAATGGGTTCGTCCCATCTGGCTTCGTGGAAATCACGTGTGCCGTCCCGTTTCATGCTCCCGTTCCTCCTAAAATATCGTGCAGCGCGGCGCACAAGGTGTCGATGTCCGCCGCAGTGGTGGTGTCGCTGACGCAGTATAGGGCATAGCCGGCGTACGCGGGGAAAACCTTGCCCAGGTCCACACCGCCAAAGATGTTCCGGGCCAACAGGGCCTGGTGAATCTCCGCCACGGATTTTCCCGTGGCCCGGAAGTCCACCATGAATTCCTGGAACACCTGGCCGCCGGCTGGGTTGGCGGTGACGCCGGGCAGGGCGGACAGGCGCTTTATGGCGTAGGCGGCATAGGACAAGATCCGCTGGCCCAACTCCTGCATGCCCCGGGGCCCCATGGTAGCCAGGTAGGCTCCGGCCACAATGGCCCACAGGCCGCATTCCGTGCCAAAGTATTCCTTGGCGTTTTCCCGGGAGGCGTGGCTGCACCGGTAGTACAGGGCGCGGCCCCAGCCATACTGCCCGTCTTTTTGGGTTTCGGAGATGCCGTAGAGGTAGGTGGGCAGTTCGTTGACATAGTCCGGATCATTGTCCATGGCGATGAAGCCGCCGCAGCCGCTGCCGTACTGCATGTGAATGCCCAGGGGCTGAATGTCGCCGCAGGTGATGTCCGCGCCGTAGCCCGATGGCGGGGTGACCACCCCTAAGGAGGAGACCTCCGGCATGACAATGCCGATGGCGCCGGCCTGGTGGGCCAGGTCCATGATCTCTTTGGCCCTGGGCTCAAAGGCGCCTAAGTAAGCGGGGTTTTCCAGAAAGACCGCGGCGGTGCGGGGGGAGAGCTTGGCCTGAAGGTCTGCCAGGTCCAGCACCCCGAAGGGGTTCTCCACAGGCACCAGAGTGCCAAAGGGGCGGCAGTAAGCGGCTGCCTGGGAGCGGATTTCCGGATTCATATGGGCGGGAACCAGAATCTCATTCCGGCCTGGGCGCAGGCGCAGCGCCATACGGAAGGAGGAGGAGACTGCCTGGCCAGCGTCGTAGGTGGGGTAGCTGACCACATCCAGTTCCAGCAGTTCCGCCATCATGCTGGCGTACTCGAAGATCGCCTGCATTTTTCCGTGGTCGGAGTAGGTATCGCCGCAGTAGGCGGTGAGGAATTCCGAGCGGTTGGCGATCTCGTCACAGACTGCGGGGATATACCGTTTATAGCAACCTGCCCCCAGAAAGCTGATGGCATCCTCTGTGGAGGTGTTTTTGGCCAGTAAGCGGCTGACATGGCGTTTGAGGGCCTGTTCACTGAGCAAAGGCGCCGGCAGGTCCATGGTGCCTTGAAAGAGAAGGTCCTCTGGAATGACCGTGCGGTAGAGTTCCTCCACGCTGGAGAGCCCAAGTTCCCGCAGCATTTCCTCTTCAATGTGAGGAACGCTGTTGGGCATATAGGGGTGAATGAAATGATGACGCAAGAGAGAATCCCTCCAATTTCCTGATGATGAATGGGTGATCAAATGCTTGCTGTATTCTTAGTATAAAGGTTCCCAGCAAGGGAAGGTCAAGCAGTGTTTGGCAGGGCCAGAGATGGAGGAACGGAGATCGAAATGGGGCAATTTCTTTCTGAGAAGAGAAGAAACAAGGAAAAAGTAAGAGATACTATGGCGCGAGGAGAGAAATATGGGGGGAATGAGGAAAAATCTTGCGGAATAAACCTTCCAGAAAGGGAAAGGTTTTGAAGTGGAAGGGATGGACATTTTTCAAAAGGTTGGGTAAAATACAATAATATGGTTTGAAAACCACACCGGAACCGGTGGGGAGAGCATGGGGGGATATGGGATGAAGCGGTCGCGATATACGGTGGGGGAGATGGCCAACCTCTGCAATGTCACCGCCAAACAGCTGCGATACTATGACCAGCAGGGGCTTCTCAAGCCCGCCTATCGGGATAGACAGAACGGCTACCGCTACTATGAGGACAGCCAGATTGAGGAGGTCCTTCTGCTGAGCAGCCTGAAGGAGCTGGACCTGCCCAACCAGAGGATTGGCGCGCTGCTGAAAAAACGGGATCTGCGGACCCTCTCCCGGGAACTGGAGGAGCACCTGTATGAGGTGCGCCAGGCGCGGGACGCCACGGTGGCCAAGTATGACGCCCTCATTGACAACATTCTCCGCATTATGGGGGGGTTGTCCTTTTTGGAGTCCCGCCAGGCTGCCGCGGAACCCAGCGTCTCTGTGGTGGAATTTCCCGCGGCCTGGGTGGCCTATACCCGCTACCAGTGCTATTGGAAGGCCAGCCGGCTCTTCATCTCCCCCCCGGGCGGAGCTGCTGAAGCTGATGGACCAGGCGGGGCTGGAGCCTGTGGATGTGAATATGGCGATCTTTCACTCCGATTACAAGAAGCAGTTCAGTGAGGACCCCTCTGACGACGAGGGGGATTTGGAGGTCTGCTATCGGATTAAGAACCCCAACCCCCAGCTGCCCAACTGCCGGCGCCTGCCGGCGTTTCGGGCGGTCTCCTGTATCTATGTGGGGCCGTATTCCGAGATGCTTCCCGCCTACCTGTCTCTGGAGGCGTACGCCCAGCGCCATGGACTTCTGCTGCGGGGGATCTCTATGGAGGAGTATCTCATTGGCGCCACCATGACGGCGAATCCCCAAAACTATGTCACCAGAATTTACCTCCCCATCGCAGAGGAGGGGGAAGAGACACAACCACCTCCCCGTTGAGGGCGCCCCCGCCGCCGGCGGGGGCGTCCTTCTTGCGCGGAAAGCGCTTAGGAGGAGACGGGGCACTGCCGGCCTGTGTGGTCGATGGTGTAGTCGGTGCCGTATTCCCCGTCCAAAATCAGCTGGCTGATGGGGACGATCTCATAGCCCTCTCCCAACAGATATTCCAGGATGGCGGGCAGGGCCTCCGGGGTATGAAGGGCGGCGTTGTGGAAGAGCACAATGGACCCGGGGCCCACGCTGGAGGTCACCCGCTGGGTGATGGTGGCCGCGTCATAGTCCTTCCAGTCCAGACTGTCCACATCCCACTGGATGGGTTCAATGCCCATCCCCCGGACGGTGGTGATGACGTGGTCGTCATACTCCCCGAAAGGCGGGCGGAAGAGCGTGGGGCGCTTGCCGGTGATCTTCTCAATCTTATCGTTGCAGGTGTTGATGTCCTCCACAATCTGATCTGCGGAGAGGGTATTGAAGTGGGCGTGGTCGTTGGAGTGCCCCATCACCTCGTGGCCGGCATCCGCCAGGGCCTTGACGGACTCGGGGTACTTATCCACCCACTCCCCCACCACAAAGAAGGTGACTTTCACGTTGTACTTGTCAAAGATGTCGATGAGGGTTTGGGTGTCTTCGTTGCCCCAAGCTGCGTCAAAAGAGAGGGCGCAGGTCTTGTAGTCCCGCTGGACGCAGTAGATGGGGAGCTGCCGCTCTGTGGTGGAGGCGGAGACGTAGGAGGGCAGGGTGGTCACCAGGCACAGGGCGCAGATGCACAGCAGCGCCCCGGGGATGGCCAGCCAACGCTTGCGCAGGAAGACGACCTTCCGCTCTTTAGCAGGTTTCACGCGAAAGAATTTCATATCGATCCCGTCCTTTCTATGTCGTTCTATCTATATGCGCTGGTTTCCAAGTCATGCGCCCCCATTTCCCATGGCATGGGGACAGGGAGATGGGAAAACTGGGCTCCGTCAAATTCTACAAAATGCAGGAAATCTTGTAGCAAAAAGAGGAAATGAAAGAATTTACAGATGTTTTGTGGGGATTCGTTGCAGTTTGGGGAGAAATCAGTTATAATACTTGTTAAACTTTCAAAAGGGGAAAGGGGAAGCGGCGGGAGCGTCTATTGACTTGTCACCTGTTTGGGCATATAATAAGGCGATTTTATCGGACCGGCC
>OGRJ01002867.1_pt1 | contig 11724 bp, 6 predicted proteins | sample 1553411 | NCBI WGS metagenome assembly OGRJ01 (sample SAMEA2580084, study PRJEB22360) | human gut metagenome | biome: human gut; feature: human-associated habitat; material: faeces | place: Denmark | collected 2008/2010
AAGGTAAATGAGGCGAAAGATGCTTTTGTAGAAGTTGTATCAAAAGAAGGGCGTCTATATATGCTGCCTGATAGTTCACGAGTTTGGATGCATCCGGGAAGTTCTATCCGTTATCCGGAGAATTTTGTTCAGAATAGAAAAGTGTGGTTGAAAGGAAATTCCCATTTTGATGTTTATAAACAGGATGGCAAACATTTTATCGTATACATTGATAGGGCTTTTGTAGAAGTAAAAGGTACTTCTTTTTTAATTAATCAGGAACAGGCAAATATTTCTAAAGTCACTTTGTTTAGTGGTAAAGTCGATTTTACGATAGTAGGTACTGAGCATACTATTGAGATGAAACCTTCGCAAGAATTGACCTTCAACGCGGAGAAGGCAAGCGTGAAAGTGGATGAAATGCAAGGAGTGAAATGGAAAGATGGTAATTATGAATTTACAAATGTTGATTTAAGTTCATGGATTGAGATTGTAGGAAGAATATATAATGTAAAAATATCATTGGAACACGGACAGGCAACCAAGAATCTGTTAAACGGGCGTCTACGTTATAATGAGTCATTGGAAGAAGCTATTGAAAAAATGTGCTTCAGTACAGGGTGGCGATATAGAAAGGAAAATGGAGAATATATCATATTCCGTTAAAGGTATACTATAGTATGTTTGTATAATTTTTTAATGTTAATCTTTTAATTATTTAGTATGGAAGAAAAGCAACAGCATGGCAGGTGGAAGTACCTCATGTGCATTTGGTTTGGAATCTTTTGTTTCCCATTGATTGCAATAGCAGCACAGGGAGTCATAAAGGTGAAAGGGTATTTTAGTGAAGTACAAGCTATCCGTCAGATCGAAAAAAACAGTAATTATGTGTTTTTTTACGATGCAGCAGATTTGGATGAAGTAAAGCGCAAAAACATTGACTGCCAAGGTACGATTGAAAAAGTATTGTCAGTTGTATTTGAAGGGAGTAATGTTAACTATTTAGTCCGGGGAGACGAAGTTGTACTGAAAGTGAATAAACAGAGTGTACAGCAGAAAGGAGAGAAAAGAGTCGTCACAGGTGTGGTTACAGATGCCATAGACGGCGAGCCGTTGGTAGGTGTGAACATTGTTGTGAAAGGTCAGAAAAGTGGAACTATCACGGATTTGAATGGTAGATATTCTATTTCTGTGAGCGGAGACAAAGCCGTACTGGTCTTCTCGTACATCGGTTACCAGAAACGTGAAGCTCCGGTAGAAGATTTAGGGGTGGTTAATGTCACGATGTCCGGAGAACAGCAGACGTTGAACGAGGTCGTTGTTGTAGGTTCCGGAGTACAAAAGAAAGTGAGTGTGACAGGGGCTATTACAAATGTGAAAGGAGATATTTTACGAATGCCGACTTCACAATTAAGTACTTCGTTTGCCGGTAAGCTGGCAGGTGTGATTGCTACCACTAAAACAGGAGAGCCGGGTTCCGGAGCTGATTTTTATATTCGCGGTATTTCTACAATGAACGGAGCAACCAATCCGCTGATTATATTGGACGGAGTGGAAATATCCTCCGGTGATTTGGATAATCTTGACCCGGAAATCATTGACGGCTTCTCTATTTTGAAAGACGCTACTGCTACGGCAATGTACGGTACCCGTGGGGCTAATGGCGTTATGATTATTACCACTAAATCCGGTCGTAATATTGATAAACCGATTATCAATTTCCGTGTGGAAGGACAGATCACAAGTCCGACAAGTAAGCCGAAGTTTGTCGACGGAGCCACTTACATGGATTTGTTCAATGAATCTTTGTTGAACGGCGGCTCTACCGAATCTCCCTATTCGGCAGAAGAAATTGCCGGAACGCGTGCTGGATTAAATCCGTATGCTTATCCGAATGTCAACTGGTATGACGAGCTTTTTAAGGATCAGGCATTTAACCAGAATTTCAATGTTAATATCCGGGGAGGCGGCAAACGAGTGGATTATTTCTCAAGTGTCACGGTCAATCACGAGACAGGTATGATTAAGAATCGTTCCAAAGACTTTTTCTCCTATAATAATAACATTAATGTGATGCGTTATTCATTTCAGAATAACATTAATGCATATTTGGGTAAGGATTCACGTCTTTCTTTGCGCTTGAATGTGCAGCTGAGAAAAACGAAGCAACCCAACATCAGTATGAACGATCTGTTTGCGGGAGCTATCAATACAAGTCCGGTGGAAGCTCCGATCTATTTCCCTGACGACGGTGTTACTACACATATCAAGTGGGGTGTGAATGACCGCTTGAAACCGGGACAGCAACAGAATCCGGTGGCACAGCTTGCATCCGGCTATCAGGATAATTTCCGGAGCACGGTAGTGGCGGCATTGGAGTTTGAGCAGAAACTGAATTTTATTACCGAGGGACTTAGATTTAAGGCATTGGCCTCTTTCAAGAACTGGTCAAGTACTACTAACAGTGCTTCCGCAGGTTGGAACAAATACCATTTACAGGATTTCTCGGTAGATGATAATGGAGTGTATTCTTTTGTCACCAGACTTCAGAATGAAAGCGGTGGAGAAGTATCTACGGACTTGAAACCGGGTGTTGCCAACTCGGGCGACCGCCGATTCTATTTCCAGGCTATCATGGACTACAACCGTACATTTGGAAAGCATGATGTGAATGCCATGTTTATCTATAATCAGGATGAACTGGTGACTCAATTATTCAGTGGCGACTTGATTGCTGCACTTCCCAAACGTAAACAAGGTGTTGCTGCCCGTCTTTCGTATGCTTACGACGGGAAATATCTGGCGGAAGTGAATATGGGTTACAATGGTTCCGAGAATTTTGCCAAAGGACACCGTTGGGGATTCTTCCCTTCTATTGCAGTGGGATATAACATCAGTGAGGAAGCGTTCTTTGAACCTTTGAAGAATGTTTTCTCTAACATGAAGATTCGTGCTTCGTGGGGGCTTGTTGGTAATGACAATATTGGTGGGGCACGTTTTGTGTATATGCCGACAATCAACCTGACAGGTACCGGATATACTACCGGGCTGGACGGTGATATAACTTATAAAGGTCCTGTATATTCCCGTTATGGTAATCCGGAGGTTACTTGGGAAGTGGGTAAGAAAGTCAATGTAGGTTTGGATTTGCAGTTGTTTAACTCATTGAACCTGACAATGGACTATTTCCACGAAACCCGTACTGATATATTTCAGGAGAGAGGTACGATTCCTCAATATCTGGGAACAGCAGGAACAAAGGTGTTCGGAAACTTGGCAGCCATGAAGAATCAAGGCTTCGACTTTGCGGCAGATTTCAATAAGAAAATAGGTAAGGACTGGTTTATCAGTTTCAAAGGGACATTTACGTATGCTCATAATGAGATTACAAAATACGATGAATCTCCGAAATATGCTTTCCAGTCAAAAGTAGGGCAGAGTGCAAATATTCCTAGTATTATGATTTCCGACGGTCTTTTCAAAGATCCGGATGATGTGAAAAACTCTAACCAGCAGATCGGAGGAAATCTTAGTGCCGGTGATATCAAGTATGTGAATATCTCCAAACTTTATGGTTATGATGATGATATCGTGGATATTTCTGACTGGGTATGGGCGAAGAATCCTACCGTTCCGGAGATTGTATATGGTTTCGGCCCTTCTATACGCTGGAAGAATCTTGATTTCTCTTTCTTCTTCCAGGGAGTTGCAAAGGTTTCATTGGTTATGAGTGATTTTCATCCGTTCGGAGACAACAGTTTGCGTAATGTCCTGACTTGGATTGCTGACGATCGCTGGTCTCCCGACAATCAGAATATCAACGCCACTTATCCTCGTCTGACTAGGGACACGAGTGTAAACAACACTCAACGCTCTGACTATTGGCTGCGCAACGCTGCATTTATCAAGTTGAAGAACGCAGAAATAGGTTATACATACAAGAATATGCGTTTCTATGTCAGTGGCATGAACCTGGCGACTTTCTCGCCATTCAAGCACTGGGACCCGGAACAAGGAGGAGGTAATGGTTTGAAATATCCTACGCAACGTGTTTTCAACTTTGGTTTTCAGATGACTATTAATAATAACCGCTAATTTGAATAAAATGAAAAAGATATATAATATTTTGTTATCGTTCGTATTTGCCGGCTGTCTCTTGGGCTCATGTGATTATCTGGATATTGTGCCGAATGAAACAGCCAATGAAGAAGATGCATTTGCTTCGGAACAAGCTGCATTGAACTATCTGTATTCCTGTTATTCCTTTATGCCTGCTTATCAGAACTCGCATACTTTTATCGGATATGCAGGAGATGAAATAGTAAGCTGTTTCAACGGAGAACCTATTAAACTATATTTTCAGGGAGGATATACTTCAGGAAATATCGGCAATGTGGATGCGACATACAGTAATATGTATAAAGGTATACGGCAATGTTATCTGTTGAAGAAGAATATTGCGTCCGTTCCGGGATTGAGTGATGATAAGATTAATGATTTCGCCAATCAGGCGGATTTTCTGATTGCTTATTATCATTCGGTATTGATGCAGCATTATGGTCCTATCATCTTGGTAAAAGAATTACCGGATATGAATACACCTTATGACAAGATGGCAGCCCGTTCTCCTTATGACGAATGTGTGGACTGGGTATCCGAACAATTCAGAATCGTATCGGAGAAATTGCCTACGGAACGTATGGGATCTTCTTACGGACTGGCAACTAGTGTAGCTGCCAAAGCGCTGAGGGCCCGATTGTTGCTTTATGCTGCTTCTCCTCTATTCAATGGAAACTCGGAATATTACAGTGACTTTGCCAACAATGACGGCACCTTATTGATGTCTCAAACATATAGTAAAGAGAAATATAAAGTAGCTGCCGATGCAGCTTTGGAAGCAATAAACTTTGCAGAAGATCACGGATACAGATTATATTACGTTGGCGATGATGCCATTGGTACAGCCACCTATCCGTATCCGAAAGATCCTATCCAAAGACAGCTGCGTCTTACATACCTGGACAAGAACGGAACTAAGGAGGTACTTTGGGCAAATACCCGCTTGGAAGAAATGTATAGCATACAGAATAAATCCATTCCTTATCTTTCTTTTGGAGGAGGATATGGTCCGTCTCTGACAATGGTAGAACGATTCTATACCGAAAATGGTCTTCCGATTGACCAAGACCCGACGTATGACTATGAAAATCGTTTTCAGACTACTATTCTGGATGATGATACACGCGGAGAGGGAATAACTTTGAAATTGAACGATCATCGTGAGCCGCGTTTCTATGCCTGGATATCTTTCCATAATGGCTTTTACGAATGTCAGACGGAGAATGTAGTAGCCGACGGTACCAAAGGTATTACTTATCAGGATAAAATGGACCGTTCCGACCGTAAACAACGCAAAAGATGGTTGACACAGTACAAGAAGGAAGACAACAGTGGCAAAATGAACAGAGGAAATAACTACTCTCCAACCGGTTATCTGAATAAGAAAGGGGTTCATCCGGGATCGGCTGCCCGTAAGTCGGACAACGTGCCTTCCTTGAGATATCCGTTGCCTATCATTCGTTTAGGTGAGTTGTATCTGGATTATGCAGAAGCTTGTGTCGGATATGGTGATGCTAGTTATGTGGCTGAAGGCATGAAGAAATTGAACGTAATCCGTGAGCGTGCCGGCATTGCCCCTGTACTGACTGCCTGGGCGAAGGCAAAGGAGCCGTTGACAGATTATTCTTCCGTAGGCCCCGATGGTCGTTTGATGCAGATTGTACGTCAGGAACGTATGATTGAACTTTATATGGAGACTCATAATTTCTGGGATCTTCGTCGCTGGAAGTTGGGGGAAAAATACTTTGGTGTATATCCGAGAGGATTAAATGTGGAAGCTACCAAAGATGAGGACTTCTTCAAGGATACACAAATGACAAGTCACATTCGTGAATTCCGTACTCCGGCGAATTATTTGATGCCTATTCCGGTAGATCAGGTAAGTAATAACCCGCAAATGGTGCAGAATCCGGGCTATTAACGGTAAGATGAAGGCAGAATCTGTTTTGAAGTTTTTTGAAACAGATTCTGTTTCTATTATTTGCTAAGTGTCTTATTTTATGGATATTTATTTTTATCTTTGCTGCACGTTTTTCCATAAATTATGATACAGAAAATTAAAACTGTTCCTTTTCAGTAAGGGGAACTTAATTAATGAATGTATTTATTACATAACGAACTTAATTTTATAGTGATGAACAACAAACACTGCATTTTTTTGTCAGGGGTAGCCGCCTTGGTAACATTGCCCTCCTTTGCTCAGAGTAAAGGGGCGTCTGAGAAGCCTATGAATATTTTGTATATAATGAGTGACGACCACTCATTTCAGACTATCAGTGCCTACGATCACCGTTTTATAGAGACACCCAATATCGACCGTATCGGCAATGAAGGAGTTGTCTTTACCAATAGTTTTGTGGCAAACTCTATAAGCGGACCCAGCCGTGCGTGTATGTTGACGGGAAAACATAGCCATAAGAATGGTTTTATAGATAATGCGCACCGGTTTGACGGAAGCCAGCAGACCTTCCCTAAGCTGTTGCAGAAGGCAGGTTATCAGACTGCTATTGTTGGTAAATGGCATCTCACCTCTAATCCCACGGGATTCGATTATTGGAATATTCTGATTGGTCAGGGTGATTATTACAATCCTTATTTTATAGATAATGGTAAGAAAGTGCAGATAGAAGGGTATGCCACCAATATCACTACGGACTTGGCGCTGGAATGGCTGGAGAACAAACGGGAGAAAGAAAAACCGTTCTGTCTGTTGTTGCATCATAAAGCCCCGCACCGTACATGGATGCCCGACACTTGTGACTTGGGAGCGTTTGATAAGGTGAAGTTTCCATTGCCGGAAAATTTCTATGATAAATATGAAGGCCGTATAGCTGCTTCCGAACAGGAGATGAACATATTCAAGGATATGGACCTTGTCTATGACCTGAAAATGGCGGATAAAGAAAATGAGATTCATACAAAAACTGGATTGGAAGGTTATGGACGCGCTATGTATAAGCGTATGAATCCGCAACAAAAAGCTGCCTGGGATGCTTATTATGACCCTATTATCAAAGATTTTAAAGCCCGGAAACTGGAAGGCAAGGAACTGGCGGAGTGGAAGTATCAACGTTATATGCATGATTATTTGAGTGTGATTCGTTCGGTCGACCGCAATATCGGACGGGTGTTGAAGTATCTCGAAGAAAAAGGGCTTCTGGAAAATACATTGGTGGTTTATACTTCCGACCAGGGATTCTATATGGGAGAACACGGTTGGTTTGACAAACGCTTTATGTACGAGGAGTCATTCCGTACTCCGTTGTTAGCCCGTTTTCCTCATGGCAAGAAAGGAAAAGTGTCGCAAATGGTTCAGAATATAGACTATGCACCTACCTTTTTGGAAATGGCGGGAGTAGATATTCCGGAAGATATTCAGGGGGTATCTTTGTTGCCTTTGCTGAAAGGAGAACGTCCTAAGGACTGGCGTAAGTCCCTTTACTATCATTTCTATGAATATCCGGCGGAACATGCGGTGAAACGTCATTATGGTGTGCGTACCGAACGCTATAAGCTGATACATTTTTATAATGATATTGATGCGTGGGAGCTGTATGACCTGAAAAAAGATCCGCGTGAAATGCATAATTTGTTTGGGAAGCCCGGTTATGAAAAGATAACTGAAAAACTGAAAGGGGAATTGGTAAAGCTTCAGACTCAGTATGACGATCCTATTGAATCTCAATTAAAAAAATAAAGTATTATGAATGCCAAGGAATTTGTACAAATAGTAAAGAAGATGTTTTCTAAAGGACTGACTCCGGAGGAAAAAATAAAATTAGCGGATGAAGGACCGGTGTGCCGTTTATTACTAAGACAGTGGGATAAATTCTTTGGCACTTCTATTGAAAACAAAAAAATTGAGGAGGAGATATGGACCAACATTACGGATGTATGTTGGAATCACAAACCTGCAAAGAAAAAATTGTCAGGCTATAATCAGGGTTTTAGGATTCTGGCTGCCGCCGCTTGTCTTTTGCTGGTCGTAGGTACGTGGTATCTGATTACTTCAAGAGCTTCTTTAGAGACAATAGTCCTGGGACCGGCCGATACGCGTATGACGTATGTCCTTCCGGATAGTTCGGTGGTATGGCTCGCTGCGGGAAGTACGCTTTCATATCAGGACGATTTTTTGAAAGAGCGCAAAGTGGTCTTAGAGGGAGAAACGTCTTTTGAGGTGAAAAAGATGACAGGAGGCAGTCCTTTCAGGGTTTATTTCAAAGATGCGCTTGTGGAAGTCAAAGGGACGGAATTTAATATAAAGTCTGATGATGAAGTAGCGGAGGTGACTCTCTTTACCGGAAAAATAGATTTTCAGGTGACGGGGCAAGAGGCCATAGAGGTGAAGCCTGCTCAACGCATCACTTACTATATTGATTCAAAGACGATTGAAACCGAGACGTTGGATATTGAAGGATATGACTGGAGAAAAGAAGAGTATAACTTTACGGATAAGCCGCTTGGTGAACTGATAAACTTAATCAATAAGAAGTATCATACGAAAGTGTGTTTCGAGAATAAAAAGAATAGGGATAATCTGTTTACGGGAACTATTCGTAAAGATGAAGAATTAGCGAAGGTGTTGCGGAAAATCTCTATCAGTTTTGGATTAAATACAAGGCAGGAGAAGGATACGATTATTCTTTATTGAGTATCCATAAAATAATACTGGTAAGAAAGCAGTTACATTTGTCATAACTGGATTATAAAAAGGCTGTCCCGGAATGAAACACGGGACAGCCTTTTCTGTATCAATATCCGTCCTATTGGCGGTAGACTTTCAGATTGGTAATCTGACTTTTGAAGTTACCTGTTTCTTGTAATGGGAAAACTAATGTACGAACGTAATTCATGGAATCTTTTCCACCATTATAAAAGCGTTTCTGTATATTTAGTTCTTCTACGATTTTTCCATTTATATGCAGGCGGGTGACGCGGTTGTCTCCGCTAATACCTACTGTTGCATGTTCGCCGGGCATGATACGGTAGTTGAAAGTGTTGAGATAGCCGTCGCGTGCAAAGCCCAACATTCCACTTATCGGATCAGATAAATAGAATACGGCGTCAGGAGAACGGAACAGTTCTGTACCTTTTGCTTCATCAGCTCCTTTTATATCAAAAGATACCAGATAATTATACCCGATTTCCCGATAGGGAAGAGTACGGTTGGGGGTAACAGCTGCCTGTTCGTAAACCAGGCCGGGAGCTTTTCCGATTCTTCCGAGTTGATTCACACCCGGAGCTTCGCTTAGTAAATTGCGTTGTTCATTGAAACTGTCATAGGGAGTTGTGACTTGTTTGCCTGTCCACATTTTAACGGCTAGTGTCTGCAAGGCCGGGTAAACCCGGTGATGAATATCCTTATTGGAAATGCCGTTACCCACATGGTCGTTCCATACAGCAAACATTCCTCCTAAAATATTCGGGTCCTTTTCTTCAAACACGGCTTTGCCTATCTGTGCAGGAGTCCATTTCTCGTATAGTGATTTGGTATTCAGATAATCATAATAATATCCTGCCTGGGGGACTATGTAGACCAGTCCGTCCGGGATACTGATTAAATGGTATCCTTGCTTTATCATTTCTTTCGGGTCGGCATAACCGTTATACCATGCATTCATGATGACATTTTCCGATTTGACGGGAGTATCTCCTTTGGCGTGTGTCAGTGCACCCCATACGCAGGCTTGCTTGCCGAAGCTTTCTATATAACGGATATAGTGATCGGTGAAGGCGCGGAATTTCTCCACAACTTCCTTTTTGGCGTTTGAATATTCGTCGGTGCCCACATGGACTTTGTTGCCCCGGAATACAGGTTCTTCTCCTTCCAGATATTCTTTGAAAAGAGCGTCGAAGAAAGTATAAACCTCGGGATTAAATAAATCCAAATGATCCATGCCATATTCTTTACTTCCCAATTCCGGTTTATAATGACTGAAAGCCAAGGAGTGGGCGGGGATATCAATCTCCGGAATGATCTCTACATAGCTTTGTTCAGCCAATTTTTGCAGGTCGACGAATTCTTTTTTCGTATAATGTCCGTCCCGTGCCGTCAGTCCCGGATAAGTATCACATTCCAGGCGGAAGGCGGCATACGTTTTTGACCAGTCATGTTCGAAGTATTGTTTGAAGCCGTTATCGTTCAGGTGGATTTGCAAAGTGTTCATCTTGTAGTAAGACATAGTCTTTACATAATCCTGTAAGTATGAAAGCGGGATGAACTTACGGCCGCAGTCTATCATAAAGCCGCGAAGCGGATAGTCTGGGTAATCTCTCAGGGTTCCTTTCGGGAGCTGATGATTTTCTGACTGTTCGGCAATCTGAAGTAAGGTACGTGTACCCCAATATACACCGATATTTTCGGGGGCGGATAAAGCAACCCGGTCTGTGACGCGGATCGTATATCCTTCTTTTCCTAATTTCTTGTCGGTGCGGAGGGAAAAGATAAAGTCGCCGGCAGCTCCTTTCCCTTGCACTACTTCGAGCGAACGTCCGAACATTGTTTGATAGTCTTGGGCAAAGATTCGTGCGATGCGTTCAAGCTCCGGATTGTTGGCGGCATACACGATTTTTGTAGCCTCGGTGGGAACAAAAGCTCCGTCACTGCCTTTCCATTCTTTCAGTTCGGGGATAACAAAAGGTTTGGGATTTACGGAAGCATTGGCTCCGGTGGAAATAATAAGACATAAAGCTATTAGCCAGTAGAAACGATTGATATATTCCATGCTGTATTATATATAAAGTTAGTAAAGTATAAAACGTCATAAATGTAAGACAAATAATGGAATATACCACTACCAATTATGAATCTTTAAGTTCAAAGTTAAATGTAGTATGCAATCCGGTTCTCATTTTATTGGCCGATGAGTTGTTAATAGTTCCTTTTTAAGAACTTTTCAATATGTAATTGTTCTTTTTTATTCTAAAATCTATGTTATCTGTCTCCCGGAAATTTGTATAACTAGATTGATTTGTATTTCTTTGTATAATAATATACTAACCCCCTCTTTTAATTACTTATGAAAAATAGAAAGATTTATTTAATGGGAGCCTGTTTGTTGTGTGGACTCACTTCAATTGCACAAAATGTAAGTTTACAGCCGCCCCCACAGCAACTCAATGAACAAGGTAAAACACTCAGTCTTCCTGCTATCTACCGGATAGAAGGTGAAAAAGAAGCAAACCCGCATGCGGTGAAAGCGTTGCAAGGTATCCTTACCGGCAAGCAAAGTACCAAGGAAGGAATCCGTATTTATATTGGTGAGAAGGGAGACAAAAGTGTACGTAAGTATAACAAGTTGATTCCCAACCATGAAGAAGGTTATTATCTGGCTGTCAATGATAAAGAAATCATATTGGCCGGCAATGATGAACGGGGCACTTATTATGCTATTCAGACATTCGCCCAATTGCTGAAAGAAGGAAAATTGCCGGAAGTGGAAATCAAAGATTATCCTTCTGTCCGTTATCGCGGTGTAGTGGAGGGCTTCTACGGAACTCCCTGGAGCCATCAGGCACGTCTTCGCCAACTGAAGTTTTATGGTGAGAATAAGATGAATACCTATATCTACGGTCCTAAAGACGATCCGTATCACAGCGCTCCCAACTGGCGTTTGCCTTATCCGG
>OGRJ01002880.1_pt1 | contig 11689 bp, 8 predicted proteins | sample 1553411 | NCBI WGS metagenome assembly OGRJ01 (sample SAMEA2580084, study PRJEB22360) | human gut metagenome | biome: human gut; feature: human-associated habitat; material: faeces | place: Denmark | collected 2008/2010
CACCTACGAGATGGTGGAGGCTGCCCTCGAGTGCCAGGAGGAGTACGGGCACCCGGCGGGCTGCACCATCGCGCAGATCATCTGCGAGCACCGTGCGCAGAAACCGCTGGAAACGACGGGCGATCTGGTGGCGTGCGTGGACGCGGCCATTCCCAAAAAAGTGCGCATGCAGGATAACGGCCACAGCGCGCGCCGCACGTTTCAGGCGCTCCGCATCGCGGTCAACGACGAGCTTGACCCGCTCAAAAAGGCGCTGGAAGACATGACGGATCTGCTGAATCCCGGCGGCCGTCTGGCGGTGCTGACGTTCCATTCGCTGGAAGACAGAATTGTCAAGCAGACGTTCCGCCGACTGGCGAACCCCTGCACCTGCCCGCCGGGCACGCCGGCCAGCAGAAGGTTGCGGTAGTGCAGGATAAGCTCGTCACACAGGCGCTTTACATCCACAGATTTCTCGCGCAGCTGCGCCACCAGCGCCAGCACCCCTGCGGCATCTGCGCGCAAAACGGCATCACTAATATCGAACAGATAGCCCTTATCGGTTACGCCCGCCATGCGGCGCACAAGCTGCTGCGTCACCTCGCCGCCAACGCCTGCACACGTATCCAGAATGGAGAGCGCATCGCGCATGGCGCCGTCCGCCAAGCGGGAAATAAGCTCTGCCGCATCCTGTGCAAGCTGGATGCCCTCCTGCCCGGCCACATACAACAGCCTGGCTTCGATATCCTGCGGCTTAATGCGCATGAAGTCGTACCGCTGGCAGCGTGAAAGAATCGTGGCCGGCACCTTGTGTATCTCGGTGGTTGCCAGAATGAATATCACATGCGCGGGCGGTTCTTCCATGATTTTCAAAAGCGCATTGAACGCCGCTGTGGAAAGCATGTGCACCTCGTCAATGATATATACCTTATAGGTGCACTGGCTGGGCGTGTAGGCCGTTTCATCGCGCAGGTCGCGGATATTATCCACGCCGTTGTTGGAGGCCGCGTCTATTTCCACCACGTCCATGATGCTGCCGTTGTCGATGCCCTTGCAGATGTCACATTCGCAGCATGGGTCTGCCCCGTTGCGGTGCGGGCAGTTGACAGCCTTGGCAAATATCTTGGCGCAGGAGGTTTTACCCGTGCCGCGTGTGCCGGTGAACAGATAGGCATGGCCTATTTTGCCATGGATGATCTGGTTTTGCAGCGCGGCAGTGATGCCCGCCTGACCCACAACATCGGAAAACGTTTTGGGCCGCCATTTGCGGTACAGCGCACGGTACATAGGGGCACCCTCCCTTTCATGATGGCAATAAAAAGCGGACAAGGCCACAGGCGCATCCGAAAACGCCTGGTGTGCTGCTTGGCATGCAGAGGGCAGGAAACCTGCGGCGCACAGAGCATACCACTTAATGCTGCTCGGTTCCCCGCCTGACATGGTTCATGGCGCCCCATCGCACAGGGCCCACCCTCTGCATGCCAAACAGCGCACGCTTTCCGCCCTGTCCGGCAATATGACTGCCTGCGTCCCGCACAAACAGCTATGGTATATTATAATACAAAGCCGCGCCGATTGCAAGGCTGGAACGAACATTGCTTCCTCTTGTGGCCGCGCTGGCAGCGGAGCTATGGCCCAAACACACGAAGGAGGAGCTGACACAGGAATTTGCCTCTGTGCTTGGCAGTGAAAACGCCGCCGTGTTTCTTGCCCTGGAAGACGGCGTGGCTGCCGCCTTTTCACAGTGCAGCCTGCGGCACGACTATGTGGAGGGCACGCAAAGCAGCCCTGTCGGCTATCTGGAGGGGCTCTATGTATCGCCGTGCCACCGCGGCAAAGGGCTTGCCCGCGGGCTTTTGGCGCAGTGTGAAGCATGGGCGGCCGCCCGCGGATGCCGCGAGTTTGCCAGCGACTGCGAGCTAGCAAACACCGCCAGCCTTGCCTTTCACATGAAAACAGGCTTTTCAGAGGCGAACCGCATCATCTGTTTTACAAAAGAATTAAAAGGATAAGGAAAAAGGGCGCTGTACACGCCCTTTTTTGCCGCACGAAAGCAGACACATTCAAATATCAATGCCATTGCGGATAAAATTGAAGGAACTCGGATAACAGCTATCCGGCATTCTTCGCAATATGCCTGCAGGGCCGTTTTTCCGGTCTGCCCGGCCTCACCGGCCCGGCTTTGTCACTGGCAGCCATATCTCGAAGCTGGCATCCTGCGGGGTCGGCGTCCGGTACACCTCAATATCCGGCGCGTCCCCATATTCATAGCCAGAGCCGGGCAGCCATTCTGTCACGATGCGCTTTTCAAGCTGCTGAATAGCCCCCGGCATGGCGCCCCTGCCGGGAAACACTGCCCAAACTGCGGCGGGCACCTGCGCGCTTTGCGCCCATGCGGGCGGCGCCTGTGTGCTTGCCACAGCCACCCAGTAGCGCCAGTGTTCGTTTTGCGTCTGGCTGCTGACACCCAACAGGCCGCGCGGCTGTGTGTCCATTAGGGGCATCAGCTTTTCCACCAGCCCCTTTGCTGCAGCGCGTGCCCACAAGGCGGGCGCATGCTGAAAATTCTGCTCCATCTCGCTGCCGATATCTGCGCTGATGCCTATAATGGAAAAGGCGCCGTGTGTTTCTATGCGGTATTCCAGCGCCGCGCCGCCCGTCAGGGCGAGATGGAAACGAACAGGCGGGTACGCCTTCAGCACAGCGCCCTCGTTTTTGGCTTCGCTGGGCGCTATGCCGTGCACGGCTTGAAAAGCGCGGTTAAATGCCGTGGGCGAGGCGTAGCCATAGCGCAGGGCCACATCGGTTATCTTGCCGCCGTTTTGCAATTCTTCTGCGGCCAGCGACATTTTTCTGCGCCTGAGATACTGTGACAGGGGCATGCCTGCCACATAGGCGAACATGCGCTGAAAGTGAAAAACGGAACAGCCCGCAAGGCGGGCCGCGGCTTCCACATCCGGCGGCTGCGTCAAATCTCTTTCCAAAAAACGTATCGCTTCGTTAAAGCATTGTGCCCAATCCATGCTGCATCCTCCCTCATTCACGTTCTGCATTTGCTGTGATGATACCATCCTACCACATGTCAAAGCAAAAAGCCTCTCTTTTCCCGCGCGGAAAAAGAGAGGCTTTTCAGTATCCGGGTATTTTTTATTTTTCTGGCCGCTTACAGCTTTTCCACGCCAAGCGTCATGGCCTCGCCGTTCAAATCCCACTCTTTGGTAATGCCGCCAAGGCTGCCAAGCACCACGGTGTCGGCGTTCACCCCGGCCTTTACCTCGGCCTCATGCGCCCTGAGCACACCAGCCAGCCTGTCATTGCCCGCGGCATACAGGCAGATGCGGTCCGCCACATGGAAGCCAGCCTCTTTGCGCATCGTCTGCACCTTGCTTATCACCTCGCGCACATAGCCTTCCTCTACCAGGGCGTCTGTCAGCTGTGTGTCCAGTGCGACGGCTACGCCGCCCTCCTCCATTGTATGATAGCGGCCTGCCTGCACAGTTTCAATAAGAAGGTCCTCGGGTGCAAGCGTTATGCTGCCGCCGGGCAGGGCAAGGGCCAGCGCACCGGTGGAATCCAGCTCGCGCTTGGCCTGTGCGCCGTTCAGCCCGGCCAGAGCCGTGCGGATTTCACCCAGGCGCTTGCCGTATTTGGGGCCCAGCGTTTTGAGCTGCGGCTTGAAGATATAGTTTGCAAACTGCGTCATATCGTCTGTAAAAGTCACCTGCTTCACATTCAGCTCGTCTTCGATGATGGCGCAGTACATCTTATCCAGCGCCGCGTCCGCCCTGACATAAAGGGCCGCAAGCGGCTGGCGGTTTTTGATATTGGCGCCGTTGCGCGCAGAGCGCGCCAGCACCACCACACGCAGCACAAGGTCCATCTGCTGCTCCAGCGCCGGGTCTGTCATGCTCTCGTCCGCCACGGGGAAATCGCACAGGTGCACGCTTTCCGGCGCGGCCTTATCCACGCTCCGCACAAGGTTCTGGTAGATGCTCTCTGCCATGAAGGGAACGAACGGTGCAGCGGCTTTAGCCGTGGTGACAAGCGCAGTATACAGCGTCATATAGGCGTTGACATTGTCCTGTGTGAGGTTTTCCGTGGCAAAACGCGCGCGGCTGCGGCGCACATACCAGTTGGAGAGGTCGTCCACAAAATCCTGCAAGGCGCGGGCGGCCTCCGGCACGGCATAGGCCGACAGATTTTCATCCACAGCCTTTACCATGCTGTTCATTTTAGAGAGCACCCAGCGGTCCATCGCGCCAAGCGCGGCCTTCTCCAGTGTGTGCTTCGAAGCGTCGAATTCGCAGATGTTGGCATACAGTACAAAGAAGGCGTATGTGTTCCACAGCGTGCTCATAAATTTGCGCTGGCCCTCCAGCACTGCCTTGCCGGAAAAACGCTTGGGCAGCCAGGGCGCGCAGCAGGTATAGAAATACCAGCGGATGGCGTCTGCCCCATAGGTTTGCAGCGCCTCGAACGGGTCTACCGCGTTGCCCTTGGACTTGGACATCTTCTGGCCGTTTTCGTCCTGCACATGGCCCATGACAATAGCGTTTTTGAACGGCGCCTTATTGAACAGAAGCGTGGAAATAGCCATCAGGGAATAAAACCAGCCGCGCGTCTGGTCCACTGCTTCGCTGATAAAATCCGCCGGAAACTGGCTTTCGAACAGCTCTTTGTTTTCAAACGGATAATGATGCTGTGCAAAGGGCATAGCCCCGGAATCGAACCAGCAGTCTATCACCTCCGGCACACGGCGCATTTCCTTGCCGCAGTGCGGGCAGCGGATGGTGACTGCGTCGATGAACGGGCGGTGCAGCTCGATTTCTTCCGGGCAGTTTTCACTCATCTGCTTCAGCTCTTCAATGCTGCCCACCGCATGCCGGTGGCCGCATTCGCATTCCCAGATATTCAGCGGCGTGCCCCAGTAGCGGTTACGGCTGATGCCCCAATCCTGCACGTTTTCCAGCCAATCGCCAAAGCGCCCCTTGCCGATAGATTCCGGCACCCAATTCACTGTATTGTTGTTGCGGATAAGGTCTTCCCTTACGGCTGTCATTTTGATAAACCATGAGTCCCGCGCATAATAGATAAGCGGCGTGTCACAGCGCCAGCAGTGCGGGTAGCTGTGCTCGAACACCGGCGCGCTGAACAAAAGCCCGCGCTGGCGCAGGTCTGCCAGCACCTCTTTGTCTGCATCCTTACAGAAAACACCCGCCCATTTGGTCTCCTTCGTCATTTCGCCTCTGGCATCCACAAGCTGCACAAAGGGCAGGCCATAGCGGCGCCCCACCTGCGAGTCGTCCTCGCCGAAGGCAGGCGCAATGTGTACGATGCCAGTGCCGTCCGTCAGGGTGACATAATCAGCGCAGGTGACGTACCAGCATTTTTCCTTCGGGCTTACAAAGTCGAACAGCGGGGTGTATTCCCGGAATTCCAGGTCTTTGCCCACAAAGCGTTCCTGCACATCATAGGCGCCCTCGCCCAGCACGGTGTCGGCCAGCGCGGCGGCAAGGTAATATACAGTGCCATCCTCGCGCATTTTCACCTTCACATATTCCTCAGCTGGGTTCACGCACAGCGCAACGTTAGAGGGCAGCGTCCAAGGCGTGGTCGTCCACGCCAGATAATAAGTGTTTTCTTCATCCTTCGCCGCAAACCGTGCAATGGCGCTGCGCTCCTTCACATCCTTATAGCCCTGCGCTACCTCGTGGCTGGAAAGCGGCGTTCCGCAGCGCGGGCAGTACGGCACTATTTTGAAGCCTTTATACAGAAGCCCCTTTTCCCAAATCTGCTTCAGCGCCCACCATTCCGATTCGATATAATCGTTCTCGTAGGTGACATACGGGTGCTGCATATCGGCCCAGAAGCCCACGGTGTCAGAGAAATCCTCCCACATACCCTTATATTTCCAAACGCTCTCCTTGCATTTTTCAATAAAGGGCTCCACGCCGTATTTCTCTATCTGTTCTTTGCCATCCAGCCCAAGCAGCTTTTCCACTTCCAGCTCTACCGGCAGGCCATGTGTATCCCACCCAGCCTTGCGCGGCACCATATAGCCTTTCATGGCGCGGTAACGCGGGATCATATCCTTAATGCAGCGTGTTTCCACATGGCCGATATGCGGCTTTCCATTCGCCGTGGGCGGGCCGTCGTAGAAAGTATAGGTTGGGCCGTTTTTTCTGGAATCGATACTCTTTTCAAAAATATCGTGTTCCTTCCAGAACTTTTCAATGGCCTTTTCGCGCGCGACAAAATCCAGATTTGTGGGCACTTTTTCGTACATCGTTGTTCCAGCTCCTTTTCGCTTACAAAAAATCCGCCCTGCTGCAAGCAGGGCGGAAAATTCCGTTGTACCACCTATTTGCTGCGTACCATCATACGCGCCCCCGGTAACGGCGGGGGGCCGGCGCGGCTTACTGCAAAATTCAGCCCGCGGCTCGGGAGAGATATTCGGCAATGCGCTACTGGCGCGGGGCTTGCACCCTCCCCCGCTCGCTTCGGCGTTTGCGCAAAGCCTACTGGCTCCGTCTCAGCCTGTTTCTGTCTTTTTTATTTATAGCACAAATGCGGCCGTTTGTCTATATTCCCTTTTCCATAGAGCGCTTTTTGGTGTAATAGCAGATAAGGTCCAAAATAAGCTGTGCCGCATACAGCGAGGTTTGCCCGCAGGGGTCATACGGTGGGGCTACCTCAGCCAAATCAAAACCCACTACATTGCCCTTTTTCACCACAGCCTCCATAATATCACTTACCTGCTGGTACAGCAGGCCGCCCGCCTGCGGGCTTCCCGTGCCGGGGCAGACAGAAGGGTCCAGCCCGTCAATATCTACTGTGATATAATAATTTTTTGCCTGCGGAATCAGCGCAGATACCTCCGCGGTGCCCTTTTCGTGAACATCACGCGCTGTTACAAGCGTGCTGCCCCAGGCGCGTGCCTCGTCAAAATCCTTCTTTCCGCTGCTGCCAAGCCCACGCAAACCTATCTGCATCATTTTGCTCACATGGGCCATTTCAGATGCCCTGCGCATGGGTGAGGAGTGTGAGTATTTGAATTCTCCATAAGAGTCCGTCCAATCCAGATGTGCGTCAAACTGAACAACGCAAATATCGTCAAAACCTGTGAAGGCCCTCAGCACCGGGATTGTAATAGAGTGGTCACCGCCTATCACCACAGGCAGGGCCCCGGTGGACAATATCTTTTTCACTGCAGCAGTGCAGTTTTCAAACGCCTGTTCATAGCCGCACGGTGAAACGTCCACATCGCCGCAGTCGATAATTTTCTCTCCTTTGTCCAGATAATAGGTATCACGCACCGGGTCATACATGCCATACAGGCCATCACAATTGATGGTGGAGGCCTCGCGCACGCCGCGCGGGCCAAAGCGCGCGCCGCTGCGCGCAGAGGCCGCAACATCGAACGGCATGCCCAGAATGGCAACATCGTATCCGGGGCCAAGGCGGGCAAGGTCCGGGCATATTTCTGTTTTCATGAAAGAGCAGATGCCTGTAAAGGGCAAGTTAAAGAAGTTGCCGGGGTTTGTAGAATAATTCACATTGGCGTTTCTGTCAAGTTTCATGAAGCTCTTCTCCTTTGGGTTTTCACCTTTTCTTTTTTGTTTTTTTTGAAGCGCGGCGGCCGCTTTACTCCCAGTTTTCCAACAGAGCTTTCAGCCAGCGCTGAAGGTTCTGCCCCGCCTCGTTTGCCTTTTGCAGCACCTGCGCGTGAGAATGTTTTTCAGCGGCAATGCCTGTAGCCAAGTTGGTGATGCAGGCAATGCCCAAGGCGCGCATGCCTGCATGATTTGCGGCGATCACCTCCGGCACGGTGGACATGCCCACTGCGTCCGCGCCCATGCGCTCCATAGCGCGTATTTCTGCGCGCGTTTCGTAATACGGCCCCTGAAACAGTGCATACACACCGCGGCGGTACTGAATACCCAGGCGCTGCGCCGTTTCCATGGCACGCTTTTGCAGCGCAAGGCTGAACGGTTCCGTCATGTCCGGAAAACGCGGGCCAAGCCGCTCATCGTTTGCCCCCTGAAGGGGGTTCATGCTGGTTGTGTTGATAAAATCATCTATCAGCATCAAGTCGCCAGGCGCAAACCCGCGGCTGATGCCGCCGCATGCGTTGGTAATCACCACATCCTGTACACCTAACAGCTTCATCACATAAATGGGAAACACTACCTCGCGCATGGAAAAGCCCTCGTAAAAATGGAAGCGCCCCTGCATAGCCACCATGGGTGTGCCGCCCACACGACCGAACACAAGGTTTCCGGCATGGCCTTCCACATTGCTTTGCGGAAAATTCGGTATTTCTGAATAGGGCACTGCCTTTCTTTCCTGCATGGCGTCCACAAGGCCGCCAAGCCCACTGCCAAGCACAAGCCCCACCCTAGGTACGGCCGGCATGCAGCGGCGCAGATATTCCGCCGCCTGCAAAACCATATCGTAATAAGCCATAAACAGCACCTCTCTTCTTTTACTACAGTATAGCACACTGCTTTTTACCTGCACAAGCATATGGAAGAAAACGAACACAAAAAGCCGCCGGCCAAGCCGGCGGCACGTCTGATTTTACCGCATTTCACTCGATTCGCGCTGCAATGTATTTCGGCACCTCTTCAAAAGAGATGCCCAGCACAACGGCAAGCTCACCGTGCAGCAATGCCTGTGCCTGCTTCATATATTCCGCGTCTGCCTTTCCCAGCCTGCGGCCTTCCCCCTCCAGCTTTTTATGCTTCTGATAAATGGCTTTTATCATTCCCACCAGTTCTTCACATTCATGCGCCCGAAGGCTGGCACGGTAACAGTCGGCCAAGTTTTTCTGGTCCTTTGCTTCGTACACCTGCTCTTTTATATTTGGTATTTTATCTATCAGCTCATTCGCCTGTGCTTTGGTAAGCACAGGCCGCATGAACATCTCGGTATCCACAGGGATGTAAATACTTCCCGCGCCATATACGGGGGACAGTTTGTAATAAAGCGCGCCTTTTTCCTTGATAGGGATATTATCCGGCACAGCTACATCTTCCACACGGCACACGCCCGTGTTTCCATATATGATATATTCGCCTTTCTGATACATCCTGTTCCTCCTCTCGCGGCGCCGCTGCAATACGGAGCAGCCGGCTGGCTGTGTATAAACGGACAATAAAAAGTGCGTCCTTTGGGCACAACAGCTGCGCTGGGCAAAGGGCGCACGCGGCAAGATATGCTGCTCTTTATTATTAATTATAGCACACTTTTCCCTTTCATGTAAGCGTGAAAGAGGCCGCGGCCTGCCTGCAAAACCGCAATACCCAAAATACCATGCCATGTGCCGCACACTGCAAAATACGCAGGCATACATGATGACAATTAAATTTCTTTCTGACAGGCGCAAGCCGCAGACGGAGGTAGGGCTTAGCAAATTTTCTTTTTTAGGGCAGACACATGCAGGTACGCAAAACACGGGCCCGGCCGGTGCGGTATACAGCGCATCGGTTGGAAGGATACCGGTAAACAGGCATGCCCGCCGTATGAATACAAGCAAAGGCATGGCACAGGTTTGGAAAATGTGGTATACTAAAATTTATTGCGGCCTTATTGCAACAACAGATTAAAGGGGAAATGTTCGGATGCATACAAACGCATTGCGCCGGGCGGCAGGTGTTTTTTGGGATGTTCTGCCGGGGCTGGCGCTGTTTGAACTCTGTTATAAAGCAGCGGCTGCTTTTCTGCTCAAACCGGCGTTTTCCTGGCTGGCCGACCATACTTTTGGCAGCAAGGGCATTGAACTTGCCTTTAATGAGCGCATTCTGGCCGCGGCAGCCACACCAGCAGGCCTTGCGGGTGTCCTGCTGCTCTTGGCCCTGAGTACAGCGGCAGTATATTATGAATTTTCTGTACTGTACCTGATGGCCTGCTGTGCCGCAAAGGGCATCCCCTGCGGCCTTCGCATGCCGGTAGAGCTTGCTGTACCTGCATTCCGCAGCTTAAAGAGCCCAAGCGTCCTAATGTTTGCCGCGTATGCGCTGGGCCTATTGCCGCTGGCAGACATGGGCATTTCCCCTTCCCTGCTTCCGCGGCTTCACATTCCGAATTTCATCACCGGCGAGCTTTCCAAAACGCCTGCCGGCGGCGTGCTGGTGGTGTTGTTTTATCTTCTTGCCTTTTTCCTGTCTGCCGCATTGCTGTTTGTCCTGCCGCAGATGGTGCTGGGCGGCCGCGTATTCGGCTGCGCGGCGCGCAGCAGCCTGCACATGTGGAAAAAAAGCTGGCGGAATGCCCTTCTTCCAGCGGCCCTGTTCTGTGCCGCATGGTGCTTTTTGTTCCGCTGGCCGGGCGCTGTACCCGTCACCTTCATCGGCATCACCGGGGCGGGCCTGCCAGAGCTTGCCGTAAATTTGTTTTCCGGCAGGCTGCTGGGCGCATTACCTGCATTCTTCCTTTCAGGCGCACTGCGCATCCTGTTTACTGTATTCGGCATTTCGCTTTTCACCGTGCTCTATCTGGACATGGGCGGCCGGGCGTCGCTGCCTCTGGAAGCGCTGCCCTCCATTTCGGCCCGCGTAGACAAGGCACAGCGCACAGCTGGCCGCGTGTGGCGCCGTGTGCAGCAAAGTGTCCTGGCCCTGTGGCGGAAAATATGCGGCCTGCCTTTCATTCGCAGGCATAAAAGGCTTTCCGCCGCCGTCTCCGCTGTTCTTCTCTTCCTTTTTGCCGGTGCCGTTTTTGCCCTTCCTGCAGCACCGCATGTTCCCATCGCCATTGGCCACAGAGGCAGCGCCAGCGGTGTGGAAAACACGCTGGAGGCCATTCAGGGCGCCATCGACGCAGGGGCCGATTATGCTGAGATAGACGTCCTGCTTTCCAAAGACGGCGTGCCCATGGTCATTCACGATACGAGTCTTGCCCGCCTTGCAGGAGACAGCCGAAATGTCTATGAGCTGACTGCCGCCGAACTGCAAGCCCTTACTCTGGAGCAGAACAGCTGCCGGGGGCGCATTTCTACACTGGAGGAAGTGCTGGAGTACTGCAAAGGGAAAATCGGGCTTCTGATAGAGCTGAAAACGCATGGGCATGAAACAAAAGACGTCGCCCGGCAGGCAGCCCAAGCTGTAGAGGCACAGCAGGCCGCCGGCAGATGCCTGTTCATGTCTATTGATTATTCACTGGTGCAGGCCATGAACGCCATCCACCCGGAATATATCATCGGCTACTGCGTATACGGCAGCGTATCCAGCGTAGATGCCGCGGCCCTGCTGGCAAGCGGCATCAATTTTCTTACCATTGAGGAAAATATGGTTTCGCCGCGCTTTGTAGACCGATGCCTGCGCGCAGGGTTGCCTGTATATGTGTGGACTGTAGATGAATACGAAAGCATGGAGCGCTACCTTGCAGAAGGAGTGTGCGGCCTGATATCTGACAGGCCTGCGCTGGCGGCCGATGCCGTAAGCGCCTACGAGGGCGACAACCCGAAGGACTTTTTCCGCTGGCAGAACGAATGGCTGTGGGGCGCAGACACCGCGCCGGTTTTCCCGGATGAAAGTGGAGACACCGTATTTTCTTACCCCGAACAATCATGACATCAGTGAACAGGCTTTCAAAATAAAACAGAGCTAAAAGGAGGCTACGCATCTGGAACGCATTGAGTATCTGAATCAAAAATATGACAAACGAAAAAAGCGTCTGGAAAAGGAATTGGCGGACCTTGAGGTCCGCC
>OGRJ01002883.1_pt1 | contig 11681 bp, 12 predicted proteins | sample 1553411 | NCBI WGS metagenome assembly OGRJ01 (sample SAMEA2580084, study PRJEB22360) | human gut metagenome | biome: human gut; feature: human-associated habitat; material: faeces | place: Denmark | collected 2008/2010
GCTGCGACTGTCGCGTGCCGTGCAGCGGCCGGAGGCGTGCGACAATGTCGAGACGCCGGTGCTGCTGTTCCAGGCCGGGCGCGACGTGTGGGTGCTCAACGAGCCGCAGAACCGGTTCGCGCAGGAGGTCAACTCCGATGGAGGGAATGTGCGTGTGGTACGCATCGAGAACTCGCTGCATGAGATTTTCAGCATGCCCAATGCCGTTCTTGGGCCGTATCTGGAGCGGATTCTGGGCTTCTTCGGCTCATCTGAGATGCCGACGTTCTGATGGTTTGTGACGGATGCCGACCGGATGAGTCCGCAATGAAAGATGTCGTGAAACATGCCGTGAAACATATCGTGAAACAGTCGAAAACGCCGGCCGCCGAGTCGGCGCCCGAGACTGCATCATTCGAGCGTACGCCGAAAGCCATGCTGCTGGGCGCCGTGCTGGTGCTGCTTGGCGGTGTGCTGTGGGGCATCAACGCCACAGTGTCGAAATTGCTGATGGCCGACTATCACGCCGACCCGCTGTGGATCGCCTGCGTGCGCGAGCTCGCGGCCGGCGCGTTGTTCCTGGCCTGTGCCGGTGTGCGTACGCCGAGACTATTGGCAGGTGCGGTGCGCGACCGACGCTCCTACCCGATGCTGCTGCTCGCCGCGCTGACCTGCGTGCTGTTCGTGCAGGTCTCGTATCTGTCCGCGATCGACTGGACGAACTCCGGCACCGCGACCGTATTGCAGACGTTGAACCTGCTGTTCGTGCTGGCGTATGTGTGCATACGCGGGCGCCGCTGGCCGGGGCTGCGCGAGAGCATCGGCGTGGCGTTGGCGTTTACCGGTACGGTGCTGATCGCCACCGGAGGAGATCTTTCCACGCTGAAGCTGCCACTGGTCGGATTGCTATGGGGCCTCGCCGACGCGGCGTGTACGGCGGCGCTGTCGATTCTGCCGGCCAAGCTGGTAGCGCGATGGGGCAATCTTGCGGTCAACGGCATCATGTTCGTCATATCCGGTTTGGTGCTGACGCCGTTCGTCCGCCCGTGGGCCAGCGCGCCGCAGCTGGATTGGTTCGGCATGCTGCTGATGGTGTTCACCGTTGTCGGAGGCACGTTCGGCGCATATTGGCTGTTCCTGGCCGGCGTGATGCGTATCGGCTCGATGCGCGGCACAATGCTGGGTACCAGCGCAGAATCGAATGGGGGGTCCCCGGGGAGCCGATCGCCGCGACGATATCCGCCGTGCTGTGGGCCGGTGCGGTGTTCACGCCCACGGATTTCGTCGGCTTTGTGATGATCATCGTCATGGTGTTCCTCGTGCGCTAGCACGCGTGGCCCGCATGCCGACATACGGTCTCTCTCGCGTGCGACGCGCTTCACCGACTGTTTGCGTTCTTAAGTGCGCGCCGAGACGACAAGTCCGCGCACATAGGAACGTAAACAGGGCGATTTGCGTTCCTATGTGCGCATGGTCGTCGTTTTGGCGCGCACTTAAGAACGCAAAACCACGTTTCGCCCGCCAGGGCAGGCGTCGCGGGATGTGCGGATAGTGATAGGTGAGCATCCGAATGCATAGAACGGGGGCTGCCATGCATGAGTCATCGTATAAGGCCGGTTCGGGGCGACGTTATCAGGCCGGGCAGGGGCGTCCGGGTCGCGTTCCGCGGATCCTCGCCACTGTTGTCGCCGTAATCGCGCTCATCGTGGGCGGCCTCGCACTGGTTCGGGCCGTCGCACCCCATGCAATCGCGAAGCTGACAGCGGTATCCGTGCGCAGCCTGGCAATCGGCGCGGCGGTGCTGATCGTCGTCGCCATCATACTGATCGTCATGGCTCGCGTGGCTTCCCGACGCGGCAACCGAGTGAGCGTGCGCGGAACCGCAGGCGGAGCCATCGTCGCCGTCGTATTCGCCATCATGCTGACCGTAGCCGCGCTGCTGATCTCCAACCTGTTCAAGGACGGCATCGTCAAGCCGTCATTGCCTGACAAGTCACCTGCTCAGAGTGCGCAGAACATGCAACAATCAGTTGAGGAGGCTGGCATCTACTGCGAGTCCGGCTGGTCGGAACTCTCATCGCAAGGGTATCCGGGTGTGACGGACGTCGAGATATGCCTCAAGCCGCGCATCGCCTACGTCACGTTCGATAACGAATTCGCTGCCGACATGTACCGCGCGCCTTTGCGATACAAAATCGCCGAGATGTTTGACGAGCAAGCGAACAGCACCGTCTCCAAGGGAGACTGGCGGCTGTTGAGTGGCAAGAAATGGTCGGTGTTCAGCTACAGGACCATCATTGACAAGCTCCAGAAGCAGTGGGGTGGAACCGTCGAGAAAATAGGATGACGGCGGATGATCCGGGTGCGATGCAACCGCGGCACATGAGGCGCGGACGCGGTTCTCCGCGAAGGCTATGATGGAAACGTGAATGACGTCTCGAATCAGCCGGCAGCGAAGACCCCAGCCGAATCATCCTCCGAGTCCACCGAATCCTCCCGTTTCACACGCGGAGACAGCACGCTGACCACCGTAGGACGGATCGTCATGGTCTACGCGGTCGTCCAGCTGCTGATGGCGATCAGTGCGCTCGCGTCACTGTCCGGCCTTGATCCCGCGGCTTCCGTGCAAGTGATCGGCGGGTGGCGCATCGGCCTGCGCGTGGCATGGTTCACGCTCGGCCTGGTGTTCGCGGGCAATTGCGTGCTGTATCTGATCGGCGGATGGCTCGGCCACCGGGCCGGAGCGGACACGTCCAAATCCCGGCCGTTCATGGCACTGATGTGGCTTTCCGTGGTGACCACGCTTATCGGTCTGCTCGCCGCGCGGGCGACCACATCCGGCTGGGAGGCGTGGTTTTCGCTTCTGATCGCCGTGATACTTTCCCTATACGCGACCAAAGTCGTAAAGCGCAGCACGCGCATCTGAGCGGTGACATCGGCGGCTGGCCTACAGACGAGCGAAACGCCGCCAATCGACGGTGCTGTGAGTGAACGCAACGCAAAGAAAAATCAGGTATGGTGAGACGCATGAGCGAGCAGAACAATCACGATACAACAAACAACTCCCGGCGCAACCCGGCCGCGGCGGACGGCCCGTCCATGCAGACGGCCTATTTCGCGGGCGGATGCTTTTGGGGGCTGGAACGCTACTTCCAGAACGTCGACGGTGTCACCGACACCACGGTCGGTTACGCGCAGTCGAAGGTCGAATCACCCTCCTATGAACAGGTGTGTGCGGGCGTCACCGACGCCGCGGAGACCGTGAAAGTTGTGTTCGACCCAGCGCAGGTGACGCTGCGAACGCTCACGCTGCTGTTCTTGGAGGTCATTGACCCGTTCTCGGTGGACCGTCAGGGCGAGGACAGTGGGCGGCAGTACCGCACTGGCATGTTCTTCACGGACGCGACGCAGCAATCCGTGTATATCGCCGCGCTGGAGCAGCTGGTCGATCGGCAGCCCGCCCGCCCGGCGGTCTTGGTCGAGCCGCTGCGCAACTTCTACCCGGCCGAGGCGCACCATCAGGATTATCTGATCGCCAATCCGGGAGGCTTCTGCCATATTCCGCTGGCCGCCATCGCGAACGTGAAACGGCGGCAGAAGTATGTGGAAAAGATCTGGGACCTGACGCTCGAACAGTTCGCGGTCACGCAGTGCGCGGCCACCGAGCGGCCGTTCGTCAACGCCTACGACGAGGAGTTCGAGCCGGGCATCTACGTGGATGTGGTCAGCGGCGAGCCGTTGTTCTCATCGCGCGACAAATTCGATTCCGGCTGCGGTTGGCCGGCGTTCTCCAAGCCGATCGCGGACGAGCTGTTGACCGAGCACGCGGATCATCGCATCCCGGGGCGCGACCGCATCGAGGTGCGGACGGCCGACACGCAGATCCACCTCGGGCACGTGTTTGACGATGGGCCAGCCAATCGGGGCGGTTTGCGGTACTGCATGAACTCCGCCGCGCTGCGCTTCGTGCCGCGCTCGCGCATGGAGGCGGAAGGCTACGGCGACTGGTTGCCTGCGGTGGATGGCGAATAGCCGTTCAGAGAGCCGTTGCGCGCCTTTTCCTCCGCGCCAGCCATCGCCGCCATTGGCCATGGACTAGCGCAACGGTCGCGATGAGACTGGCCGCCGCAGCCAATCCCAGAGAATACACGAATCCCGGAGTGCTGAAGCCGTGGGCGATCACCAGGGCGTTGGAACCGATGCAGATCGCCGCGAACGAGGCGAGCGTCGCGATACGCAGCCATGGCACCCAGCGCGCCGGGATTCTTGCGACGGCGAGATACAACGATGCGATAACGACGACTTGCAGGCATGATGCAGCGACGAATTGCCACAGCATCGCCGGATCATGCAGAAATGCGGTTTCGGGGAACATTCTGATGATTTCGCGGATGGTGTTCGGCAGGCGCCACCATTTGAGCCATACTAGCCAAGCGTCCACTGCCACTGCGATGCCCCACGCCAATCCTGTGCGCAGGCGCAGCTGTGGCGACGCGCGTCGGATGCTGCTCTTGGCGATGAGCGTAGATTCTCTCATCGTCGGCTCCTTCGAAGGCGAATCAGGTATATCGCACATTGTGAAGGCGCGGTTGCCGCGAATCGCCGCCAAACCTCATACGAACGGGCAGACTTTTCGCGGGAAGGGGCAGCCATCTGCGTTTCAGGGGGTTGATTTCGTGTTCGCCAAACGTCTATCTACGTTTCGAGGGGTTGCCAAAACGCGATGCCCGGGGTATTGAGCGCCAATCGCCATTGGAATCATGCGGTTTTGGGGGTGCTTATACTTGGCCACCAACCCCTCGAAACGCAGATAGATGTTCGGATCAAACCGAATCGCCCCCTCGAAACGCAGATAGCCTTCTGACAGCGCTTATCTGCGCAATCTCTCACCCGACAAGGTGCCGGTACAGCTCAGGATCCAGCGGCCGCGCAAGTCTCAGTGTGGAGAGCGTGACCTTCACCGTACCGTTTCCGGCCGCGTTCGGCTTGGTGGTGAGCGTCGGATTGTCAAACGCGGCGACGTGCCCGACGTAATAGTATTTGCCGTCGGCCTCTTCCGCCTTGCGCATGACGAACAGCGGAACGAAATGCGTACGGCCCCAGTCCGGTCCCACACCGCTCAGCGCCCACTGGAATTCGGGAGATTGCGGGGTGCGCCCGTTCTTGCTGAAGTACTTCATCTCCTGTGCGTTCAGGAACTCGTCTTCGTATTGGCTGGCCGCGTACTTCACGAAGATGGGCATGGTGTTGGTGTCTTTGTCGAGCAGGTACCCGCCTACGTTCTGAGGCGTGTTCTCCTTCTTCCATCCGCACAGTCGCATGACGTCGGCCATGGAGTATTTGCGCTCATACAGGAATGCATGGTCGAAAGCGCGTCGCCGGCTCTGCGCCTCCTGGAACAGGTCTCGGCAATTGGCCAGACCGGTGCGCAGCGTGTCTGCGAGAAAGATGCGGAACGTGCGATTTTCGGCGAGCATGTTGACGAAGCCGGAGCTTAAACGATAGGCCGGTTCGCCCTGATCATCGTCGGCCAGCGTCTCCACCAGTGGCAGGTTCCCGAAACGTTTGCGATTCGGTCCGGTGAAGTATGAGTAGTCAAGCACGCTGATAGCGGAGTCGAACTGCGCATCCGAGAGATCAGCCTGTGGGAAGTCCGCACGGATCGCATCAAGCAGCGCATCTCGACTGATTGGCGCGGATGCGTTCCAGCTGACAGGAGTCTCGTCATCCAGGCGCTCTTCGGCAAGCCGACACAGCCGTTCGAGGATGGCCAACTCATGAGGGCGCAGCCCGGGCAGCAGCAATTCCGTGGCCATCTTGAGGACCGCGTCTTCGGTGTCGGTTACCGGGTCCAGCTGATCCTCAAATGTTGTCTCGTGGTTCTTGCCGCCGCCGAGGCTCTTCTCGCGCGATCGCACGAAATCGAGGTAGTTGCTGCGCTTCGTGGCCAATGTATACGGCAAGGAAGGATCGTAGGCGTAGATATCCATGAGCATCGGAATGCGGCCGAGCTCGTATCGCACCTGCCGGTATTGTTCCGATAGCTTCTTCATTTCGGACCAGTCGGCGGTGTCCAGTGATTTCAGCACGCGTTCCTTGGCGATCGGGTCGAAGCTTATGGAGGACAACCCGATCGATTTGCGCTGCAGGTTCTTGCGCGCGCGGTCGCGGTCACCGGTGTTGCCGTACAGGGCCACGGGGATCAGGTAGTTGTTGTTGTAGTTGCCGATGAAATCGATGACCACGACGCTGTCCTTGTACGGGAACTTGCGCAGTCCGCGGCCAAGCTGCTGGGTGAATATGATGCTGGACTCTGTGCTGCGCAGCATCACGATCTGGTTGACGGCGGGGATATCGACGCCCTCGTTGAACATGTCGACGGTGAACAGGTAGTCGAGTTCGCCGTCGGTGAGCCGCCGGACGTATTCGTCGCGTTTTTCCTGCGATAACGGCTTGCCGTTGACGTCTTTGCTGGTCACCGCTGCCGTGCGATAGGGGCGTTCCGCTTGCTGGTTCCAATGCTCGTTGAACAAGCGGGACAGCTCGTGCGCCTCCTCCTGCCTGCTGCAGAACACCAGCCCGGTGACGGGGATCCCGAATTGCCCGTATTCCTGCAGCTTGTCGATGATATAGCGCACGCGCTGCTCGGTGGCGAGCTGCCCGATCTCGTATTTGAGCTGTTTCGACTCCTTCGCGTCGAGCCCCTGTGAAACATCGAGGCGGTGCATGTCCTGGTCCGGGTCCTCGTCGGAACCGAGATATTCTGCGACGCCGTAATAATGGAACGGGCAGAGCATGTTTTCGTCCAGAGCCTTCTGCAGCCGGATCTCATAGGCGATGTTGTGGCCGAACAACTCGAAGATGTTGATGCCATCGGTGCGTTCCGGTGTGGCGGTCATGCCCAGCATGAAGTCGGCGTCCCTGAAATGGTCGATGACGCGCTGATACCCTTCGGCGCCCGCATGATGAACTTCGTCGACAAGAACGTAGTCGAACTCGTCAGAGGCGAATTGCGCCAGTGCCTCCGGCTGACGCATGGTCTGCACCGTGGCGAACACGTAGCGCCGATCCTGTTGTTTGCTGGTGCCGGTATACAATCCCAGCTCGGATTGCGGACAACCGAGCACTTTTTGGTAGGATTTCATCGCCGCTTTGAGGATCATTTGCTGCTGGGCGATGTACAGCATGCGCCGGGGCCGGTACTCACGCACGTCGAACGCGGAAAGATAGGTTTTGCCTGTTCCCGTGGCCGACACGATGATCGCGCGATGCTCCCCTTGCTCGCGTAGTTTCTTCAGGCTCGCGAGGGCTTCTTTCTGCATGGCGTTCGGCTGGATCTCACGGCCTTCGAGGGACTTCAGAATGTCGCGCCGTGGCGGCGCGTACTTCTTGAAATCCTCCTCATACTGTTTGATCCATTCCTCGGTGAGCGGCTTGGAATCGGCGATCTGTGAGTCGATTTCATCTCGCACCTGCGCGACCAGTTCGCCATTGGCGAGGGATGAGACCTTGAGATTCCATTCGCGTTGAGTGTTCAATGCGGCGCCGGTAAGATTCGAACTGCCGACAAACAGGTCGTAGTACGGGGTGCCGTTGCGCATGCGGCGCGAGAATACGTATCCTTTGGGATGGAACGGCTGCCCTTGAGCGACTGATACTGAAGAGTCGGAGCCTGCCCACACGCGGACGTCCACGCCTGCCGTCCGCTGTAGGTGAAGCAGTTCCCAGAAAGCGCGTGGGTCGTTGAAATGATTCTTCGTCGACGTGATCAGTCTGCTGACCTGCTCGGGCGCATTGGCATGATGACTGCGGAAGTCCTCGAACAAACTGAGTATGGCATCAGGAGAGACGAAGGCGACGGAGATGTCGAAGGAATCGCTGTTCGTGAGCGCATCGCTGATTTCATCATGCATGGTGAGGTCGCCTGGGCGGTTCGAAATCAGCGTTGGCTTATAGCTTTCGGGGGCGTCCTGCCGGGGTTCGATCAGTCCGGATATGACGCTTTCCAGCACGGAATGCGTGGCATCGGTTTTGAGGTCTGACTGCGGGTTGAGTGATTCTCGCGTATTCATGGCCGGCTCGGTTCCTCGGAGGTGCCCGACGTTGTCTGGGTGAGGAAGCGCATGCCTGCGATGATGCCGACGGCCGTACGGTCGACCGGAGCCCAATTCAGCTGTGGCATTGCGGAAGGATCCAGCCAACGGATGTCCGTGTGCTCGGTCAGCCGTGGCATGCCGTCGATTAGGTGACAAATGAATGTGATGAGTCGGACCGTGCCGAAGTCGTAGGCGTACTCGCTGGTGCACACCTCATCGGCGACCTCGATCTCACAGAGCAGTTCTTCTTCGATCTCCCGATGCAATGCCTGACGAGCCGTCTCGTAAGGCTCTATTTTCCCGCCGGGGAATTCCCAATATCCGGCGAGAGATTTTCCCGGTCCGCGTTGCGCGCATAACACCGCTCCATCGCGTACGATCGCCGCACCCACAACGTTGATGATCTTGGCATGAGAGTCCATGGTTACCCGGGATACAACGGCGGCGTTTGATAATGCGATTGTGCGGACGGGTGTCATGAGTGGCATGTGAAGTGATTGCAATTGCTGTCGGAAGTTTCAGCTACTGAAAGTTTGACACAAACCGCTCGGCAAATACCACCACCAGCAGGTATGACCGCGGCGCCGCGGTTGGAGGTCGGCTGCCCGCGATCCTTCAGCGAGACGCCAGCACAACCGTCACCATGGCAGCTGCGCCGCGTTGCTGTCGGACGAAGGGGCCGCAAGATTCGCGTCGCTCGTGTAGCTCGTGCCCGGCTCCGGTGCGACGGTCTCATGCGGATCCGGAATCGCTGCGGCTGCGCTGGCTGTGCTCGCGCCCGTGCTCGCGCCCGCGTCACCTTCCAGTCCTCTGGCCACCTCATCGAGAAAATCGTCGACTTCGTCGATGTCGTATCCCTCTCTGAAACGCACATTGCTGAAGGTCTTCTCCTTGATGCGCCTTGCGAGCGAGTGGTCGTCGGTCGCCATGCGGTCGACGATTTCGTCAAGGAAGTCGTCGACCTCTCTGGCGCTATACCCTTCCTTGAACCGCACTGTGGTGAACGTTCTCGATGTGATGGCGTCTGCGCTGATCATGACTGATCCTGTCTGTCGCTGGATATCTCGCGCTTCCACTCTACTCTCGCCTCGCTTGTTGGAATTGCGATTATGGAAGCAGCATTGAAGCCCGCCGCGCCCTCTGCCGTCACGGTGGTGATCACCAGCTGCAATCAGGGAGCGCTCATCCGTGAAGCAGTCGAATCTGCGCTTGCCGAATTCGGTGCGCCAGGACGCGACGGTACCGCTCCTGCCGGTCAGTTTGCGCCGGTCCTTGAAAAATCATCCCTATATCAATTCCCGTCCTGCCCACCTACAGGACGGGACGATTCACCTGCTCGGCGCTAGACTGAAGATGTCAATCGTAGTCAAACCAAAGGCGGTCATATCATGATTCTCGTCACCACCACGCCGTCGGTCGACGGTTACGTCATCAATAGCTATCAGGGCATCGTGTTCGGTGAAGTGATTTCCGGCGTCAACATGTTCAAGGATATCGGCGCCGGCCTGCGCAACATGTTCGGCGGACGCAGCCAGGGCTATGAAGAGGAGCTGATGAAGGCGCGCAACGAGGCGATTCTTGAGATGCAGCAGCGGGCCGAGGCAATGGGTGCGCACGCCGTGGTCGGTGTGGACATCGACTACGAGGTGCTTGGCGCCGACAACGGCATGCTGATGGTCACCGCGTCCGGCACCGCCGTGCAACTCGCCCGCCGCGGCTGAACTGTGCCGGCACCAGCTTGTGTGCCGGCACCGGCGTTCGGCGAAACATCGCACGGCGACGGTATCGTAAAGCGTTGCGCCGCGAAGCGCGACGGATGATACCGGTGGAAAGGACCGTGTGATGACTCAACCGCAGGCATATGCAGTGACCGAGGGTGACGGGTTGCCCGTGGTGTTCGTGCATGGCATGGGCGTGGACCACCGTTCGCTGATGCTGCTGGATGAGGCATTCTTGTGCCCGGAGTCGGGCGCTGCCGCGTCGCGGTCGCTGAAGCGCATATATCTGGATTTGCCGGGGTTCGGCCGCACTCCGGCACTGCCGGCACGCGCGTGCGGTCTGCCGGAGATGGCCGACTGGCTGCAGTCCGCCATCGACGATCTGGTCGGCGCGGGGGAGCCGTTCGCGCTGGTCGGCAATTCGATGGGCGGTGCACTCGCCCGTGAGATGGTGGCTCGCGAGTCATCGCGGGTTCGCGGGCTGGCATTGATCGCCCCGGTGGTGGATCCGCGGCGCACTCGTCGTCATGTCGCCGAGCATGTGATCGCCGAGCCGAATCCGACGCTGATACACGCGCTGCCTCAGGATCAGACGTTCGATTTCGTAACCATGGGCGTCAACCAGTCATTCGCCGCGTGGCGCCGCTATCAGTCATATATTTTGCCGGGCATCCGTCTGTGCGACCGTGACGCCTGCGCCAGATTGGACGCCCGTTATTGGCTGAATGACGACCCGGAGCGCGTATTCGGCACTTATGCCGGGCCGACTCTGTTCGTCACCGGACGACGGGATCAGATCGTTGGTTTTGAAGATCAACGGGCCCTGTTGTCGCATTATCCCGACGCCACGTTCGTCACGCTGGATGATGCCGGCCACAACGCGCACATCGACCAGCCCGGAGCGGTGATTCGTCTGCTCCGGGAGTGGGCCGGCCGGCTGTGACGGTAGGCGTCCACGCGATGTCGGGCGCGGCACGACGTATGACACGCGCTACACTGGCGCCCATGACCGGTAAAATCGAAGCCTACGACCATCTGCCTGAAACGGCTCCCGCGAGACCCGGGCAGGGGGTTGTCCCCGGGACTGTGCGCAGGCCTGAATTCGACGAGTGGGATGCCGTGGCCGTGCATCTGCTGGCGTTCGACGGGAATCGGACCGTGGCGACATGCCGATTCTATGCGGATCCCGACCATTCCGATCAGCCGGGAAGGTACGTGATCGCGCGTCTCGCCGTGCTGCCCGACGCGCAAGGCCGCGGTATCGGCTCCCAACTGCTGGCCGACGCCGAACGCCGTATTGCGCACAGTGGAGGAACCATCGCCGCGGTACATTCGGAGAACGACCACTACAAGTTCTACGAGCGGCGTGGATATCAACTCACCGACGAACTCTACGACGACGGCCGCCACGGTTGGTTGATCAAGGCGCTCATATGATGCAACTTACGGGTTGAAATAGCCGAAATCCGTGATTCCCCGTGCGAAATCGCCGTTTTCGGGCCCGAAAACGGCATTTTTGCACGGGGAATTGCCCAGAACGGCGATTTCAACCCGTAATTTACGGGAGCGAGTGGGGGCTCTTTGTAGTAATGGCCGGTTATCACGTGATCCGATTGATCTCGCAATCAGTTGGTTTCGCGCGACGACAACGGCGACGACGGAGGACCCGGACACGGCACCGGGGCCGACCGGGACGAATCCCACACCCACGTCAAACGGGACCAAACCGACCAGAAACCAAAGTCTAAAACACCACGTCTAGTCCCTAAAACCCGGTATCCGGCATATATGAGAAACCCCGGAGCGTTGGCGTTCCAACGTTTTCCGGGGATTCTCCATACGTGCGAGTGGGGGGAGTTGAACCCCCACGAGCATACACTCACTGCCA
>OGRJ01002885.1_pt1 | contig 11678 bp, 10 predicted proteins | sample 1553411 | NCBI WGS metagenome assembly OGRJ01 (sample SAMEA2580084, study PRJEB22360) | human gut metagenome | biome: human gut; feature: human-associated habitat; material: faeces | place: Denmark | collected 2008/2010
GAAATATGGACTTTTCCCCGCGGCCCCCTGCCGCAAGACGATTTCTCTCCACACCCTGAATCTTTACTGCTGCTGCTTTTGCTGCCGCATCAAGTGCTACAAAACAGATACACTCACTTTCCAGTTCAAATACGCCGATTGCCTGGTTTCTGTAATCCTCTGCCATATTTTTCTCCTCTTCTTTCTGCTGTTCTGATCTTCCAACAGTTTTTGCATATCATATAGCTTTATTATAATACACACCTGACACTTAATCAACTACAACAGCAATTAAAATTCATCAAAAAAACAACATGAAGAAGTTGCTTTCTTGTGGTTTTGTTACTATTTTGTAACTTTATAAGCTGATAACAGTCTTAATTCCACATTCATTTAACTTCTTCATGATTCATTACTTTCTTCTATTTTTAAATTCGTCTGTTATTTTGCAGATTCCACATTCACAGCCCCAAGGTTCATCTTGCGGAAAACTACAACAAGTACTTTTCCAAGTGCAAGAACGAGAATTGCTGCTGCGATTGCTTCCGGAATACCAGATGCTGTCACAGTTCCCATCACCAGACCGAAGACTGCTGTAAGTGCAACTTCTTTTGCCTCGGCATACTGCTGTGCAAACAGGAAATAGATACTTCCCATTACAGTGACAGTATTCACCATTGAACCAACAAATCCCACAATCGGAAGTGCAATAAACTGATTCAGTTTAATCTTTGTAAAAAGTACCCACAGCCATCCTGCTACCACACCGATCAGAATTCTGCATCCAACAGATATCCAGATTGCCTTCAACGCCCCAGGAATTCCGGTTGTACTTAAAAATGGTGAAAATGCAAAGGATAAGAGTGTCGGAGCCATTGTATTACTGACCAGAGAGCATATACCAAAAACTGCTCCAAGAATTGCTCCTGCACCAGGTCCTAACAGAATTGCTCCGAGGATCACCGGAATATGAACTGTTGTTGCCTTAATGATAGGGAGCTGGATCATACCAAGCGGTGTATTGGCCAGTACGATCACGATCGCTGCCATAAGTGCAACACTAACCATCCAACGAGTGTCATGTTTCTTTGTTTTCATTATTCAATTCCTCCTTGTTATCATTCCCAACTTGCGGGATACAATACAATTACCGGATTAGTATATCATTCCTTTGCCTGCTCAACAAGTATAAAAAGAAATACAATTTCATATATTCTATTAACGATTTTCCGAGGTGAACGAATGAAACTCTCTCTTTCCCGGAAATGTATCCATTTTCCCATACACCCTTTGAAATCAAAAAAATATTGTATTTTATTTCTTATCTTCTCTTATTTTTCAGGTATTGGAGCTGGATTTCTTAAAGAACAGATTTTCGCTTTTTCTAATGAGTCAACTTCGGCTCGCCCCTCTCCTGTCAACCAGAACTCCGTGACTTCTATTCCCCGGACGATTTCCTGTGCCCTTCCTGATCTCACACTTTCTTCAGAAGGAAACTGGGGGTTAAGTTTTCAGGAAGAAGGCAAAACTCCTGTTGGAAATGCTTCGATCCAGGAACTTGCATCTATGGATGCTTATTACGCACAGGATACGTCTGAAAAAGTTCTGTATCTTACTTTTGATGCCGGTTACGAAAACGGAAATACATCTGCCATCCTTGATGCACTGAAAAAACATCAGGTAAAAGCCACTTTTTTTGTTGTCGGAACCTACATTGACTCTGAGCCTGAACTGATCCGACAGATAATAAAAGAAGGACACACCGTGGGAAACCATACCTGGCATCACCCCGACATGTCCCATATTTCTTCTATAGAAGATTTCCAAAAAGAACTGGACTATGTAGAAACTGCCTATAAAAACGTAACCGGAAAGAATATGACCAAATACTATCGGCCTCCTCAGGGAAAATACAGTGAAGCTAATCTTCAAATGGCAAAAGAACTTGGTTACAAAAGTTTCTTCTGGAGTCTCGCCTATGTAGACTGGTATCAGGATAACCAGCCATCCAAAGAAGAAGCTTTCTCCAAACTCCTCGGAAGGATTCATCCCGGAGCTATCGTTCTGCTCCACAGCACATCTTCCACTAATGCTGAAATCCTGGATGAACTACTGACCAGATGGGAAGAGATGGGATACCATGTACAGCCCCTTGAAAATATCCTTTCCACTTCATCTGCCACCGTCCAGCAACACACGTAACTATAAATTTTCAACCGCTGCTTTCTCGATTGCAAGACCCTTAGCATATGTTTCCATAAATTTCTCGTATCCTTCCACATCTTCCGCAACCGGATCCATTCCTGTTCCCACTGCATCATGGAATACTTTGTTCTCAAGATAATCTGTCAGCGATTCCTTGTCCTCTTTCTTAATAAGGTAATCGGCAAGCAGTGCGATTCCCCATGCACCACCTTCACCTGCTGTCTCCATAACATAAACCGGTGTATCGATTGCTCCTGCAAGGATTCTCTGTCCAACACCTTTTGTCTTAAACAATCCGCCATGTCCCATCATTCGATCCAATGCAACATGTTCTTTTTTCAGAAGGATATTCATTCCTGTCTTCAATGCTCCAAGAGAAGTATAAAGATGTACTCTCATAAAGTTTGCAAGATTAAATTTGCTGTCAGGTTTACGAACGAACAACGGTCTTCCTTCGTTAAATCCTGTAATATGCTCTCCTGAGAAATAGTTGTAAGCCAGAAGTCCGCCACAATCGGAATCTCCTTCTAATGCTTTGTTATAAAGTGTTCCAAAAATCTGGTTCATATCTGCTGTCATTCCCATACTCTCTGCAAATTCACGGAACAGATTCACCCATGCATTCAGATCTGATGTACAGTTATTACAGTGTACCATCGCTACAAGATCTCCGGCCGGAGTTGTTACGAGGTCAATTTCTTCGTAAGGCTTTGTCAAGTCTTTCTCAAGTACTGCCATTGCAAATACACTTGTTCCGGCAGATACATTTCCTGTACGGACAGCAACGCTGTTTGTTGCAACCATTCCTGTTCCGGCATCTCCTTCCGGAGGACACATTGGAATTCCGGACTGAAGTGTTCCTGTAGGATCAAGCAGTTTTGCGCCTTCTTCTGTCAATACACCTGCGTCTTCTCCGGCAACAAGAACTTCCGGAAGGATTTCACGGATCTTCCATGGGAAATTCTTCTCTGCTGTAAGTTCATCAAACTGATCCATCATCTTCTCATTAAATTTCTTAGTAGCTATGTCGATTGGGAACATTCCTGCTGCATCACCATTTCCGAGCACCTTCTTGCCGGTCAGTTTCCAATGGATATATCCTGCAAGTGTTGTAATATAACGAACATCTTTTACATGTTCTTCACCATTTAAGATTGCCTGGTACAGATGAGCAATACTCCAACGCTGCGGAATATGATAGGAAAAGAGCTCTGTCAGTTTTTCAGAAGCTTCTTCTGTGATCGTATTTCTCCAGGTACGGAACGGAACAAGCAATTCATCATTCTCACCAAACGCAAGATATCCATGCATCATTGCGCTGACTCCGAGTGCCGCAAATTTTGTAAGCTTCACATTATATTTTGCTTCTACATCTTTCACAAGATCCTGATAACATCCCTGAAGACCATTCTGGATTTTCTCCATGCTGTATGTCCAGATATTGTCTACAAGCTGATTCTCCCAGTCATAACTTCCGGATGCGATCGGACTTTTATCCTCATCAATTAAAACTGCTTTGATTCTTGTAGAACCAAACTCAATTCCAAGCACCGCTTTTCCTTCTTCGATTGTTTTCTTAATCTCTTCTTTTCCTCTCATATTTTTGCCCTCCTATAAAAAATGCGGCGTATAACTCATTTAAGTAAGTCATCGCCGCATCCGATTTTATAACATATGTTTTCTAAGCTCTTCTCCGCTCTTTGCGCTTAAGTATGCAGGTGCAATATCAAATACTGTCTTGCATCCGATCTGTCCTTCGCTTGCCAGTCTGTAAGCTGCTCTTGCATAAGCGATCAGTACAGATGATGTAAATTCCGGATTGGAATCCAGTTTCAGACTATATTCGATCAGGTGCTTATTCTCACCATCCCATCCTGTCTTTCCGCTGCGGAGTACAAATCCACCGTGCGGAATTCCGCTGTGGTTTGCTTTCAGTTCTTCTTCACTGATAAAGTGTACTGTTGTATCATAATCTGAGAAGTAGTTCGGCATTGTCTTGATCTCTTCTTCTACCTTCGCCGCATCTGCTCCTTCTTCCAGTACAACGAAACACTCTCTTGTATGTTTCTGTCTTGTTGTAAGTTCCGGATTCTCTCCGTTTCTTACTGCTTTCAGTGCAGCCTCTACCGGAATTGTGTACTGCTTTCCGTCTTTGACACCTTCAACTCTGCGGATTGCGTCAGAATGTCCCTGGCTTACACCTTTGCCCCAGAATGTGTAATCATTTCCATCCGGAAGAATCGCATTCGCATACAGTCTATTCAGGGAGAACATTCCCGGATCCCAGCCCACGGAGATGATTCCTACATGTCCGCCTTCTTTTGCGGCTGCATCTACATTTGCAAAATGCTCCGGGATTCTTGCATGTGTATCAAAACTATCGATTACATTGAACATCTTTGCGTAAACAGGTGTCTGTTTTGGAAGGTCTGTTGCGCTTCCTCCGCAAATTATCATAACGTCAATCTTATCTTTCCAGTCTTCTACGTCTGCTACATTACAAACTGTCGCAGTCTCTGTCAGAATCTTGACATCTTCCGGATTTCTTCTTGTGAACACTGCCACAAGCTCCATATCATCATTCTGCTTTACTGCGCACTCAACGCCTCTTCCAAGATTACCATAACCTAAAATACCAATTTTAATACTCATACTTAAACTCCTTTTTACTCCGCAGATCTGTCTGCTTTGCATTTTCTTAGCGGACAGATTTACGGAGACTTTTTTTCTAATTAGATATTATACCTTTTCGTTTTCTTCATTTCAATGAATTTTCGATAAATTTTTAAGTATTGAAGGTTATCCTCTTAATGATTTTTTATTTTCTAAATGCAAGTTCATTCCATCTGAGTTCATTTTTCAGATTACGGATTGTTGTATCTTTATCAATATATACAGCTTCGATTCCCATCATTGCTGCCCAGTCACCCATCTGTTCTGCAGTGATATCATAAGAGAATGCTGTATGATGTGCACCACCGCAAAGAATCCAGGCTTCAGCTCCTGTTGCGAGATCCGGCTCCGGTGTCCAGAAGTTTGTTGCTACTGGAAGCTTCGGCATTGGTTTTTCATTTTTCTTGCAGTCAACTGTATTGATGATCAGGCGGAAACGATCTCCAAGATCGATCAGTGATGTTGCAATACCCTTTCCTTCTTTTGATGTAAATACAAGTCTTGCAGGATCTTCTCTGTCTCCCATAGAAAGTGGATTTACCTTGATGCTGATCGGACCATCTGCGATAGATGGGCAGATCTCAAGCATATGAGCCTGAAGGATTCCTTCTTTTCCAGGCACAAAATTGTATGTATAATCTTCCAGCATCGATGTTCCTTTTGCATCTTTCATGCCTTCTGTCATGATCTTCATGATGCGGACCATAGCTGCTGTCTTCCAGTCTCCTTCAGCTCCAAATCCATATCCCTTCTGCATCAGACGCTGGATCGCAAGTCCAGGAAGCTGTTTGAGTGCACCGAGATCTCCAAAGTGTGTAACGATTGCCTGATAGTTTTTCTCCTCAAGGAAACGCTCGAATCCAAGCTCAATCTGTGCCTGAACAGCAACATGTTTTCTGAACTCTTCCGGATCTCTTCCTTCAAGAAGGATCTCATATTTGTCATAATACTCTTCTACTAATGTATTTACATCTGCTGCGCTTACAGCATCTACAGACTCTGCGATTTCATTTACCGGATAAGCATCTACTTCCCATCCGAATTTAATCTGTGCCTCTACTTTGTCACCTTCAGTAACAGCAACATTTCTCATGTTGTCTGCAACTCTCATGACACGTACATGGCTGCTTTCGATCACACCAACTGCTGTACGCATCCAGGAAGCGATCTTCTCCTGAACCTTCTCGTCTGACCAGTGTCCAACAACAACTTTTCTCTCGATTCCAAGTCTTGTGAAAATGTGTCCGAACTCACGTCCACCATGTGCTGACTGGTTCTCATTCATGAAATCCATATCGATCGTGTCATATGGGATCTCCATATTGAACTGTGTATGAAGGTGAAGCAATGGTTTTCTGAACTCCTGAAGTCCAAGAATCCATGATTTTGCAGGTGAGAATGTATGCATCCATGTAATGACACCGGCACATTCATCATCAATATTAGCTTCATTAAAAGTCTTACGGATCAGTTCGTTTGTGATCAATGTTGGTTTCCATACAACTTCATATGGAAGAACTCCAGACTCATTGAGCTTCTCTACGATAATCTTGGCATGCTCTGCTACATGCGCCAGACATTCATCTCCGTAAAGATCCTGTGAACCTGTGCAAAACCAGAATTTGTACTCTTTCTTCTTTAACATTTTTGTGTCCTCCTTGTTATAAAATGTTTATAGTTATTTTTTATTTATCACTTAATTTGTTATTATGTTATACTTGACAGTTATTATTTTGCTGTATTCTGTCCGTAATAGGCATTCGCACCATGTTTTCTATAGTAATGCTTATCCTGAAGTTCCTGCGGAGCCGGTTTTACCTGCGGATTGATCATCTCACATCTTGCTGCCATCTTTGCAACTTCTTCTGCAACAACTGCATTGTGAACTGCTTCGTGTGCATCTTTACCCCATGTAAATACACCATGATTCTTACAAAGAACTGCCGGAACTGCAATATAATCTTTCTTCTTAGCTTCAAACTCATCTGCAATCAGAACTCCTGTGTTCTTCTCATATGCTTCCTCAATCTCTTCTTTCGTCAGATTACGCACGCATGGGATTTCTCCGTAGATGTAATCTGCATGTGTTGTTCCGTAACATGGGATATCTCTTCCTGCCTGTGCCCAGCTTGTTGCCCATGCAGAATGTGTATGTACAACACCACCGATTTTTGGAAAACGATTATAAAGAACAACATGTGTCGGTGTATCGGAAGATGGGTTGTAACGTCCCTCTACTTTATTTCCATTCAGATCAACAACTACCATATCTTCCGGAGTCAGCTTATCATATTCAACTCCACTTGGTTTAATAACAAAAAGTCCGCTTTCTCGATCGATTCCACTTACATTTCCCCATGTAAATGTAACCAGATCATATTTTGGAAGCAGCATATTTGCCTCGTAAACCTCTTTTTTCAACTGTTCTAACATTATTCTTCTCCTTTCGTCTGCTGTCTACATGACTTCATTATATAATTTCACAGAATTTCGCATCACAAGTTCCGGTGCAAATTCCGCTGAGTACATTTCCATATTTTTATCAATCTTATCCAATATAATCTGTGCTGCACACTTTCCAATCTCATTTGCCGGATTATTTACCGATGTGATTGGTACTTCACAAAATCTTGCAAGATTGGAATTGTCAATTCCAATCACTGAAATCTGATCTGGCACCTGCAAATCTGCACTTTGCAAGATTTGAATCAACTTACTTGCAATCTCATCATTGTAGCAGACACAGGCTGTACATCCGTTTAACCGCTTTAAAATTCTTTCACTTACCAGCTCCATCTCACGGATATCTTCTGAATCGATCCATAAAATCTGCCGATTCTTGATTTTATGTGAATGTTCCATGAGTGCTTTTGTGTATCCTGCATATCGCATTCTTCCCTGCCCATCATCCGCCTTGAAGATTCCTGCTATTCTTGTATGTCCACATTCCAAAAGGTGTTTCGTTGCAATGTAGCCTGCTTTCTCATCATCCAGACTGACATGCGGAATTGTGAGATTCTCATAGAAACTATTCACAAACAAAACCGGTATTCCTGATTTCTGTAATTTCTGATATAAATCTAAATTCGGATTCGGAAGCCCGCTTTTCACAGGTTCTGCAATCAATCCATCAATTCTTCTTGTTCTCAAAAATTCTTCTAAATGCATCCGCTCTTTTGCAACCGAATTATCTGTCATCGCAATCTGAAGGATTCCGCCTGCCTGAGTAACTTTTTTCTCAATTTCCCGAACAATAATTGGGAAAATATAGGTATCGATATACGTCAGCATTACTACGATTCGTTTTTCTTCATGATCTGCTCTTCTTTCTGTATTTCCAAGAAGGATTCCCGCATCTTCACATATATAAGAGCCACTTCCGCGTCTGCTTTCCACAATATTCTCTTTTACTAATTCTTCCAATGCCCGTCGTACCGTCTGACGACTGACCTGAAATTGTTCAGATAGTTCCTGTTCTGAAGGAAGCTTCTCTCCGGAAACCATTCTTCCCGACCTGACTTCCTCCCGAATCCAGGTTACTATTTTTTCAAATTTTTTCATTCGCTTATGACCTCTCTATACAATTAATCATAATTACCGTTGTCACTTACAGTGTTCTGATTATCATTGCTCTGATCAGTACTTTTTCTTCATATACTTAATATACAACAATACATGTTACAATACAATTCGCAGTATACCCAATCTTTTTCTTCTGTTTTTTATGTAATAATATGTAAAAATAAGAAGTTGTATTGTTTTTCTATTTATTTTTCAATACAGCTTCTTATAATTTTAAACCTAATTTAAATTTTTTCTCCTTTTGCTTCAAATTTTCCTCTTGCATTTTTCACTTTTTCGGTTCATAATAGCATCAGACAAAGAACTAAATATTGTCAAAGGGGAGCTGGTCAGAACCGGCTGAGAGGAGACGTGTTACCGTTTCGACCCGTTTAAACCTGATTTGGATAATGCCAACGGAGGGAATTGATACCATGTAATGATTGAGATGCCCTTGCATCTCTTTTTACTTCGGACAGCTGGTAGGATCTTCACTCAGGTGAGGATCCTTTTTTTCATTTGAAAGGAGACTCAAGTTATGAAACAGACAACAAACACAAAAAAACTGGCACTTGCAGGTGTTCTCACCGCTCTTGCCATCGTTGGAAGCTTTTTAAGCTTTCCTGTAGCCGGAAGTAAATGTGCACCGGTTCAACATATGGTAAATATCTTTGCAGCCGTACTTCTTGGTCCCGGCTGGGGCGTTGGAATTGCATTCTGTGCAAGCCTTCTGCGCAACATCCTTGGAATCGGAAGTCTGATGGCTTTCCCGGGTAGTATGATCGGAGCTCTCTGCTGTGGACTTGTTTACAAGAAATGTAAGAATTTAAGCCTTACTTGTCTTGCAGAAGCACTTGGAACAGGTATTCTCGGAGGAATTGCTGCTTATCCGGTTGCTTTATTCCTTATGGGAGCAGCACCGGCAGGATTATTTATCTATGTGATTCCATTCCTGATCTCAACAGTAGCCGGAAGTATCCTGGCATTCCTGCTGATTTCAGTATTCCAGAAAAGCGGAGTAATGGCACAGCTTTTTCCGACTTCATAAGTTGTTCTATGCGATACATTGGGGACACCACCTTGTACCGCACAAGAAAATGCAGAATCAATCTGTAATCACCGGAGTTTTCCGTTAATAACTTCTTTATCTTCCAGTTATTAACATTTCTCCGCTGAAGGCGTCAGCATAATTTCTCTACTCATTCACTGGAAGTGTAGGTTAATAGTTACATCTCCTGTCCACATTCGTTCATGTGCAGGAGGTAGTAGCTTTTCTCGTGTACGCTGTCCGTGTTTTGCTGACGTCATAATATTTATCAATTCACATGTAAGAATGGAGGCAAAACAACATGAGAAACTACACAACCCAGATGGATGCAGCCCGCAAGGGGATTCTCACCCCGGAAATCAAAACAGTAGCTGAAAAAGAACATATGGAAACTGACAAACTGATGAAGCTTGTCGCAGAAGGAAAAGTTGCGATCTGTGCGAACAAAAACCACAAAGCACTGAACCCGGAAGGTGTCGGAAGCATGCTCCGCACAAAGATCAATGTCAATCTCGGAGTTTCCCGTGACTGCAAAGATTATAATATTGAGATGCAGAAAGTAATGAGCGCAGTAGAACTCGGTGCGGAAGCGATCATGGATCTTTCCAGCCATGGAGATACACAGCCATTCCGTCGTAAACTGACTTCTGAATGTCCTGCTATGATCGGTACAGTTCCAGTATACGACAGTGTCATTCATTATCAGAGAGATCTTGCAACTCTGACTGCTCAGGATTTCCTCGATGTCATCCGTATGCATGCAGAAGACGGTGTTGACTTTGTTACACTTCACTGCGGAATCACAAGAAAAACAATCGAACAGATCAAAAAGCATAAACGTAAAATGAACATCGTAAGCCGTGGAGGAAGCCTTGTATTTGCATGGATGAGTATGACAGGAGAAGAAAATCCATTCTATGAATACTATGATGAAATCCTTGATATCTGCGAAGAATATGACGTGACAATCTCCCTCGGTGATGCATGCCGTCCTGGATGTCTGGCTGACGCTACAGATGTATGCCAGATTGAAGAGCTTGTACGCCTCGGTGAACTGACAAAACGTGCCTGGGATCATAATGTTCAGGTTATGGTAGAAGGACCTGGACATGTACCGCTTGATCAGGTTGCAGCTAACATGAAAGTACAGCAGACCATCTGTATGGGAGCTCCTTTCTATGTACTTGGACCTATCGTTACAGATATCGCGCCTGGATATGACCATATCACTTCCGCGATCGGTGGAGCTGTTGCAGCAATGAACGGTGCTTCCTTCCTCTGCTATGTAACACCGGCTGAACACCTTGCTCTTCCAAATGTTGAAGATACAAAACAGGGAATCATTGCTTCTAAGATTGCAGCTCATGCTGCTGATATTGCCAAAGGAATTCCTGGAGCAAGAGATATCGATGATAAGATGGCAGATGCCCGCCGTGTTCTTGACTGGGATGCACAGTTTGAATGCGCTCTGGATCCTGAAACTGCAAAAGCAATCCGCGACAGCAGAAAACCGGAGGACGACCACAGCGATACTTGTAGTATGTGTGGAAAATTCTGTGCAGTAAGAAGCATGAATAAAGCACTGGCCGGGGAGTATATTGATATTCTGTAAGTATCCGAAATACGTATAGCATTTTGGGAGATTAATTCCAAGCAGTTATAATTAAGGGAAAGCGGTTAAAGAATCGCTTTCCCTTTTGCATTTACGCGATCAAACGAGTCAAAGTCCGAAATCAATTGTCCGTATGCATCTGGTTTTCCCTTAATTGCCTTTTTGACAATTCGGATTTCCTCTTTTTTGTCCACTCTTCCTCTTCCTCCTTTCGTAAACAACAACATATATAATTTCACGTCAACCCGTCCTTTGTTATGTTTACATTTATTAGACGGAAATTTTATTAAAAAGGTTACAAAAATCTCCGGCTACATTTCTGCAACCGGAGCACTTTAATAATTCACATCTATCTATAATTGTTGTAATCAATAGCTTTTTATTTTTCTTACCTCTAGTTATCTCCAATATGTCTCCAGATATTTCTTTGCTTCTTCCATTGAAAGTTCATATTCTCTCTGAACATTATTAAGAGTATCCTCCTCTGAAACATTTAAATTCCGACACGTTCTAATAACTGCTGCTATTCCACGTTCTACACCTTTCTGAATTCCATCTTTCACTCCATCATCATACATTTCCTGTATTGCCTTACACATA
>OGRJ01002887.1_pt1 | contig 11677 bp, 11 predicted proteins | sample 1553411 | NCBI WGS metagenome assembly OGRJ01 (sample SAMEA2580084, study PRJEB22360) | human gut metagenome | biome: human gut; feature: human-associated habitat; material: faeces | place: Denmark | collected 2008/2010
CCACTCGCCTTTGATGCGGATACGGTAGGTGCCGCCCAATGCGGCCGATACCGCCGACAGCATGGCCGTCGCGATGAACTCGGTCTTGTAGTTCTCATACCGGTCCATGTCAAGGATGACGGACTGCACGGCCTGCGGAAAGACATCCAGAGGGAACCCGGTATCACTGACATACCCCGCCTCCATGCGGATCATGTTGCACAGTTCAAGTCGGGTGTTTGTCATGTCAGCCATTGTTCTTCTTGCAATAGGATGTCACACTTTCGGACTTGCCTCCCGTCTGCACGCGGCGGACATCGGATTTGGCATACATGTTCTTGTTGCCCACCTTGACGGGGACGAGGTAGCCGCGCTTCGCCCACAAGTTGAGCGTCCCCTCGCACACGTTCAACAGCTCGCGCACTTGTCTTGTGTTGAGCCATGTCTCTTCCGCGGCACGCTGCATCTCCACATCCAGTTCTTCCTGCCGGGCCGCCATCGTGCGCTGCACAATGGACTCGGCAAACATCTTAAGGTCGGCTGGCGAAACCTCCAGTTTCACGTTCGCGCCCTGCTCGACCAGACTTTCTATGGTAATCATAAATATCAGTTTTGAAGTTTGTGATGACCATCTTCAAAAGTTCCCTGACGCCTCTCTTCCGATGGCTTATAAAAGAGAAGCACTGCCTACCCTCGGGAAAAGGATTGACGGTGCAAAAGTATATGCGAATTGAAACGGATTGATATATAATGATTTGTCTTAAATTGTCATGACCATTCAAGTCTGCATGACCATGTAAAACGGCTCGTTTTGCCCTATCCGGCCGCAGTTTCCGCTTCATCATCGGCAGCGATTTCTCTGATTTCCGCTGCCAGTGTCCGGTACAGTTCCCGGTTCTCGTCACTCTCGACAAGAGGTGACATCTGGTCTTTCCCGTCCTTGATGACATGCCTTGCCGCCTTCAGGAAGCCGACCGCCTGCCGTATGGCACTCTCGCTTTTCAGCGAGGGAAGGTCGGGGAACTGCAATGCCATCCCCACGCTGTACTCCTTCGCGGCGTGCATCCCGGCCACCAGCCGCAGGTCTTTCAGCACATAGAACGGGAGTGCCTGTTGGACGGCACTCGTGTTTATGGAAACGAAACGGCGGATACATTGTATGACTGCCTCCCTGTTTCCGCACTTGAGGTAATCCGCGAGCGGCCGCTCCTGTATCTTTTTCTTTCCTGCTGCCCGTTGTGTTTGTGGTAGTGTGCCATTGCAGGAGTCTGCCGCTTCCACCGGGTTGTTTTCGGTATCACCGCCACCCATCCCGTCCTTTACGGACTGCAATGCCCATTCTCCGATGCCGCCTTTCTCAATGGCACTTTTCATGGCAAAGTGCCTGTCCCAGTCCTCCTGCGTGCGGAAGCCGTTCTTTATGGACACCTCGATAATCTGCCTGACGACAATGGAACAGCCCATCCTCTCGGCGTTCCCTGCCTTGGGATGCCCGGCCTGCCTGCTGACCATGTCCACCATGGCCTCGAAGCTCTTGCCGTAATACAGCCAGCTCAATACAAGAGGGGCGGACAAGGTCACGCAGCGTTTTCTCAGGCTCTGTCTGAAAATGTATTTCATTCTGCCCCAGAATGTGGTCGGAGGCGGGGCTGTGTCTTCTTCCCTCTGTTTCCTGTAAAGTTCCACGATCTTCCCCGGCACCGCGTTCTCCTTGAAATGGAGGTCTATGTTTCTAAAGCCGTCCGTGCTGTCGTCACACCATGACATCTGCCATTCCTTTTTGATGCCGGGCAGTTGTCTGAATATGGCACGGCATACGGCAAGGTACTGCACCTCGTTCCCGTCCGCCATCATTTTCGCGAAGCGGCGGTATTCTTCCCTGTGCGCGTCCTTCCACTGGAGGATGTCAGCCTTGAACTGTTCGTATGTCAATTTCTGCTCGTCCATATTCATATTGCATTGTCTGTGGAGGGGAAACAGGGAAATTATCAGTCTAAAAGGTTTACCAGCTCCTTCTTCATCTCGTCGTCAATTTTGCGGTACCGTGCGAAGGCCCGGCTTCCTTCCGAATGTCCCGACATAGAGGCTATCAGGTTCGGGTCCTTGACCTGCCTGTAGAGATTGCCGATGAAGGTCTTGCGTGCCGTATGGGTAGATGCGACCTCGTATAGGGGTCTCGCCACGTCCTCCCTTGTCTTGGGATCGAGGACTATGACCTTGCGGTCGATGCCCACGTACTTGAGTATCTCCTTTATCTTCTTGTTGTAGCCGAAGTGCGAGAACCGGGGGAGCAGGGCGTTCTCCAGATCCTTGTAGCGTTCCAGTATGCCCAGCGCCTTTTGGTTGAGCGGTACACGCACCGTATTGGCATGCTCCATCTTCGTCTTCTGCGGGATGTACTCCACGAAGCCGTCCACGATGTTGGCCTTGGTCAGCCTGTTCAGGTCGCTCACGCGGCATCCTATCAGGCACTGGAACATGAAGATGTCACGGTAGACCGGGTAGGTAGATCCCATGCCGCTCAGGTCGGCGTAGTACACCCTGTCACGTTCTTCAAGTGTCAGGTAGAACGGGTCGCCATACATCGGCCGGGCAATCTGGTACTGGTCGAACGGGTTGTTCCTTGTCAGCCCGCGCTTGATGCACCACTTGACAACGGTGCGGATGCGGTAGAGCGAGCCCGACATGCTGTTCTCGGAACGCTTCTGTCCGACATCGCGGTGCTTCTCGTTCCGGTAGAATACGGGGTACATGTCCACATATTTGTGTTCCTCCTGCATCCACAGCTTGAAGTCCCTGATGTCGTCTGCTGTTATGGTATCAATACACAGATGGAAGCCCCGCTGGTGCAGCACCTCGTGGCGGAAACGCTCGTAGCGCAGCACTTTGTTGAGATTGTCGAGATGGTGTTTGCGGCTTTCGTCCGCGAGCGGTGTTTCCTCGATGTATCTCCGTATCTGGTACGAGAGCAGGTACTCGTCGGCCCTGTTGCCGCCCCTCGCGTTGATGTTGGGATGGTGGTATTCCTCTATCAGGCTTTTGAGCCAGCTGCCGTCCACGCCCCGGTGGTACTCTTTCGTGATAAGGTGGGTGATCTGCTGCACGTCCTTGTCGAAGCCCATCTTCTTCTCCTCCGACACCAGAGCCACGCGGGGCTTGTAGCCCTGCCTCTCCGGGCTCCAGTGGTTGGGGTTGATGGAGAGTTCGCTCGCGGCCTTGATGTCCACGCCGCCAATGTCCCGGACACGGAAATAGACCCGTGCCTGGTCGGTGATGTTGTTCTTGGCGGCGGTCTTCCGGATGAATGCGGTCACTTTCATATGTATGTCCTCCTTTCTGTCTTAGTCTATCATTTCCACAAGCCTGCGCTTCATGTCATCGTCTATCGTGCGGTAGCGGCTGAACGCCCTGCTGCCCTCCACATGCCCCGACATGGAGGCGATAAGGTTTGGGTCGGGCACCTGCCTGTAGAGGTTGCCCACGAAGGTCTTGCGTGCCGTGTGGCTGCTGGCCACTTCGTACAAGGGCTTCTGCACGGTGTTGTAGCCGTGCGTGTCGAGGATGGTGACCATCCTGTCTATGCCGCAACGCTTCAGCAGTTCCCGTATGCCGAGGTTGTAGGTGTGTATCTGCCTGAACGGGAACAGTCTGTCGGAATTGGCATCGTATCGTTCCAGTATCTTCAACGCCTTTTCGTGCAGCGGCACCCTGACGGTCTTCGCCTGACATTTCTTCGTCTTCTGCGGCATGTATTCCAGAAAACCGTCCTTGATATTGTCCCTTGTGAGACGGTAAAGGTCACCCACGCGACAGCCGACATAGCAGTGGAACACGAAGATGTCACGGATGACGGCCAGCTTCGGGTTGTCGCTCAGGTCTGCGTCATACAGGATGTTTCTTTCTTCGGAAGTGAGGAAAAACGGGTCGCCGTAGGTAGGCTCCTTGCAACCGTAGAGGGCATAGACCTCGTTGTCGGAATACTTCATCTTCTTGCACCAGTGCAGGAAAGTGCAGAAAAGGTTCATGATGTTGATGACGGTCGTACCGGAAAGCGGCCTCGGTCTGTGGTTGATGAGCATGCGGGGAGCATAGAAGTCGGGGTGTTCCTGCCGCAGCTTGTACTCGTTCACCACATAATCCCGGAAAGCGTTCATCTGCTCCAACGTGACGGTCTCCACGAAGAGGGTGAAATCCGTCTCTCCCAGTATATCCCGGCGGTAGTCGTGGTAACGGGTCATCTTGCGCTCGAAACGGACGATATGCTCCTTTGTCCTCTCCGCTCCGTCAAATTTTTCCAGATACTCGTGGACGCGGGCAAGCAGGTTCGGATGGTTGCGCTCGAAGGCGCGGGCAGGGTACAGCACATCCTCGATGACCTGCCTCATCCACCGACTGTCCGCCTTGCCCGTGAAGGTCTTCTCCGCCCGTTCGATGATGGCGGCGATCTGTTCCGGCAGCCGTTTCTGCTCGGAGGCGGGCACGGCTGTCGTGCGCCTGTAGCTGAGGGTGTCGGTGTCCCAATACCTGTCTTGCACTTCAAGTGGGGAAACGACCTTTATGTCCACATTCTTATCTCTGACCCGGAAGCAGATGTTCGAGACCTCGGGGGAACACTTTTTCAGATAGACGGTAACTTTCATCGGCGTTGCTTTTTCGGTTATGCGGCAAAGGTATAATAAATTCCCGTAAATGTTCCCATATATCCCGAAGAAACTTGCAACGGATTAAGACAAATTAAAAAGTCGTTCCCGAATCTGATACCACATAAAATGCAGTATATCAACGGTTATATTTGCAGATGTTTAGCTCTTTTTTTCATTTCGGGCTGTATCCGGCTTCCCGAATATCATATATTGCAGTTCCACGCTTTCTTTTTACCCATAACCCACCGCAGCAGGAGTTGATACGGTAAGAAATCTTACAAATTATGGATTTTAAGATCGGAGATGTTGTCAGACTAAAATCTGGTGGCTATGAAATGACAGTCGCTCAGTATCCATTCAAAACAATGGATGGTGTAGAACATCCAGAAAAAGTTGAATGCAAGTGGTTTAATGGGGATCACCATCTTAAACATGAAGTGTTCCATATCAACGAAATCGAAAAGCTATGAACTACTGGCGTGTGATTTAGAAATTTAAAGCTCAAACTCATTATGAAAAAACTATTCTTATTTGCCGCAGTGATGTTTTCGAGTATTTCGTTTTCGTCTTGTTCCGAGGATGGTAACAAAGAGAGCCAGACATCGCAAAAACTACTTAAACAGATAGAAGAGATAAGTGCGGATAAAACTATCTATTATGATTTCAGTTATGACGACCAGCAGCGCCTTGCGGAAGTTAGCATCCATGGTGGTTATATCCATGGTGATGTCGATTTTACTTATACCTATACAGACGACCGTATCAGCGTTAAATATAACAGCAGCAGCGGATCTTATTATGACGCTGCATTTATTCTTGATCATAACGGTTATGTCACCGAATTCGATGTTAATGGCACGACCCGCTGGCGATATGAATACGAAAACGGTTATGTGTCCAAAAAACAGGATAATAATAGTGTTACTACTCCCTATTTTTGGACTTATCGTTGGGAGAACGGTAATCTGATGGAACAACGTAACTCGTATTCTAATTCAACGACGTATACATACACTGATAAACCGAATAAGTTAAACATTAATTTGTTCGATGCGCAATTTGGGTTAGGCAATTTCGGTATCTTTGCATACGTCGTCTTTCTGCCCACCAATTTCAAAGGCTCCATCCCATCCAATTATCCAGCTTCGGCAGACAACAGTAACATATATTACGAATACGATGACGAAGGCTATCCCACACAGATAGTGGGCCCCAATGCCAATTATATATTGACCTACTATTAATCAGTCATCATTACAGAATAGACCTGTGCAGCGGGCTGTTCTGAAATTAGAGTTATTGACAAAAACTTAAAAATTCATCATTATGAAAAAGCTATTCTTATTTGCCTTGTTTGCAGCCTTGTGTTGCAGTTGCACAGAGAGCGGTACGGATGAGAATACAGACCCGAACGGAGGTTCCAATTCTGGACAAACCACTCCGCCCGACCCCGATTCAGATGCAAAGGATGTGATTCATGTCCCAAAGGGAGGTATGCTTGCTGGGATTCTGAATGAATTAGGACTTAAAAGCCCCTCGTCATTGAAATTATCTGGAACGTTGGGCGTATCTGACTTTACGACATTACGGAATATTCAGAGTTTGGAGCACCTCGATATTTCGAGAGTAAACCTTTCGGTTTTGCCAACGGAGGCGTTCTTGGAATGTACCAATATTAAGAGTGTCATCCTCCCCAACACGCTAACTGCAATTGGGACACAAGCTTTCTGGGGCTCCTCGTTGGTTTCAATTTCGATCCCTGCAAGTGTGGAGGAGATTAGAGGTTCCGCCTTCTTTGGCTGTTCCTCCCTGAAAACTGTGACTTTCGAGAAAGGGTCGAAACTCAAAACGGTTGCAGGCTTCTCGCATTGTACGTCTCTAACCACGATCGAAATTCCTGCAAGTGTGGAGACGATTGGACAGTATGCCTTCAATGACTGTACCTCCCTGCATACCGTAACGTTCGAGAAAGGGTCGAAACTCAAAACGATTGGCAGTGATGTCTTCTTGAATTGTACTTCCCTAACCATGATTGAGATACCTGCAAGTGTGGAGACGATTGAAGATCAGGCCTTCGAGGGGTGTTCCCTACTGGCAACTGTGACTTTCGAGAAAGGGTCGCAACTCAAAACGGTTGATGGCTTCTCGAATTGTACGGCATTGACAACTGTGGATATGTCTGCATGTACGCAAGTAACAAGGATTGAGTACCGTGCCTTTTACGAAGATTCCAAACTCCAATTGTTCAAAATCGGGACGAGGACACCACCGAGTTGTGGAAGAAATGTATTTACGGGTATAAATTCCTACTCCGTTCTGAAAGTTCCTGCTGGATGTGTCGATGCGTATAAAAACGCAACAGGCTGGAAAGAATTTACAACGATTTCTGAATTGGACGAATAAAAACAATGATCCTCTCCTGCTGTGTTTCTGCATGGCGGGAGAGGTTGATTAAACGAAAATAATATGGCAAGTGGAGATATAAAGATTTTAGACAGCCTGTCTATCAATCAAAATACCATTGGTTTGGTCATTAGTTATATCGGCGTGGTGTATGTTGCACGGCTTGATGTCGATAACAGCTATCTGTATTGTCTTGTAAATTTTATCGGCTGTCTTTGTTCGATCCTGTTCTTTATTTGTACTCTATCGGTAATAAGTTCCATGATCGTTTATGCTATTGAATATTGTGTAAAGAAATGGTATAAGCAGAAGAATCATAAACTGTTCTTTAAATATAGACGAAAAATAGTGGAAGAACATATGGATAATGCAGAAGCTAAAATAGATGATTTAGTCAAGATTAAAGATATATTTAAATAACACTGACAATTAGGACAGACTTGGACAGAACGGTTTATTTCATACCGTATACCCAAGTCTGTCTTTTTTATATATTTTATTGCATAATTCATGAATTTTTCGTATATTTACATCATAATCAAATTATTAACCATAATCTAAATTTTAGCTAAAATGAAAAGAAAAACACCAAGTATCGATTGAAAAACAGGCACGGAGACGATCGACGATATACAAGTATCGTATATCTCCAAAGGCGTATCTTATGATAATGACCACGGCATCTGTCTGTTTGTAGGGCATAGAACTGACGACCCTACACCACGGGAGTTCACCTACATTTTTGAACTCGACATCGACCCCACGAAAGATATGACCGTCTGTTTCCAGAAACGGGGTCGTTATATGGCAGGATTCTCCTATCTGCTGAATCCAAAAGTCGTAGAAGAGGGTCATCTCGCCATTGTATTGCCCAACATCGTAGATTTACCCAAGTCCAGCTGCAAGCTCAATCTTTTCGAAGCCCATATCAAGAGCGACACGGCCGTATTCGGCTATACATCGGTAGAGGGTAAACAGAAAGAGTTCCGTTTCCCGCTGACGGGTTTCAACGAGAAGTATTTGGAACAGTTCATATAAAAAGAAACAAGGACAGACTTTGACAAGAGGTCTTAATATAGACCGATTGACAATGTTTGTCCTTGCTGTTTCCACAGAAACAAAAGCGACACAACAATTCTTAAAAGGAGAGAGCGAGGGCAGGGAAAATTTTCCAGCGCGATTTTCTCGACAGACAACGAGGACATACTTTGCAAAGGGGTCTTAAATATACCCCTTTTGCAAGGTTTGTCCTCTCTTTTTTGACCAGATGAAGGGGCCTGTCAATTTATTAAATTACTTCAAATGATTATTAATTAATACATTACAAGATCATGAAAGCATATTACACATTAGACTATGGATAATAGATAGCCTAACACACTTACAATTAGAGATTTATTACACAATTTATTAACCCGTAGCAGATAGAATCACTCTCCATTGAGTCTCCATTGAAATCGTTAATAGCTATTTCTAAATCGACAAACGATTAATTATCAATAATTTATATAAATAGCTCAGCGGTAGAGCACTTCACTCGTAATGAAGGGGTCCCGAGTTCAAATCTCGGTTTCGGCTCGAAACTGCGAAAGCGCCGCAGGCGCAGGAACGAAAGGGAAAACCGCTTCAAGGTAGCTTGAAAGCGGTTTTTTCGTTTCGGTCCGTTTGTCGCATAGCGACTTGCGCAGGTTCGATAGCGCCCCTGCGGCAAGCGGAAGAGATAAAACGAGCGCAGCGAAGTTAAATCTCGGTTTTGGCTCGAAAATCCGAAGATGCTGCAAGGCGTCGAACGAAACGAAAACCGTCGCAAATCTTTTGCAGACGGTTTTTTCATGCGGATTGTCGCGCACAAAGGACGACGGCGTTTCCGGATGGGCTCCTGCGGCGCCTTCGCCGCGCGCGGCGATCGCCTCGTAGAGGTTGTCCGGCTTCTCGCGCATATCTTCCGAAAGATCGTTTACCGCGGGGCGTTGTCCTCGTCGGCGCGTTCCGGCAGGATCGGTTTGACGCGGATTTCTTTGCAAATCCCATAAACGGCTGTATTTGCTTATGGTTCTGCGAATAGTCCGCAAAAGTTTCCGACGGTGACGGTTGCCGCTTAAAAGATGTAGATTCTGAACGGAATATCGGCGACTCGGCAGGGCTGGTGTGCAATATTATTTTGCATAGTGCAATATTGTGTTGTATTCTTGGTTGGGATCATTCATATTATACAATGTTATTTTGTATCAGTACAATGTTGTGTTGTCGGTCGGCCTTGTTTCGTGTGGTGCAATATTATATTTACTATTATCAAATACTATATTGTATTCTCGGTCGGGGAAAACGATAATGCCGGCGATGGAGTTTCGTCCGGCCGGGTGCTGAGGAATGGTCGGGTGATAGTAGGGACGGGCAGACGTTTCCGAATACCTGCGGAATTCGTTTATTTCTCGATCCGGCTGTCGTAGTAGGCCAGCCGTTCGTTGCAGACCTGCTCCACCACATCGTGCAGCAGTTCGATCTTGGGCAGCAGGGCGTCGATGTCGGCCTTCGTGATCTCGAAATCGGGGTTGTAGCGCGATTCGATGTAGGCGCGTTGCAGCAGGTCGAACAGCCGTTTTTCCTCCGGCGTGTCACGGGGAAACGCCTTGAAAATCTCCGGTGTATGTTTCTTGGCCGCATTCATCAGCTCCGACAGATCGTGGCTCTTATGGCCGTAGAGAATAAAGGTTATGGGAATCGTCCGCAGGAAATTTTCGGCCGATTGGTGAAGATGGAATGAAGCCATATTATAATCACCATCTTCACAATAAAAAGTAACGCCTTTCAAAAATTGTTTTGCCCTCCCGAATTTATCGTCGTAATATTTCTGCGCTCGTTCCTTGATCTCCTTAAAATTGAGCTTCTTGCGCCGTGCCAGCTTATACGCTCCCGAATCGAAGAGAATTATTCCGTCGCGCTTGATCTCCGTCTCGAAGTAGTGGGCTTTCGACAGGGCATGGTTGAAGTCGTCGATACCGTAGTTGACGAACTGCGGATGGATGTGGAACGGTCGGTTCTTGTTCTCGAAGAAGCGATCCTTGATCTTTTCGTACAACGAATACTCCACCGCTCCGATCGGCTTGCGCGTCACGATCGCGATGTCGTAATCGCTCATGTAGTAGGTCGGTGTGCCGAACTCGATGCGCTGGTCGTAGTCGACGTAGCTGTTCTTCGCATAGCTGCCGAACAGGATCACCATCTCGACCTGTTTGATCTGCTCGCGGATCAGGGCGACGAGTTGCTGCAAATCCCGTCGCTTGTCGGGCGGTAAAAACCGGGTGCTTCGTTTCATCATCACAAAATTATGAAAAATTCCGGCACGGCGTTTTGCAAATCCCATAAAAAACAGCTATATTTGCTTATCGTCCTGCAAATAGTCTGCAAAAGTTTCCGACGGAGGCGGCGGGTGCCGCTTAAAAGAGACGATGCAGATTATGAAACGGAATATCGACGACTCGGCATAGCCGACGGGCATAACTTATAAAGGGTACACAACTCTTTATACCAGTAGCGAACTTGGGACCCGCCTTTTAGGAGGTTGTTTAGCGCGGTATAATAGTTGTCAGTCCCGGTTATGTCCTGCCCGTTTATGGGTAGGACACAGCTGGGGTGCAGGACGGCTTCCGCGCAATGGGTTCCCAAGACCTGCTACTGGGGCTGTTAATGTGCCCCTTTTTCTTTTTGCCGATGTGCAATATTATTTTGCTATTATCAAATATTATATTGCATTATCGGCCGGAGGGAGGGCGATTCACGAATCTTTCAACCCCTTTTTCCCATGTCTACCTTTCAGGAACGTATCCTCGCTGCGTCCGGCAGCTCGTCGGGCACCGCGGACACCGACCCCGAACTCTACCGTTACCGCTCCGCCTCCTCGGAGGAGTACCTCGAATCCTGCAACTATCGTGTCTGGTCGACCGAACTGCCCGACCGGTTTCTCGTCTGGTGGATGCGCCCCGTCGGGCGCGACGAAGCCGAACAGCGCAGCCTCGAACGCGAGCTCCGCTCCGACGAGGAGTCGCCGCTCCATATCCCGTTGGAAATCTTCATGACAGCCTACTACGAGCGTTACGAGCGCGTCAAAGGGATGGCGTCGTTCCTCTCCGACGACCGTGCGGTCGGGCCGGAAGATGCCGCGGCCGCGGTGGAGGCGCAGTTGGCCGGCGATGTCGACTACCGTGCGCAGGCGTTCGCCTTCATCGAAGGACTCGTTTGTTTTCAACAGTCCTTTTCTCGCCTCGGCATAGTCCGAACAAGTTCGGCTCTGCGCTCGGCTTATCGAAAAGGTTCGTTTTCAACAGTCGTTTTCTCGCCACGGCATAGCTCGCGCAAGCGCGGCTCTGCTCATTTGGCTTAACGAAAACGTTCTATAAATTTCAGGCGTTGTTGAGCTATGCCTTCACGCTGCGCATGATCGATGCTGCGGACGAACTGCGTCGGTTCGACCTTTTCGACGTCGAAGCCTACGACGAGGTGCTGGCGCAGGTGAACCGCGACCTCACGGACGGAACGATTCCGCCCTTCGAGGCGCGTATCGTCTGAGCCGAAAGTTTTGGGCGGCGGCATCGCCTTGTTTCTTTTTCAAGTAAAAGTTTTAGGTTCGGCGATGCCGCTGCCCTTCCCATACG
>OGRJ01002903.1_pt1 | contig 11625 bp, 8 predicted proteins | sample 1553411 | NCBI WGS metagenome assembly OGRJ01 (sample SAMEA2580084, study PRJEB22360) | human gut metagenome | biome: human gut; feature: human-associated habitat; material: faeces | place: Denmark | collected 2008/2010
TTCTTTCTTCTTGCAAATTCTCCGTAAATGCTGTATATTACTCTTAATTACACAATTATCAAAAAGGAGTGATTTATCATTGGACTCGAATGATACTATACTATTTATTGTACTGATTGTACTGTTAGCACTATCTGCTTTCTTTTCTTCTGCGGAGACTGCACTTACAACAGTAAACCGAATTCGAATCCGCAACCTTGCCGATGAAGGCAACAAAAACGCAAAAACTGTATTAAAAATTACGGATGATTCTTCTAAGATGCTAACCGCTATACTGATCGGTAACAACATCGTGAACCTTTCTGCCGCATCGCTGACCACAACCCTGGCTTACAGTCTCGGAGGCTCCATGGTCGCAATCGCCAGCGGAATTTTAACTGTAGCGATTCTGCTTTTCGGTGAGATTACACCGAAGACAATGGCTACCATCCACGCTGAGAAGGTATCTCTGGCATACGCACCAATCATCCATATATTTATGAAGATCATGACACCGTTCGTCTTCATTATCAATGGTCTGACCAACGTTGTTCTTTTCATTTTGCGCGTAGATCCGAATGACCACAAACGCGCCATGACCGAGAATGAACTTCGTACTATCGTAAATGTCAGCCATGAAGACGGCGTTATCGAATCCGAAGAGAAAGAAATGATCTACAATGTGGTAGATCTCGGAGATGCAAAAGCTAAAGATGTTATGGTTCCCCGCGTTCACGTAACATTTGCAGATGTAAACTGCACATATGAAGAATTGATTGACATTTTCCGCGAAGATAAATTCACAAGGCTGCCGATTTATGAAGATACGACCGACAATGTGATCGGTACGATTAACATGAAAGACTTGTTGCTTTACGATTACGGAAACACAAAAGAATTCCATATCCGGGATATTATGCGAGAAGCTTATTTTACTTATGAGTATAAGAATATTTCCGAGCTTCTTGTGGAGATGCGTCAGACATCCTTTAACATCGCAATTGTTCTGGATGAATATGGTGAAACTTCCGGTTTGATCACACTGGAAGATATCCTGGAAGAAATTGTCGGTGAAATTCATGACGAATATGACGAGAATGAAGAAGATTTTGTTCACAAAATTTCTGACAAAGAATATCTGGTAGAAGGTTCTGTCAACCTGGACGACTTCAATGACCATCTGGAACTGAATCTGGAATCTGAAGAATATGATTCCCTCGGTGGATTTATCATCGAGCATCTGGACCGGCTTCCGGAACTCGGCGATTCTGTCACAACATCCGATGGTATTCGACTGGTTGTAGAATCTCTGGATAAAAACCGTATCGAGAAAGTTCATGTGTATCTGCCGGAGAAAGCGGAATATGATGAGGATTCTGAAGAATAATAAGTAGACATATCTACAAATTCTGTTCCGAACGGTTTTTGTAGGTATATAATAATTAAAAAGAAAAGGCAAGTTCTTAAAATTTCATGTCAGAACATGCCTTTTCTTTATATCTTTTGATGTAATTCAAAATATCTTCTATTAAGCCTCTATAATTTTTAACTCTTATAACTGTTTCCCGTTATGTCTGTGTATCAGGAATAAAAATCCACCGATCACTCCGCCGATCACTCCGGCATAAACAGCAACACACATTACATTTGCTATACAGTCAATCAATGCAATTTTTCCGATTGCTGTGCAGAAGAACATTCCAACTATAAATGTTGTAACACTCCACAGCAATACATTTGCTGATAAAAATGTTCCGTCCTGTGCTTCCGCTCCAAATATTTTTCCTGTCATTTCCCATAAAAATCTCATATTCATTCCTCCCTGCATATGAAACAACTTTCAAGAATGCCTCGGCATTCTTGCTGCGAGGTGCGCGTCATGCAATTGCATGACATACTTCTACTGCGCACCTCTGATATCTTAGATGCTCTCACATCTTCATGTGGTCCGCACCATCTCTTTCTTTTCTTCATGTACATTATAGGAACTGCATGTTAAATCAGTTTACAGAGAAATGCTAAATCTTTGTAAAATGTACTCGTTCAGAGCCAGGCAGAATTTTATAAAACAACTGTAAAATAATTACATTTTTAAAGTTGTTTTTAAAATTCTATCTGGCGGATACGCCACACATCACAACTGCTTTTTAGTTGGGACGTTGGGCTCTGGGCGAGTATCTGAATAATTTTAGTTGGGAGGCTGGCTCTGAATGAGCACCTGAACAATTTTAGTCTGGGCGTTGGCTCAAAGCGAGTACCTGAATGATTATTGTATCAAGAGCGTCTCAAATCCGGCTCTCTTAAGTCTTCTCTGTGCCGCCACTGCTTCGTCCAGCATATCATATTCTCCGGAAATCACCCGGTAATATTGTTTCCATTGATCTATATATGCCGGAAATCCACGGTCTTCCAGTGTTTCCTGCTGCCTCGCTGCATTGTTCCGGTTCCGGAACAGTCCGACCTGAATACGGTACTTCGTCTGTTCCACCGGCGTTTCCGGTTCTTTCAGAACTCCGGCATTTTCCAATGTATCCAGGACTCCTGTTGCAATTGCCTGTGCAATATCCTGAAAATTAGAATCAAATAATTCATTATCCGTATCTGAATTGATAAATCCAGCCTCTACAAGTACAGCTGGCATCCGTGTCCGCTTCAACACTACAAGATTCGGTCTTGCTTTCACCCCCAGATCTACAAACCCCACCGTCTCCAATTGTTCATTGATTTCCTGCGCCATCTGATATTTAAGTCCAGACAAATCATAGATCAGACTTTCCACTCCCATTACTTCATTATCTGTCGGATAAGAGTTTCGATGGATCGACAGGAAAAAATCCACTCCTGCCTGATTTGCCTCTACCGCCCGCTCATATGGGGACAAATACACATCTGTTGTCCTGGTGTAAAGTACCTCAATTCCATTTTCCTGAAGAATCTCTCCCACTGCAAGCGTCAGCCTTAAGGTATCATCTTTTTCACGGCGCCCCCGATAAACTGCTCCAGGATCACTTCCCCCGTGACCACTATCTAACATCATAGAATATGGCATATTTATTCCTCAAAATCTTTTTATATTATAGTATGACTCAAAAATCAGATAGGTGATTTTTCTAAAATGCGGAAATGTACAGATTTCCAAAAAAATTTTCTGCACAGATAAACTTTCACTGGCAATTTCCTTCGAATACTTTTATAGCGCTAAAAAAGGTCCACCGGACCTTTTTGTCGCATGCTTGGCAACAAAAAAACTGCTGCTTCGTCAGATTATCCTTCACAAAGCAACAGTTTTGTTTACTGATTATTTTTACTGATTATTTTTTGCTTATTTATTCTCAATTGCTGTAATCATATCTACTCTGGTCTGGTGTCTTCCACCTTCGAATTCTGCGCTTAACCATTCATCGATGATCATCTTTGCAAGCTCAATTCCGATTACACGGGCACCGAATGCCAGAATATTGGTATTGTTATGCTGTCTGGAAAGTTTTGCAGAATATGGCTCTGAGCAAACAACTGCACGAACACCTTTTACTTTATTTGCTGCCAAAGAGATTCCAACTCCTGTACCACAGATCAGGATACCAAGATCTACATCTCCTGCTGCAACAGCTCGTCCAACTTTCTCGCCGTACTCTGGATAATTACAGCTCTCATATGTATCTGTACCAAAGTTCACAACTTCATATCCTTTTCCTTCCAGGTACTCTACTACCTGATTCTTCATGTCTACTGCTGCATGATCATTACCAATTCCGATTTTCATGACGTTATAGCCTCCTCTTTTCATTGTCGTCTTTTCTTTGACGCCTTTTTATATTATAATAGATAAGATTTCTATTATCAACACAGGTACATCAATTAATACAGAAAGATAACATAAGATTTTTTACACAAGCTTACTTTTAAGCAAGTGCTTGACTTTAATCATCTTACAGCTCAGAAAGAAAGGAACTATTATGATACAATATATTGCCAGCGATGTAGACGGAACTTTACTTCATGGTCACGCAACCACTCTGAATCCAGAATTGTTTGACATTATCCGCCAGCTAAAAGAACATGGGATACATTTTATTGCAGCCAGCGGCCGCCAGTACAAAAATCTCCAACGTCTATTCGCCCCTGTGAAGGATGATATCTCCTATGTTGCAGAAAATGGATCTATGTGTGTACATGATGGCAAGATCGTCTCATTAGGACATATTGATACTGGTCTTATCTACGAAATCGCAGACGCTGCAAAAGAATATGGTCATTGCCACACTTTAATTTCTACAGCCCGAACCGGATATACCGACTCACAAGATTCTGACTACATCGATCATATCCGTAACGATGTTGGTTATGACATGGACGTTGTTCAAAATGTGCGTGATATCAAAGAACCTTTTATCAAAATCGCCGTATGTGATTTTGACGGAACTGAAAAACGTCTTCGCGCCTATTTTCAAGAGCGTTTCGCTGATCGGATCAAGATTGTGACCTCTGGAAATATCTGGATTGATTTCATTGCACCGAATGCCAACAAGGGTTCTGCTCTTTCCAATATCGTATCTTCCCTTGGCATGGATCCAAAGAATGGTATCACATTCGGAGATCAGTACAATGATCTGGAAATGTTGCAGCTGTCCAACACAAGCTATGCCATGACGACTGCTGCCACCGGAGTAGCTGATTACGCCACACATACGACAGATTCTGTCGAGAAAACGTTGCGGGAATTTCTTCAAACACTATAAACAATGAATTTATCTAGAACAACCCTTTCACTGCCGGATACAATTTTCTGAACTGCTGATACCGTTCTTCGTATTTCGCTACAAGTTCTGGTTCCGGTTCAATTGTATCCACAACTTTTACAAGCTTTTCGGCAATCGTCTCTACATCTGGATATTCTCCACATCCAACTGCTGCCAGCATTGCTCCGCCAAGTGCCGGTCCTTCTTCGCTTTCAATCACATCTACTTTTAAGTTCATGACATTTGCAATAATTTTTCTCCACAGTGGGCTTTTTGCACCACCACCGCAAATCTTTGTCCGGTCAATCTGAATACCAAGACTTCTTGCCACTTCCAGCGAATCACGAAGCCCAAATGCTACGCCTTCCAACACTGCCTGTGTCATGTCTGCCCTTGTTGTGTCCATGGACATACCGATAAACATGGCTCTCGCGTCTGGGTCATTATGTGGAGATCGTTCTCCCATCAGATATGGAAGATAAAAAACTCTGTTTTCTCCAAGATTTTTTATGTCCGCCTGCTCTGCCGCGTAATCTTTCGTTCCGAGAATTTCTTCATTCCACCACTTATTGCAAGACGCCGCACTAAGCATGCACCCCATCAGATGATAGTGTCCATCTGCATGGGCAAATGAATGAAGGGCATTATGCTTATCTACTCCGAATTTTTCACTGGAAATAAAGATTGTTCCCGACGTTCCAAGAGAAATGTTGCATCTTCCATCTCCGACCGTTCCTGTACCAACTGCCGCTGCCGCATTGTCCCCGGCTCCTGCAATCACTTTTACACTTTCTGAAAATCCCAGTTCATTTGCCACATCTGGTTTCAACATGCCTACGACTTCATAGCTTTCATATAATTTCGGAAGCTGTTCTTCTGTGACACCGCAGATTTCCAGCATTTCTTTTGACCAGCATCTGTTTTTAACGTCCATAAGAAGCATGCCTGAAGCATCTGACATATCTGTACAAAACGAACCTGAAAGCCGGTAAGCCAGATAATCTTTTGGCAGCATAATCTTTGCGATTTTTTTATAATTTTCCGGTTCATTTTCCTTCATCCAGAGGATCTTTGGCGCTGTAAAACCTGCAAACGCAATATTTGCTGTATACTCGGATAATTTATCCTTTCCGATGACCTGATTCAAATAGTTAGTCTCTTTTGTAGTTCTTCCGTCATTCCATAAAATTGCCGGACGAATTACCTGATCCTCTTTATCAAGTACAACCAGCCCATGCATCTGACCACCAAAACTAATTCCTGCCACTTGACTTTTATCACATTCAGATGTCAGTTCTTTTATTCCTTCCATTGACTGCGCAAACCAATCCTGTGGATTCTGTTCTGACCAGCCCGGGTATGGAAAATATAATGGATATTCTTTTGATACAATTTTCTGAATATTGCCGTTTTCATCCATCATTAACAATTTTACCGCTGAAGTTCCAAGATCAACGCCAATATATAACATCACTTTGCCTCCCTCGCATGTTGTTACATCTATCTTACCTCAATTTATAGAACCAAACAACCTTCTTTCTTTGCAAAACGATTGAGCAATTTCCTTTCAAATAATCTCCGCCCGACTTCCTCCGGCTTTTTCCTTTGTCACTATAATTTGTCTGTCAATTCTTTCCTTCAATTCTCCTACATGAGAAATAATTCCAACAAGTTTATTGCCTTCCGTCAATCCAGCCAGCGCTTTTATTGCCTGCTCCAGTGATTCTTCGTCCAACGAGCCAAAACCTTCGTCCACAAACATCGTATCTAGACGGATTCCTCCGGCTCTTGACTGAACTTCATCCGAAAGCCCTAGCGCTAATGAAAGCGAAGCTTTGAAAGACTCTCCTCCAGACAATGTCTTAACGCTTCGTCTTGTGCCATTATAATGATCAATGACATCTAGTTCCAGACCACTCTGGCTTCGATTATTTCCAGCCACAACACTTCTTGCGAGTTCATATTGTCCCTCCGACATAACCATAAATCTTACGTTTGCCCGCTGTAAAATCCGTTCAAAGTACGCCATCTGAACATAAGTTTCCAGCATGATCTTTTCTTTCCCGGAAATGTTTCCATTTGCCGTATTTGACAGTGCTTTCACCAGCGCCCATTTTTGTTCCAAAACTATGATATCTTTCGACTTCTGTTCAATATTCAAAAGAGCTTTTTGATTTGTCGCCAGTCGTAATTGAAGCTCTTTTAACATTCTTTCATAATCAGCTCTTTGTTCCACTAATGTTGTCTTTTTTTCCTGTTCGCGCTCCACAAAAAATTCTCCGAGATTCTCAAGCTGCTTGTTGCATTGCTCCAGTTTCCCTTCTAGCTTTCGCATATCGCCATTCCATTTTTGCAGATTTTTCTGAGCTGCTTCATATTCCGCCCGGCTGTTTCTTTTCACTGTCTGCAGGTTCTGAAGTTCTATCTCAGCCTGTTTCCAGTCTTCATACCTAAGATTCTGCTGTTGCTCTTCAAACTGTTTGTTTTCCATATCTATCTCTGCTTTTAAAGCTGCAATCTGACCAGATATTTTTTCTCGTTCCTCACGTTTCGTAGTAATCTGCTCTTGTATCTTCTGAATCTGATTTTGGAGTAATTGATATCTTTCAACCTTTTTCTTATTACTTTTCATTTGTTCTTGAAGTTTGTATTCTTCATCTGTGAGTCTTTTTTCTTGCTCCTCAATCTGCTTCTGATCCGCCGCCCGTTCTTTTTGAGCATTTACTTTTCCCAATAGTTCAGCTGCCTCCTGGCTGGAAGCCTCCATCTGATTCCTTGCCTGTTCCCATTTTCGCTTAACTTCTTCCAGTTCCTTCTGTGACGGGATATATTCCGTACCACAAGCTTTCTTAGGATGCTCTTTGGAGCCGCACACTGGGCACGCTTCTCCTTCTTTTAAATGCTTTGCCAGCACCCCTGCCTGTCCATCTAAAAATGTCTGATATGCGAGATCATACTCTGTCTTTCTTTCCTTTGCAATCTGAGCTTTATCCACATACTGCTCCTGAATCTCGGAAAGCTTTCCACAAAGTAAATGATACTTCTTTGTATTTTCCACAACCTGTTTTAGTTCTTCTTTTTCAGAATCTAATTTTTCCTTTCGAAACAGTAATTCCGTTTTCCGTTCCGGCTCATTTTCCAATTGTATTTTCTCACTTTCATCATCCTTCAGACGCTTTTGTAACTCTTCTCTTTCAATGTCCTGCGTTTGTAACCTTTCTTTCTCCTCTTTTAGAAATTTTTTTCTTTCTATTATTCTCTTTTTCTTTTCTTCTAGTTCTTGATAAATCGATATCTGTGTCTGAATTTGAGCAATTTTTACTTCCAGCTCCTCTCTATTTTCCTGCTTTTTCTTTTGTCCTTCCCACTCCTGTTGAATTTTTTCACCTTGTTCCTGCACCTTTATATAATCAGCTTCAGCCAATTCAAGCGTACGAATCGTCTGCTCTCTCGTCTGCGCTTTTTGTAAATGCTCTTGTATCTGCTCCAACTCTTTTTGTAGATTCTGAAGCTTGCAATTTATATTTTCCGCTTCTTCCTGATCTAATCCTATCAATTCTTTTATCGCAGCAATTGCTTCTTCCATAGGAAGTTTTGCAAAGTTGATCTCTTCTTTTCCCAACACTCCTTCTAAATATTGATTTACGCTTCTTCTTGCAAATTCCAGCTCATCCGAAAGTTTACCTGATTCCGCTTTCAATTTTTCCTGTAAAATCTGATAACCGCCTGTCTTAAAAATCTCCCGGAAAATTCCCTGTCTTTCTTTTGTATCTGCCAGTAATAATTTTTGAAAATCTCCCTGTGCAATCATCGCGATTTGAAGAAACTGATTTCGATTCAGACCTAAAATTTCAATAATTGCTTTATTCACTTCTTTTTGTTTTGTAACTACACGGCCATCCGGATATGTCAATTCGGCCTCTGACCTCTGAAGTGTCATTCCTCCACCTTTTTTTGCCGGTCGTTCATACTCCGGATTTCTCCGGACTTTATATTCCTGCCCCCCATTTTCAAAAAGAAGTTCTACCTCTGTCGGAACCTGCGCATCTGCATATTTTGACCGAAGCATTGCCGGTTCCCGATTCTCACCACTGGCCGCACCATATAATGCATAGACAATACCATCAAAAATTGTCGTTTTACCTGCTCCTGTATCTCCGGTAATCAAATACAATCCACCTGTTCCAAGCCTTTCCATATCCAGTTCCTCGCAACCTGCATACGGTCCAAATGCAGATAGTTTTAATTTTTTCGGTCTCAATTCTTATCCTCCCAGATTTTTTCAATTAACGAATGAATCAATTGCTTCTGTTCTTCATTCATTTCCTGATTATTCTGTTTTTCATATAAATCTTCAAATATATCAAACGGTGTTTTTTCTTCTACTTCCTGCACATCCGCAAATGATTTCCTTCCACGCGTCCTTTGATTGTCATAATCCAATTTCATAAGATTCGGATAAATGACTTGTAATTTCCGTACCGCGTCTGGTATATCTTCTTCATCTGTCAATGTAATATGCATATAACAATTTCTGTCCAGACTGTCATAATAAGATTTTTCCGCCACTTCCATATAGCTTCCTTTTATCTCATACCAGTCATGTAAAGGATTCAATTCTTTTGTTCGAATAACTACATTTCCCTTTTGTTTCATTTCTACGATTGTCACAGACTTTTTGTGGTGAATCTCCGAAAAGGAATATTTTAACGGAGTTCCACAATATCGCACTGTCTCTCTGCTAATCTTCTGCGGTCCGTGAATATGGCCCAGTGCTACATAATCAAAATTTTCGAATACATTTACATCTACATTATCTGTTCCCCCCACAGAAATCTCTTCCGACTCACTTCTCTTCGCCCCAGTTACAAACTGATGTGTCACGATTACATTTCTTTCATCCGGATTTACTTTCATCTGCTCCACTGCAACGCGCAAAGCATCTGTATAGTTTTCCACCTGTTCCTCTTCAAAAAAATGCTTTACGTTTACTGGCTTTACAAATGGTAACAAATAAATATTAACCGGTCCCCATTCATCTGTCAGTACAATCGAATCTGTATTTCCAGAATATGCCGGTGCAACATACACACCACTTTCTCTCATCAATCGACCACCAAATGCAATTCTCTCCGCGCTGTCATGATTACCACTAATTATGAATGTCTGCACTTTTTTTCTTGATAACTGACACAAAAAATCATCAAATAACTGGATTGCCTCTATAGGCGGTATTGATTTATCGTAGACGTCTCCAGCAATGAAAACTGCCTCCGGCTTTTCTTCATCAACGACAGTAAGTATTTTCTTCAAAATATCTCTTTGATCTTCCAGCATCGAAAACTCATTCACACGTTTTCCCAGATGCAAGTCCGATATATGTATAAATTTCATGGCAGCCACACCTCATTCTTATTTTTAATCTCATGTGCTTTTATTATATCGATGTTTTTTTCTGTAATCAACCATTCTCTCTCCTGACTATATCACTCAAAATCTTTCCTGTGTAATAAATACAAAACCCCAGAGTCCTAAAACTCTGGGGCATATATCATATGTGATTTTCATCTTAATTTTTCATCTTAAATTTTCATAAGAACATCTTTTCCTGAAATACCTGGTTCTGTCATATGAATTGGATCAAGAATTCGACTCAGTTCCTCTTCATCCATAATATTTTCTTTCAAAATCAAGCTTCTTACAGATTCATTGGAATTAATTGCTTTTTTCGCAATGTCTGCTGTTTTTTCATAACCTACATGCGGACAAATCGCTGTAATGATTCCTACACTGTTTTCTACCAACTGACGACATCTTTCTTCATTGGCCGTAATTCCTACGATACAATTATCTACGAGTGTCTCAACTGCATAGCCAAGCGTATCGATAGACTGGAACATACAATAGAAAATGATCGGCTCAAATGCATTTAATTCTAACTGTCCTGCTTCGGCTGCCATTGTAATTGTCATATCATTTCCAATAATATTAAACGCTACCTGATTAACTACTTCCGGAATAACCGGATTTACTTTACCAGGCATAATAGAGGAACCATTCTGTTTTGCCGGAAGATTAATCTCTCCAAAACCAGCACGCGGACCGGATGACATAAGTCGAAGGTCATTAGACATTTTTGAAAGTGTTACGGCACATGCTTTCACTGCACCGGAAACAGCAACAAAGGAATCCAGATTCTGTGTTGCATCTATCAGATCAAATGCCTGTATAAACTCCATTCCTGAAATTTCTGAAAGGTTAGGAACAATTCTTCTCAAATAATTCTCATCTGCATTGATACCTGTTCCAATGGCGGTTCCTCCCATATTGAGAGTACGCATCTCATCCATTGCCTTGTCCATTCTGTGGATATCTCGCATGATCGCTACTGAATATGCTTTAAATTCCTGTCCCAGACGAATCGGCACTGCATCCTGCATCTGCGTACGTCCCATCTTGATTACATGATCAAACTCTTTCGCTTTTTCATTAAGCGCATCATAAAGACGCAGAAGTTGTTTCTTTAAATTCTGCAACAGATGAAGTGAAGTCATCTTTCCGGCAGTTGGTATGACATCATTTGTCGACTGGCCACAGTTCACATCATCGTTCGGATTTACAATTGTATAATCTCCTTTTTTTCCTCCAAGAATCTCAATTGCACGATTGGCAATGACTTCATTGGCATTCATATTTAAAGAAGTTCCTGCTCCCCCCTGTATAGGATCTACTATAAAATCATCATGAAATTTTCCTTCAATAATCTCATCACAAGCCTGTACAATAGCCTGTGCTTTTTTCTTCTCAAGAATACCGACTTCACAGTTTGTAATAGCTGACGCTTTTTTGATATATGCAAGACTGTTAATAATTTCCGGATGCATATTCAGCCCCGTAATGTGGAAAT
>OGRJ01002912.1_pt1 | contig 11594 bp, 10 predicted proteins | sample 1553411 | NCBI WGS metagenome assembly OGRJ01 (sample SAMEA2580084, study PRJEB22360) | human gut metagenome | biome: human gut; feature: human-associated habitat; material: faeces | place: Denmark | collected 2008/2010
ATTTGTAATCTCGGGGTCGTTGGTTCGAATCCGACAAGAGGCTCAAAAGAAGGATGTCAATCCGGATAAAAAAGCATTCAGATAGTTGTCTGAATGCTTTTTTTGTTATCTGTTCCTGTATAATTTTATAAAGATTCCCAAAGTTGCCAGAATGATTAGTAAGGTAAGCCCGAATGCCCAATAGTTGATAACTCGTGATTCTGCGGTAAGTACATAATTTCCAGTCAGAAGCCGGAGACCGTCTATTTTCCATACCATTATATTATTGGTTGAAAGACTGGCGTTGGAAGAAAGAAGTGTGCCGGGCATTGTCAACTCAAATTGTATAGCATGATAGAATACTTCAGCAATCTTGATTTTCTGTTCGCACATATTGTCCATTGCCTTTGCATGGGCTTTATAAAGTTCCGAGTAATAGTTTGTTTGACCGACTTTATCAAAAAGCGCACAGACATCATCTATTCCTGCGTCTCCACAACTGTCTTTCCCTGACAGGTGATTGGTATAGACTGTTTCTTTGAGTTCGTTCAGGCGGTTTACGTAAACCGTGTCACCTTTTTGTGAGGTAAATTGGCGAATGACTTCCCAAATAATTTCGTATTGGCTGCGATTGTACCATTCTCCGAATTTAGCTTCGAGTTTATCTAGTTTGTCGTTTTGTTCGATGCCGTTCATACCGCTAAAGGCAGCGTTGTCTCCACGAAACCAGATTATTTGTTCTTCTTTATTCAGATATTTGTCAAGAGGGACCGGTCCTTTGTCCGGAAGTTCTTTATAAGTAGCGGTATATATATAATAGGTATAAAACCATTTAAAACGTTTCTTTAACTGCTCCGTAGGTATTGCCAAAGAGCTCATCTGTTCTTTTCCATTGGAGATAGAGAAATATTCTCCATTTATCAGGGGAATATTCCGGCAGGCTTTTACATTCAGTTTTTCTTCTTCTCCCCAGAAATTAAATTTGAGGGTGGAGTCCAGATTTACTATCTGCCAATCGGTATCTAATTGAAACAGAAATGGGTTATGTGTCTTATCTCCTGCAATGAAAGCGGAATCACCTCGTGCATAGACCTCTCTATGCATACTTCCATTGGTGTCTATCCGTGAAGTCATTCTATAATAAGTACTGCACGAAGTCATACCCAGTGACAGTAACAGTAGTAATGTTGCGATTGAATGATTAGTTTTCATACTCTGTTTATCTTAATTGGTTTTCTTTTATAATTTGAAGTATTCGCGTCTGCCGGAGCTTCCGGTGCTGCGTGTATTGAGAGGATAGGTAGGTACTTTTCTCCAAGAGTTGCATTTCTTCCCAGTTCTCCGGTAAGGGAAATGAAGTGCCGTTTGGCTGATAGACATATCCATTTTGCGTTTCTGTTTCGGAAGGGGAGGGAGGAAAACAAGCATCGTTTATAAATAAAAAGAGCAATAACGTTGCTGCGGTTCCTGATATCCAAGCACCAACGAGATATCTTATCTTTTTCTTTTTAGGAGCGTTATCGGTTATCTTATTCAGAATAGCCGCTGTTAGTTCTTCTGGATTTTCTAATATGGGTTGTCTGTTTTTGATTTCCGTCAACCATTCTTCGTACTTTTTATCTTCTTGTTTCATAAGTCGGGGTCTATTTGATTCATCTTATTACGTATATTCTTTCGGGCAAGATATAGAGTGCTTTTTATCTTCTCAGGTGATAGGCCTGTGATAGTTTGCACTTCTATGACTTCCAGTTCTTCTACATCACGCAGCATGAAAACAAGTTTCTGCTGGGGAGGAAGTTCGTTGGTATAGCGCAATATCAATTCTTTCAGTTGCCTGTTGGATAGAGATATTTCAATATTGTCGTCCGATGCGAGGTTGATAGAATCAGAAAAGGCGAACTCGTTGTTCAAAGACGAATGGCGAAGTGAACGTAAACGGTCATAACACGCGTTGCAGGTGATTTTATAAAGCCAGGTAGAAAAGCGATTCTTCCGATTATATGTTTTCAAGGATAACCAGACTTTTACAAATGTCTCCTGTGTTATGTCCCTGGCTTCGTCTTCGTCACAAAGCAACCGGAAGGCAAGCCTGAATACCATTGGCTGAAATTCGGTGACCAACTGGGCAAATGCTGTTGTGTCTTTCCGTTGGCTCCGGTCTACCAGTTCCAGTGTCTTTTCCTGATTTATCATTGTTTATTCATTCTTGTTTATTATATGATACGCATGAAAATGTTTCTGGTCGTTTGCGAATCATCAAATATATAAAAAAAGAGGATAGGCTTTTTAAAACCTATCCTCTTTTACTTATAAAGTAAAAAGTATGCTTACTTGATTCTCTTATATCCATATACGGCCAAGTCACCCAATTCTTCTTCGATACGAAGCAACTGATTGTATTTAGCCATACGGTCTGAACGGCTTAAAGAACCGGTCTTGATTTGACCGCTGTTGGTGGCTACGGCAATGTCTGCAATCGTGGAATCTTCCGTTTCGCCGGAACGATGGGACGTAACGGTCGTGTAGCCATGACGGTGCGCCATTTCGATGGCATTCAGCGTTTCTGTCAGGGAGCCGATTTGATTTACCTTAATCAGTATGGAGTTTGCGCAACCTTTTTCGATACCCATGGCAAGGAAATCTACATTGGTGACAAATAGGTCGTCACCTACCAGTTGACAGCGGTTTCCGATGCGGTCGGTCAGTTTCTTCCAGCCATCCCAGTCGTTTTCGCTCATGCCGTCTTCGATAGAGTCGATAGGATATTTGTCAATCAACTCTTCCAGATAATCTACCTGCTCGTTGGCTGTACGTTTTTTGCCTTTCTCACCTTCGAATTTGCTGTAATCGTAAATGCCGTCGTGATAGAATTCGGAAGAAGCGCAGTCCATGGCAATCATCATATCCCTGCCCGGTTCGTAGCCGGCAGCCTTAATGGCAGCAATGATCGAGTCCAAAGCGTCTTCTGTGCCTGTCAAGTCGGGAGCGAAACCGCCCTCGTCGCCTACAGCAGTACTAAGTCCGCGGTCATGCAATACTTTCTTTAAGGCGTGGAACACTTCTGCGCCCATACGCAGACCTTCACGGAAAGAATTCGCCCCTACCGGACGTATCATAAATTCCTGGAAAGCGATGGGGGCATCACTGTGCGAACCGCCATTGATGATATTCATCATCGGAACAGGCATTACATATGTATTTGTTCCACCGATATAGCGATAGAGGGGAATATCAAGGTATGCCGCCGCTGCTTTGGCTACGGCAAGCGAAACCCCCAAGATTGCATTTGCACCCAGATTGGATTTGGTCTTTGTGCCGTCCAAGGCCAGCATGGTATGGTCGATACTCATCTGTTCAAGAACCGACATGCCAATCAACTTGGGAGCGATGATATTATTAATATTGTTAACGGCTTTCAGTACGCCCTTGCCACCATAACGTTTTTTATCACCGTCACGCAGTTCTAGGGCTTCATGTTCGCCAGTGGATGCACCGGAGGGTACGGAAGCGCGGCCGATAAAGCCGGACTCTAATATTACATCAACTTCTACGGTAGGGTTTCCTCTTGAATCAAGAATCTCACGTCCGATAATCTTTTCTATTTTCATCTTATTTTATTTTAAATGTAAATTCCATAGGTATAACAAGTGAAAATGGAAAATTGTTCAGTCTTTTATTACGAGTCCCAGCAGGCTTGTCAGGTCCATGGCTTGGTGGGTACTGACGATAGCTCCCCGTATATCCGGCAGATTGACGTGAATACCCTCGATATGCGAATCGCTCAAGTCAATGCCCCTTAGCGGAGTATGCGAAAATTCCGCTTCTACTAACTCGCAATTGGTAAAAGCGATGGAAGTCAACTTGCAGTCGTTGAAGTCGCTGTTGCGCAAATCGCAGGTGGTGAACTCCGCCTGATTGATTTTACTCATGGAAAAATTGAGGTATCTCGCATTGCAATCCTGCATCCTGCAATGATTCAGGATTGTTTCTGGCAGATTTGTGCCGACCAGTTTACAGGAAATGAATTCTACCCGAAAAAGAGAGCTTTCTGCAAATGATATGTTGGACAAATCGCAATGCTCGAAACGGACATCCGTAAAGTGAGTAGCTTTCAGTTTACAGTTGTTGAACTGTACATGGCTGAAAGTGCAATTGGTGATACTTTTATAAGAACAATCCATTGATTCTTCCATTTGTTTGCTGAAACATATCCCTCTGACAGTTTCTTCGGTCCTAAGCCATTCCTTGAGTGATTTGGAACTCTCGACTTGACTTTCAAAAGTGGGGGAGATGACCCGTACGGGCGGCATGCTGAAGGGTTTGCCTGTTCTCATGATTGCTGTTTTAAAAGGTCTTCCCTAAGATATTTCCGCCCCATACTGCAAATATTCCCAACAAGATACTTAATAAGGTATATAGGGCGAATAATCCGTAAAATCCTTGTTTAATTAGAATCAATCCGTCGTTGGAAAATGTGGAAAAAGTGGTGAAGCCACCACACAAGCCAGTAGTCAGCAACATTCTTACTTCTGCGGATAAGTTGAAGCGGGCGGATAAGACGTAGAACAATCCTATCAGGAAGCCTCCGATGATGTTTACGGCAAATGTAGCCCAAGGAAAGGAGTAGGGTACTATCCGTTCATGGAGTGCCATTTGCACGCAATAGCGCAATACGCTGCCTGTGCCGCCGCCAAGAAATATGGCTATCAATATTTTAGTCATAATAATTGAAGTCTGGTATTGAGTTGACAAAGATAGTGTTTTCATTCCATTTGTATTTCCGAGTGAGCGGTATTTCTTTTAAAAAACAGGTTTATAATCACTTATGCAAACGTTTGCTTTTATTTCATATCTATTTTCATTTGATAACCTTAAATCAGGAGACTTTCCTGCTTATATTTGCATCAAATAAATTATAAATCATAGCATGAGAAACATGAAAGCAATTTGCATTAAACTAACCTGCTTCCTGCTCGTACTTTTTATGAGTAGTGCAGCAATGGCCGAGAGCATCATCTCGCCCAATGGACAACTTCAATTAAACTTCTCCGTCAATTCTCAAGGTGAACCTGTTTATGAACTTTTCTACAAAGGAAAAGCTGTTATAAAGCCCTCAAAGCTGGGTTTGGAATTGAAGAATGATCCGGGACTGATGAACGGATTTACTCTGGCCGATACCCAAACGTCTACATTCGACGAAACATGGGAACCGGTGTGGGGTGAGGTGAAACAAATCCGCAACCATTATAATGAAATGGCTGTAACGCTGGACCAAAAAGCGCAAGACCGTAATATTATCATCCGTTTCCGTCTTTTCGATGATGGTCTCGGTTTCCGTTATGAGTTTCCTTTACAAAAGAATTTGAACTACTTTGTTATTAAGGAAGAACGTACCCAATTTGCCATGACGGGTGACCATAAGGCGTTTTGGATTCCGGGTGATTATGATACGCAGGAGTATGACTTTACAGAGTCCAAACTTTCTGAAATCCGCGGTCTTATGAAATCTGCCATTACTGGTAATGCGTCGCAGACACAATTCTCTCCGACAGGCGTACAGACTTCCCTTCAGATGAAAACGGCGGACGGCTTGTATATCAATCTGCACGAAGCTGCCTTGGTAAACTACTCCTGCATGCATCTGAATCTGGATGATAAAAATCTGATTTTTGAATCTTGGCTGACGCCCGATGCGGTAGGTGATAAAGGTTATATGCAAGCTCCCTGTAAATCGCCGTGGCGTACGGTGATTGTCAGTGACGATGCACGCGATATTCTTGCTTCCAAGTTGACTTTAAATTTGAACGAACCTTGCGCTTATGAAGATGTTTCTTGGATTAAACCTGTGAAATATGTAGGAGTATGGTGGGAAATGATTGCCGGTAAAAGCACTTGGGCGTATACGGATGACCTGCCTTCTGTTAAGTTGGGCGAAACGGACCATTCCAAAACAAAACCTAACGGACGTCATGGCGCCAACAATGAGAACGTGAAGAGATACATAGATTTTGCCGCTGCCCACGGCTTTGACCAGGTTCTGGTAGAAGGTTGGAACGAAGGTTGGGAAGACTGGTTCGGACACTCCAAAGACTATGTTTTTGACTTTGTGACTCCGTACCCCGATTTCGATGTGAAGATGTTGAATGCATATGCCAAGAGTAAAGGTGTTAAACTGATGATGCATCATGAGACTTCTTCTTCCGTCCGCAACTACGAACGCCACATGGACAAAGCTTACCGGTTTATGGTCGATAACGGTTATAATGCTGTGAAGAGCGGTTACGTAGGAGATATCATCCCGCGTGGCGAACATCATTACGGACAATGGATGAACAATCACTATCTTTATGCCGTAAAAAAAGCTGCCGACTATAAAATCTGTGTCAACGGCCATGAAGCCGTACGTCCTACCGGTTTGTGCCGTACTTATCCGAATCTTATCGGCAACGAATCTGCCCGTGGTACTGAATACGAAGCATTTGGCGGTAGCAAGCCGTTTCATACCACACTACTTCCGTTCAACCGTCTTATCGGCGGACCGATGGACTACACTCCGGGTATTTTTGATACAAAACTGGATTTCATGGGCGACCTGCCTCACGGACAGGTACAAACTACGCTTGCCAAGCAGTTGGCTCTTTATGTAACCCTTTACAGTCCGTTGCAAATGGCTGCCGATCTAGTGGAGAATTACGAGAAGCACATGGATGCATTTCAGTTTATCAAAGATGTAGCCGTAGATTGGGACGACAGCGAATATATTGAAGCTGAACCGGGAGATTACATTACCGTAGCCCGTAAGGCGAAAGGTACTGATAATTGGTTTGTAGGCGGCATTACAGATGAAAATGCCCGCACAGCCGGCTTTACTCTCGATTTTCTGACGCCGGGCAAGCAATATGTAGCTACTCTGTATGCCGATGGTAAGGATGCCGACTACAAAGAGAATCCTACTTCCTATCAGATAAAGAAAGGTATTGTAACCAACAAAACCAAAATCTCCGTTTGGGAAGCACGTAGCGGTGGTTTCGCATTGAGCTTGATTGAAGCTACTCCGGCTGAGAAGAAGAGTGTGAAAAAATGGAAATGATTAAGGTAAAAAGAAATTCTTAATTAGGTATTGGTAAACTCCCCGCAGGACTGACTTCTTTGTTTTGGCGGGGAGTTTTTTATTATTTTTAGAGGTGGAATATATCGCTCACAAGGAAACTTCTTTGTACCTTTGTGCCCGTTAATAAAATAACTAATAACACAAGGAACTTATGGGAGGTTTTTTCGGGACAGTCGCCAAGGCAAGTTGCGTGGCGGATTTGTTTTACGGCACAGATTATAATTCGCATTTAGGGACAAAACGTGGCGGTTTGGCTACTTATGATCAGGATGAGGCTGTATTTACACGCTCCATTCATAATTTGGAAAGTACCTATTTCCGTACGAAATTTGAAGACGAACTGGATAAGTTCAAGGGAAATTCCGGCATCGGAATTATCAGTGACACAGACCCTCAACCTCTTATTTTAAATTCCCATCTCGGTCGTTTTGCCATAGTTACGGTTGCCAAGATTATGAACCTGAAAGAGTTGGAAACCGAACTTCTGGAGCAAAATATGCACTTTGCCGAATTAAGCTCCGGCAAAACCAATCAAACGGAACTTATCGCTTTGCTGCTGATACAAGGTAAGACTTTTGTAGACGGCATTGAGAATGTATACAAGCATATTAAAGGTTCATGTTCCATGCTGCTGCTGACTGAAGACGGCATTATTGCCGCCCGCGACCGTTGGGGGCGCACTCCCATTGTTATCGGTAAGAAAGATGGAGCATATGCAGCCACAAGCGAATCGAGTAGTTTCCCGAACTTGGGATATGAAATAGCCCGCTATCTGGGACCGGGCGAGATTGTCCGTCTGCATGCAGAAGGGGTGGAACAGATGCGCAAACCTAATGAGGAGATGCAGATATGTTCTTTCCTATGGGTTTATTATGGCTTTCCCACTTCATGCTATGAGGGAAAGAATGTGGAAGATGTACGCTTTGTTTCCGGACTGAAAATGGGACAGACCGATACCTCGGAAGTAGATTGTACGTGCGGCATACCCGATTCCGGTGTCGGTATGGCGCTGGGATATGCCGAAGGAAAGGGAGTGCCTTATCATCGCGCCATTTCAAAATATACTCCGACTTGGCCGCGTAGTTTCACTCCCAGCAGGCAGGAAATGCGTTCGTTGGTGGCAAAGATGAAACTCATTCCTAACCGTGCTATGCTGGAAGGTAAACGCCTTCTGTTTTGTGACGATTCCATTGTCCGTGGAACTCAGTTGCGCGATAATGTAAAGGTGCTTTATGAGTATGGAGCGAAAGAAGTACATATTCGTATTGCCTGTCCGCCGTTGATATATAGCTGTCCGTTTGTAGGCTTCACAGCATCCAAAGGAGATTTGGAGTTGATTACCCGCCGTGTCATTAAGGAGTTGGAAGGTGATGAAAACAAAAATCTTGAGAAATATGCCACTACGGGTTCGCCGGAGTACGAGAAAATGGTAGAAGTTATCCGTGAGCGTTTTGGACTGTCATCATTAAAGTTCAATACGCTGGAAACATTGGTTGAGGCTATTGGTCTGCCTAAATGTAAACTTTGTACCCATTGTTTTGATGGTAGCAGTCACTTTTGATTGACAAAATAGTTATTAATGAATGAAAAAGGGTCGTGAATTGCTTGGCAGTTCACAATCCTTTTTTTAATTTTACGGCAGTAAAATAGTGATTAGGGTTTAGTGATAAGTGATTAATGCCGTTCGGATAAAAGGAGGGCGCGGTTGTAGCCTACTGACCGTTAATCGTTCATCACTAACCACTAATCGCTAATCACTAACTATAATCACTATCATCATGACTTTAGTAGAACGTTTTTTAAAGTATGTAAGTTTCGATACGCAATCGAATGAGGAAAGTGGGGTAACTCCGAGTACTCCGGGGCAAATGGTATTTGCCAGGTTCTTGAAAGAAGAATTGGAAGCTTTGGGGGTGGAAGAGATTACATTGGATGAGAACGGTTATCTGTTTGCCACTCTTCCTGCCAATATAGATAAGTCTGTACCTGTTGTCGGCTTCATTGCCCATATGGATACTAGTCCCGATATGAGCGGGAAAGATGTTTCCCCGCGCATTGTAGAGAATTACGATGGAAAGGACATTGTTCTTTGCGCAGATGAGCAAGTAGTTCTTTCTCCTGCTCGATTCCCCGAATTGCTCGACCATAAGGGAGAAGATTTGATTGTTACTAACGGAAAAACATTATTGGGTGCCGATGACAAAGCCGGTATTGCGGAGATTGTTTCGGCAGTAGCTTATCTGAAAGAACACCCTGAAATCAAACATGGTAAAATCCGTATCGGTTTCAATCCCGATGAGGAAATCGGTTTGGGTGCGCATAAATTCAATGTTGAGCAATTCGGTTGCGAATGGGCTTATACTATGGATGGCGGTGAAGTAGGCGAACTGGAGTTCGAGAACTTCAATGCGGCTTCTGCCAAGATTGTTTTCAAGGGACGCAATGTACATCCGGGCTATGCCAAAAACAAGATGATAAATTCTATCCGCGTAGCCAATCGTTTTATTTCCATGTTGCCCAGCCACGAAACACCGGAACATACCGAGGGGTACGAGGGCTTCTATCATCTTATTGGAATTACGGGTGAAGTGGAGCAGACCACGGTTACTTACATTATTCGCGATCACGACCGTGTTCGTTTTGAGAGCCGTAAGAAAGAATTTGAACACCTTGTCTGCAAAATTAATGCCGAATATGGCGAGGGTACAGCCGCACTCGAACTACATGACCAATATTATAATATGCGTGAGAAGATTGAGCCGGTGATGCATATCATCGATACAGCTTTTAAAGCTATGGAAGCCGTCGGTGTAGAGCCTCACGTAAAAGCTATTCGTGGCGGTACGGACGGTGCGCAACTTTCGTTCAAAGGCTTGCCGTGCCCCAACATCTTTGCCGGTGGTCTGAATTTCCACGGACGTTACGAATTTATTCCTATTCAGAATATGGAGAAAGCCATGAATGTTATCGTCAAGATAGCCGAACTCGTTGCCGCTAACAAATAAATCATAATCTATAACTTATAAGTCACACCATGAAAACCACTCCATTTACAGAAACGCACATCTCGCTGGGAGCTAAGATGCACGAATTTGCGGGATACAATATGCCTATCGAATATTCCGGTATCATTGATGAACATCTTACTGTTTGTCAGGGTGTCGGTGTGTTTGACGTCTCCCACATGGGAGAGTTTTGGGTGAAAGGTCCGCATGCTTTGGACTTTTTACAGACAGTCACCTCTAATAACGTAGCAGCCCTTACTCCCGGTAAGGTACAATATACTTGCTTCCCCAATGAGGATGGCGGTATTGTAGATGATTTATTGGTTTACCGGTACGAGCAGGAGAAATATCTGTTGGTAGTCAATGCTTCCAATATCGAGAAAGACTGGAACTGGTGTATGTCTCATAATACGATGGGAGCTGAGTTGGAGAATGCTTCCGACCGTATGGCGCAGCTTGCGGTACAAGGTCCGAAAGCTATCGAAGCATTGCAGAAACTGACACCTGTTAATCTTTCCGAACTTTCGTATTACACCTTTACGCATGGTGAATTTGCAGGTGAGCCGGATGTTATAATCTCCAATACCGGTTATACTGGAGCCGGTGGTTTTGAACTCTATTTCTATCCTGAAGCTGCAATAAAAATATGGAATGCCGTGTTTGAGGCTGGTGCGGAGTTCGGTATCAAACCTATCGGTTTGGGTGCTCGTGATACGCTTCGCCTTGAAATGGGATTCTGCCTGTATGGAAATGACCTGGATGATACCACGTCGCCTATTGAAGCTGGATTGGGATGGATTACCAAGTTTGTAGAGGGTAAGAACTTTATCAATCGTCCGATGCTGGAGAAACAGAAGACGGAGGGTACGGTACGTAAATTGGTTGGTTTTGAAATGGTAGATCGCGGTATTCCCCGTCACGGTTATGAGTTACAGAATCCGGAAGGTACTCCTATTGGAGTGGTTACTTCGGGCACAATGTCGCCTACCCGTAAAATCGGTATCGGTATGGGGTATGTGAAGCCCGAATATAGTAAGGTTGGTACGGAAATCTGTATTGATATGCGCGGCCGTAAGTTGAAGGCTGTGGTGGTGCGTCCGCCGTTCCGCGGGAAAGTCTGATTTACCTAAACAGGATGATGCGGTTTCCGTGGAAATTATGTCTTGCATGGGACTGACGTTGGGTAGTATGCATATAGTAAAAAAGGGAATCTATAGCAGATTCCCTTTTTCCGTTTCTTTGAAAAACAGATTATTTCTTACGGTTACCGTAACGGCTCATGAATTTATCAACACGACCAGCTGTGTCAACCAACTTAGACTTACCAGTGTAGAACGGGTGAGAAGTGCTGGAGATTTCCAACTTTACCAACGGATAAGTTTCGCCTTCGAACTCGATAGTCTCCTTAGTATTTACTGTAGAACGAGACAAGAACACATCGCCGTTTGACATATCTTTAAATACTACCGGACGGTAATTTTCAGGATGAATACCTTTTT
>OGRJ01002919.1_pt1 | contig 11572 bp, 9 predicted proteins | sample 1553411 | NCBI WGS metagenome assembly OGRJ01 (sample SAMEA2580084, study PRJEB22360) | human gut metagenome | biome: human gut; feature: human-associated habitat; material: faeces | place: Denmark | collected 2008/2010
GGGCCGTGCCCTCTTCCTCTGCCAGAGGCAGGCCCAGTGCCGCCTGCTCCGCCGGGCCGAACACCCGGCGTGCAAAGACCGCGCCATGGGGGCCCAGCAGGCTCTTTTTCATCCGCGCAATGCTGCACAGGTCGCAGCCGATTCCGTAGACCATGAAAAACCTCCTGAACGGGAAAATTCGCTCCGTTCTTTTTACTCAAATTTTCAAAAATTTTTAGGCAAAGTGTGCAAATTCCAGCTTGGAATCTTGAAGTCAGCGTTCATTTCGTGTACAATGAGCTATAAGTTCCAATGACCTCTCGGAACGGAATGCGAGAGGGATACCGAAGGGGGTGCATTGCGTGGGCGACGCGACTGCTATTTTTTCGATCCACGACAAAAAGGACTACGAGATTCACGAGATCGTACAGCAGGTGTACGATGCATTAAAGGAAAAGGGCTACAATCCGGTCAATCAGCTGGTGGGCTATATCCTGTCCGAAGATCCCACCTATATCACCACATACAAGGGAGCCCGCTCCCTCATCCGCAAAGTTGACCGTGACGATCTGCTGCAGGCCATGCTCCGCAGCTACCTGAACGTCTGAGCCGCGCTTACACAAGTCCGCTGCCTCGCAGGAGGCAGCGGGCTTTTATTTTGGCCAGCAGGCAAAGATCTGGTTCACCACAGTCTCATACTCCCAGCCTTCCCGGGCCTTGCGCAGGGGCTTTTCCAGTGCGTCGGCCCCATTGAAAAGGTGGATGAGGTAGAACCAGTGGGCCTTCATCCGGCTCACGGCACAGCTGGCCATCCCAAAGGCTTCGGTGTAGCCGTGATAGAGTTCATCATGGTAGCCGCGCAGTTCTTCCCGGGAAGCGGCAGGGCCGCCCACAGCCTTGCGCAGAAGGGCAGGGTCTGCAATGAGGCCCCTGCCCACCATGATGCCCGACAGTCCCGGAAATGCCGCTTCCAGTGCCCGCAGGTCATCCACAGTGGTCACATCGCCGTTGTAGCAGACCGGAACAGTGCAGGCAGGCAGATAGGCAGCAAAGGCTTCCCGGTCGGCCTGGCCGCGGTAGAGCTGTTTCATCACCCGGGGATGGATGGTCAGCTCGCAGAGGGGGTATTTGTTGTAAACGTTCAGGATCTCCCCGAACTCCTCCGCCCGGGCCACACCCAACCGGGTCTTGACCGACACCGGCCCGCCTGCCTGCGAAAAAACAGCGTCCAGAAAGGCATCCAGCTTCTGCGGGTCCCGGAGCATTCCGGAACCCTTGCCCTTGGCTGTCACGGTGCCGGAGGGACACCCGAAGTTCAGGTTGACCTCGGTATAGCCCATCCGGCGCAGTTCCCCGATCATCCAGGCCGCAAGTTCGCCGTCCTTTGCCAGCAGCTGCGGGATGACCTGCACCCCCGGGTTGGCCGCCGGTTCCAGCTCAGCCATCTTCTTTTTGATGAGCACCCGGTTCTCCGGCGGCGAGAGAAACGGCGCATAGTACCGCACCGGGGCCTCCGGTGCACCGAACCAGCGCTGGTGGGCCTGCCGCCAGATGCGGTCTGTCAGCCCCTCCATCGGGGCGGCGTAGTAGTTCATAACAGTTCTCCTTGGAATTGATGGGTTTATTGTAGCACAAAAAAAGCCGCTGCGCAAAAAAATCTGCGCAGCGGCTTTGGGGTTACAGCTTATTCGGCAAACAGCGGGGTGGACAGGTAACGGTCGCCGGTATCGGGCAGCAGGGCAACGATCTTCTTGCCTGCGTTCTCGGGGCGCTTTGCCAGCTCCAGCGCAGCCCAGACAGCAGCACCGGAAGAGATACCCACCAGAACACCTTCCTTGTGGCCGATGAGGCGGCCGGTCGCAAAGGCATCCTCATTGGTCACGGTGATGATCTCATCGTAAACCTTGGTATCCAGCACATCCGGCACAAAGCCCGCGCCGATGCCCTGGATCTTGTGCGCACCTGCAACGCCCTTGCTCAGCACAGGAGAGGAGGCAGGCTCCACAGCCACGACCTTGACATTGGGGTTCTTGCTCTTGAGGTACTTGCCCACGCCGGTAACGGTGCCGCCGGTGCCAACGCCAGCCACAAAGAGATCGACCTGACCATCGGTGTCCTCCCAGATCTCAGGGCCGGTGGTCTCGATGTGTGCCTGCGGATTGGCAGGGTTCACGAACTGGCCGGGGATAAAGGCGTTGGGGATCTCCTTTGCCAGCTCATCCGCCTTGGCAATGGCACCTTTCATGCCCTTTGCGCCCTCGCTCAGAACCAGCTCTGCGCCGTAAGCCTTCATCAGCTGGCGGCGCTCCACGCTCATGGTCTCGGGCATCACGATGATGATGCGGTAGCCCTTGGCAGCGGCCACAGCGGCCAGACCAATGCCGGTGTTGCCGGAGGTAGGCTCAATGATCACGGAACCGGGCTTCAGCTTGCCGGTGGCCTCGGCATCGTCGATCATCTTCTTGGCAATGCGATCCTTGACAGAGCCGGCGGGGTTGAAGTATTCCAGCTTGGCCAGAACGGTGGCCTTCAGGTCGGCTTCCTTCTCAATATGGGTCAGCTCCAGCAGCGGAGTGTGGCCAATCAGCTGATCTGCGGAAGTGTAAATCTTGCTCATAGTAAAAGTCCTCCCTCTGCGGGCGCAGGGCCCGGGATGTTATTCTGACGCATTCCATATTTCCTGTAAACCAACATGGTTTGTAGGTTTGATGGTATTATAGTCCTCTTTTCCCCCTTTGTCAATGGAAAAACGAAAAAGCGATTGAAAAGTTACAAACCCTGTTGTATAATAGGTTTGTTAATGAGAAGAAGACAACCCCACCATCCATGCCTGCGCATTGCCGCCCCTGACTGGGCCGCTGGCGCAAAGCGTCTGAGGGGTTGATAAGGAGAAAAGCTATGATCGTTTCAACCAAGGGCCGTTATGCACTGCGCGTAATGATCGACCTGGCCGAACACCAGGCGGAGCGGTATGTGCCGCTGAAGGAGGTCGCCGAACGGCAGGAGATCTCGGAAAAATATCTGGAAAATATCCTGAAGGTTCTGGTGCAGAACGGCTTTCTGGAAGGTCTGCGCGGCAAGGGCGGCGGCTACCGGTTGACCCGCACCCCCGACCAGTACACCGTGGCAGAGATCCTGCTGCTGACCGAGGGCAGCCTTGCCCCCGTGAGCTGCCTTGTGCCCGGTGCTCCCGCCTGCGAGCGGCTGCCCAACTGCCGAACCTATGCGATGTGGAAGGGCCTGAACGACATGATCGCCGACTACTTTGGCAAGATCACTCTGGCCGACCTTGCCGCACCCGATCAGGCGGGGAATGATTATATCATCTAAATGACAGAAACAATACAACAGCCCTGCCGCTCGATGATGAGCAGCAGGGCTGTTGTGCTGGGCTTCATTTCGCCCTTGCATAGCGGGCAAATCATAATCGCCCATCTCACAAACCGAACAAATCGGAGTGTGTACCAGTCGCAACCAAGTACAGTTCCGTATCTGTCTGCCGATAAATCAGAATCCAATCCGGCTGTATATGGCATTCATGGCAGTCGGTATAATTGCCTGTTAAGCTGTGGTCTCGGTTCTTTTGTGGCAATGCGTCAGGCACTCGCAGTACATCAACAACTGCTTGCAGCAAATCCATTTTATAATGCCGCTTGATGCAGGTTTTATAATCTTTCTTAAACTGCGTGGAAGTGTTCAGTTTTAACACGGTTTAGCCCTCCGCCGCCAGTTGAGCGAAGAAGTCAGCGGTAGAGCCTTCAAAGTGTTCTCCCTCGCCGGTTCTAATCATGCTGTCCACTTCATCAATCGCCGCTTGTGTCTTGGCGTTGGGAATTTCTGCATCCTTGAGAGCCTTTAAGCTCTGCATATACGCCACCAGATAGATCAAATCATTATCCGGCATCTCGTCCAGCAGGGTTCTTGCCAATTCTCTTGTACTCATGTTGCACCTGTCCTTTCGTATGGATATTATGCGCATTCTTCCACGGCGGTTTTCCCCTCTGATACCGCGTGTTCTTTCAAAAACTGTTCCGCTGCCTGTTTCAGAACAGCGTTGGGGGTGGTCCCCGCTGCGGTACAGGCCTCCCGGAACTGGGCCGCAAAATCCTTACGGACCTTACAGCCCAAAATCATCATATGGGCCTTGTCCCACTTGGCATTTGCCTTTTTCTTCGCGTCAGACAGCATATTCAACCTCTTTTCCGGCGGGGCTGTTATAAAATGCCTATTCTGCCCCATAAACAATATAGCACTTTTCGTCCTTGTTGAACAGTGTAAAGCTGCACAAAGTTCACGGTTCAACTCTGTCTGTTCTGTCAGCAGTTTTTGCGCCAATAACGCACAAAAGACGCACAAACCAGCATTTTCAGAGCATTTATACAACAAATAAAGCCACGATACAATCGCCATTTCCGGCGACGTATCGTGGCTTTTCTTGTGGTCGGAGTGGCGAGACTCGAACTCGCGGCCTCCTGCTCCCAAAGCAGGCGCGCTACCAACTGCGCAACACCCCGTAAAAATGAATACTACCATACTATACCCTTTTTTTGTGCATTCGTCAAGTGCACAGAATGCGGAAATCTGCCCGGGGCACCAAAAACCACCCTTACTTTGTATTTTTGCCTTGAAGCAGAGCCAAAAATGGTGTATTATAAAGTGTATTGAAAGAAAGTGTAATTCCGGGCTGCGATGCCCTGAAACCAAGGGGGAAACCACTATGGCAGATAAAAACTTTTTGACGGAGATCATCGACGCTGACCTGGCCGAGGGTAAGATCAGCGAGATCCATACCCGCTTCCCGCCGGAGCCCAACGGCTACCTGCACATCGGCAGCGCCAAGGCCATCTACATCAACTGGTCCATCGCAAACCAGTATGGCGGCAAGTTCAACCTGCGCCTGGACGACACCAACCCCGCCCGCGAAGGTGAGGAGTATGTCAACAGCATCATTGAGGATCTGCACTGGCTGGGCGCTGACCCCAACGGCGGCATCTTCTATGGCAGCGATTACTTTGACAAGTGCTACGAGTACGCTGAGAAGCTCATCTTGGAGGGCAAGGCCTACGTGGACGACCTGACCCGTGACGAGATGCGCGAGTACCGTGGTGCCGATGCCGGCAAGCCCAGCCGTCCCTCTCCGTGGCGTGACCGCACCCCGGAGGAAAATCTGGACCTGTTCCGCCGGATGCGTGCCGGTGAGTTCCAGGAGGGTGAAAAGACTCTGCGTGCCAAGATTGACCTGGCCAGCCCCAACATGAATATGCGTGACCCGGCCATCTACCGCATCAAGTATGCTGAACACCACCGCCAGGGCAATAAGTGGTGCATCTACCCCATGTACGACTTTGCGCATCCCATCCAGGATGCCATTGAGGGCATCACCCACAGCATGTGCAGCCTGGAGTTCGAGAATCATCGTCCCCTGTACAACTGGGTCATCGAGAATATCTTTGGCACCGAGTTCCCCAAGCAGCGCGAGTTCGCCCGCCTGAACATGACCAACACCGTGATGAGCAAGCGCTACCTGCGCGAGCTGGTGGAAATGGGCATCGTGGATGGCTGGGATGATCCCCGGATGCCGACCCTGTGCGGCCTGCGCCGCCGCGGCTACACCCCCACCTCCATCTTCACCTTTGTCCGGGAGGCCGGCATCTCCAAGTCCGACAACCTGATCGACATGCGTCAGCTGGAAGCCTGCATCCGCAGCGAGCTGGACCTGACCGCCCAGCGCCGGATCGCCGTACTGGACCCTGTGAAGCTGGTCGGGGACAACTCCCCCGCCGACAAGACCGAATTCTTTGAGGTGGCCAACAACCCCAACCGCGAAGCCAACGATGCCTCCACCCGCAAGGTCGCCTTTACCCGCGAGCTGTGGATCGAGAGCGAGGACTTTGCCGAGGTGCCGCCCCCGAAGTTCAAGCGTCTGACCATTGGCGGTGAAGTCCGTCTGATGGGCGCTTACATCGTCAAGTGTGAGAGCGTGGAGAAGAACCCCGACGGCAGCATCGCCGCCATCCACTGCACCGCCGACCTTGAGACCGGCAACGGCAACCCCGCCGATGGCCGCAAGGTCAAGGGCACCATCCACTGGGTCAGCGCTGACCACGCTGTGGATGCTGAAGTCCGCCTGTACGACAAGCTGTTTACCGAGGCCAACATGAACGCCATCCCCGAGGGCAGCGACTACAAGGACTACCTGAACCCCGAGAGCGTTGTGGTGCGCAAGGGCTGCAAGCTGGAAGAGAGCCTGAAGGATGCCAAGCCCGGCGAGAAGTTCCAGTTTGTCCGCACCGGCTTCTTCACCCCGGACAGCAAGAACCCCGGCGTGTACAACCGCGTGGTCACCCTGCGCGACAGCTTCAAGCCTGCAAAGTAAATCCTTTCAAAGGAGTACAAACAGATGAAAAAGCATCTGATCCGGAATGCGATCCTGATGGCTGTTGCCACCCTCATCATGGGTGTGTTCCTCAGCCTGTATATTGCCAATACCGGCACGGTTCCAGCTGCCGACAATGCGGCCGCCTCTACCGCTTCTTCACAGGCCGCACAGTAACCGCATCCCTCCCAACTGCTGCACGGCTCTGCCCGTGCAGCAGTTTTTTTGTTAGGAGACCCTATGTTTATCGATATCATCCCGTTACAGAAGAACACCGCCCGCCTGACCCGTGTTTACGGCGACGCGCCCTGTGCGGCCCTTCCCGCAAGCGTACCGGGCCCGGAGGGCGGGGTGCTGGCCATCACCGAGCTGGGGGACTACTGCTTCTCCGAAAAGCCCAGAAGCCTGCCCGGGGCCGATGCGCTCTGCCGCTATGAAGTCAGCCCGGACGGCACCTGCACCCTTGTGCAGGCCTTTGGCCTCAACCTGACCGGACGGCATGGCCGCTATGACCTCGACTTCGGGGAACAGCCTGCCGCCCCGGAGGAGCTGCACCCGGTGTGCGGCAATTTCGTGGAGGAGATCACCCTGCCGGCCACGCTGGAGTCCATCGGCTCCAATGCCTTCAAGGGCGATTACAACATCCAGTATATCGTTCTGGAAAGCCCGACCGCGCCCATGCTGGGCGAGAACGTCTTCGCGGGCTGCGATTATCTGTACGACATCGACCTGAACACCCACGGCACCCGTCAGGAGATGCAGCAGTGGCAGGCCTATGTGGATGCGCTGGGGATTCCCTGCCGCGTCTGGCGCGCTCAGGATCCCACCGCCCAGTCGCCCGAAAAGGGTTCCTATCAGTACGAAAACCGCGTACTGACCGAATACACCGGCACGAAGACGCGCATTCACCCCCATCTCACCGTCTCGAAAGAACCGGTAGTCGGCCTGGGCGACGGCGTGTTCAAGGACAGCCAGACCATCGAATACTTCTCCGTCGCTCACAACGACGAGTTCACCACCATCGGTGCGGAGTCCTTCATGAACAGCTCCCTCAGGGAAGTGGATCTGTTCGACTCCGTGACCACCATCGGCGCGCGGGCGTTCGCAAACTGCGCGCAGCTGGAAACGCTGACGCTGCCCGACTCGCTGACCACAATCGGCGAGGGTGCGCTGGATGGCCTGACCGGGCTCAAAAAGCTGGTGATCAAGTGCGATCCCGCGCTCATTCCCGCAGGCGCATTCGCCAATATGCCCAATCTGAGCGAAGTGACCGTCGAAAGTGGTGCTATCCCGGCGCATATGTTCGAGGGCAGCGGCGTGACCGCCCTTACGCTGGGCGCGGGCGTAACTGAGATCGGCGAGAAGGCCTTTGCGGACACAGCACTCAACGCCGCCGAGCTGACCAACGTAACCGCCATCGGCGCGGGTGCGTTTGAAGGTTCTGCGCTGGAGCGCGTGCGCCTGAGCGCCTCCGTTTCCGTGGGCGAGAGAGCCTTCGCGAACACAAGGCTGAAACAGCTGGTCATTCCCACCGTCGGCAGCTTCCCGCTTTCCGCCGTCGAGGGCACGAGTGCCGAGCTGCGCCTGCCCACCGACGCGACCGACGATCAGCTTGCCGCGTGGAACGAGACGCTCAAGCGCCCGTGGTACGACCCCATGCTGCGCGAGGGCGAAGTGAGCAAATTCGTGAAGATGCCCTTTGAGCCGACTCCCGCCGAGAACTTCGAGTTCAATCCGGAAACCGGCCTGATCTCTGCCTATATCGGAACCGATGTGGACGTTGTCGTGCCGCGCGAGATCGACGGCGTGACCGTTGTGGGCTTTGCGAACTACAACGCCTTTGATTCCTGCCAGGACTACACCGATTCCTCCGTGGAGACCAACCGAACCGAGTGGGTGCATCTGCGCACGCTGGTGCTGCCCGAAACCATTCGGGAGCTGCCGGACATGATGCTTGCCTACTGCCAGCAGCTGGAGACCTTCGTCTGCTACGCGCCCCTGGAAAGCACCGGCGGCAATCAGTTCATGCTCTGCCGCAGCCTGAACAATGTGATATTCGTCAACGGCGTGCGCGAGATCGGCAACTACGCCTTCGACAGCGCGGGCCCGCTGGGCAATCTGTACTTTGGCGAACATCTCGTAAGGATCGTCCAGCAGGCGTTCAACTTCGCGGGGCTGACCTCATTCGTGGCCGATGCGGAGAGCGTCGAATACGGCGCGTTCACCGAGTGCCAGAACCTGACCAGCCTGCACTTCACCAGCAAGATGAAGAGCTTTGGCGAAAACTGCATCATCAACTGTCCAAGGATGATAAGTTACAGGCTGATAAACCCAATAACCCGGTAAACGATTCGCTGAAATCGTTGTTGTTATTCGAGGAAGAACAAAACGCTTTTGAACGCTTGGATAGTATGCTGAAAATGATCTATTACGGGTTATTACATGATACGGATGAGTTCGGCGGCTTTTTTGATTACATAGATTATGCACCGGATATTCTGGATGATTTATCGGGTAGTATCCTTGAGCGTTTCAGTAAAGACATCTGTATATCTTCTCCGCTTGCTGAATTGATCACCTCTTATCCGGTGGAATTGGCTTATGGCCTGTCTTTGATTAATTGTTGGAATAGCAGTTCCGGCATTCCGCTTTGGGTATTGCATAATTACCCGAAGGTAGGATGGGTGATGGAGCGTTTGCGGGATACGCCTTGTGAAAATAACGAATGTGCTTATTGCAGAGGAGCATTTAACGGTAAGGAAGGACTGAAATATTTTTTCAAATATGATTCGTTCCGTACCTATGAAGGAGAAGATCTGCAGCAGAAAGCGGTGGAGGCTGCGATTGAAGGAGAATCTCTTTTGGCTGTTTTTCCGACAGGCGGAGGAAAATCCATCACATTCCAGCTCCCGGCTTTGATGAGCGGTAAACGGATAAAAGGACTTACTGTCGTTATCTCTCCCTTGCAATCCCTGATGAAGGACCAAGTGGATAACCTGTGGAAAAATGAAATCATGGATGTTGTTACCATCAACGGGATGTTAGACCCGGTGGAACGTGCCCATGCTATCCAAAGGGTGGAAGAAGGGTCGGTTTCTATCTTGTATATATCGCCGGAGTCGTTTCGTTCGAAAACGATAGAACGGTTGTTGGTCGGGCGGAAAGTGGTTCGTTTCGTTATTGACGAGGCACACTGTTTCTCAGCTTGGGGACAGGATTTCCGTGTGGATTATCTATATATAGGTGATTTCATACGTCTGTTACAGGAACAAAAAGGAGGGAAGCAGGCGATACCGGTGTCCTGTTTTACAGCCACTGCCAAGCAGAATGTAATACAAGATATCAAAGACTATTTTTTCGAAAAGCTAAATATACGCTTTAAAACATTTTGTTCGGGAAGTACCCGCAAAAATCTAAAATACAAAGTTTTCAAGGTAGAAAATGAAGATGAAAAATATGGACTGTTACGGAGTATCATTGAAGACCATGATTGTCCGGCTATAGTTTATGTTTCCCGTACCCGTACGGCAGCCAAAGTTGCCACGCGCTTGCAGCAGGATGGTTTTTCGGCCGGTACTTTTCACGGAAAGATGGAAACCCGGATGAAAACATCCAGTCAGAATGATTTCATAGACAATAAAATCCGGATAATGGTCGCTACCTCTGCTTTTGGAATGGGGGTCGACAAGAAAAATGTCGGTCTGGTGGTTCATTACGAGATATCGGATTCATTGGAAAATTATGTGCAGGAGGCTGGTAGAGCCGGACGTGACGAATCAATTGAGGCGGATTGTTACGTTCTTTTCAACGAAGAGGATCTGGACAAGCACTTCTATTTGCTAAACCAGACCAAACTGCGTATTAAAGAGATACAGCAGGTTTGGAAAGCAATTAAAGAACTTACCAGTTCCAGGATTTCGTTGTCAGCTCTTGAACTTGCCCGTAAAGCTGGTTGGAATGAAAATATTCTGGACGTGGAAACGCGTGTAACCACTGCAATAGCCGCGCTTGAGGAGGCCGGTTATATTCGGCGGGGGCAAAACAATCCGTGTGTTTTTGCTGATAGTATCCTTGCGAAAACAGCTCAGGAGGCTATCGATAGAATAACAGTCTCTCCACGTTTTGATGACACTCAAAAGGAAGAAGCGATACGTATCATCAAAAAATTAATTTCGACGAGAAGCCGCAAGCATGTAAATGGCGAGATCCCGGAATCTCGTATCGATTATATCTCGGACCATTTGGGGATATCCCGGCAAGAAGTGATGCTGGTCATTCGCTTGTTGCGGGAAGAGAATATTCTGGCAGACGCTTGTGACTTGACAGCTTATATAAAAAAAGGTGAAAACAGCAATCGTTCGCTTGAAACGGTCCTTCTTTACAACCGTCTTGATGAATATCTTTTATCCGTTTTTACCGCAAAAGAACAATCTTTCAATCTGAAAGAGCTACGGAAAGAAGCCGAGATCGAGACTGGAAAAAGTATTTCGCCAGATAAGCTAAACAGACTCCTTAATTTTTGGTCTGAAAAGAACTGGATCAAACGGATATACTTGGATAAAGCGCATAATTATGTCACGATTGCCCGTACCGGATCGGTCCTCGATCTGGAAGAACTGACGGAAGGGAGGCATCTCTTGTCTGATTTCATCATTCGTTATTTGTTTGAGAAAACAGGACAGTCCAGCGAGCTGGAACAGAGCGGAAATATTTTGGTCGAGTTTTCCATGCTTGAGCTGAAAGAGGCGTATGAGAAGGATGTCAGGAAACAATTGTTTGGGCATACCATTCGGATGGAAGACATTGAAGATACTCTTTTGTATCTTTCGCGGATAGAAGCCTTACAGATCGAAGGTGGCTTCTTGGTGTTATACAACCGATTGCAGATAGACAGATTGGTTCTGAATAATAAGATGCAATATAAACAGGATGATTATCATAAACTCGAACTGTTTTATGCCAATAAGATCCAGCAGATTAATATTGTCGGTGAATATGTACGGAAAATGCTTTCCGGTAATAGCGATGCATTGGAATTTGTTGACGACTATTTCCAACTGAATTATTCGTCATTCCTCCAAAAATATTTCCCTGGTAAACGGAGGGATGAGATTAACCGGAAAATGACGAATACCAAACTTCAGCGGTTATTGGGGAAATTGTCCGAAACACAATTGGAGATTGTCAAGGATGACCGTCCCGGTTCTATAGTCGTCA
>OGRJ01002923.1_pt1 | contig 11568 bp, 9 predicted proteins | sample 1553411 | NCBI WGS metagenome assembly OGRJ01 (sample SAMEA2580084, study PRJEB22360) | human gut metagenome | biome: human gut; feature: human-associated habitat; material: faeces | place: Denmark | collected 2008/2010
TTTGCGATCAGATTGTCTCCGCTGTCACAAGCTTCTCTGAGAATCTGCATCTTCTCTTCAATCTCTTCTTGGCTTAAGGCTGTATCTCTTTCGATGAAGATCATGCTGTTTTCAGTCTTGTCCAGTTCTTCGGTCTTCACAAGTAATTCTTCATATAACTTCTCGCCTGGGCGGAGTCCTGTCTCCACGATATCGATTCCTTCTACGCCGGATAATCGGATCATATTTTCTGCAAGATCAAGAATCTTCACTGGCTGTCCCATATCTAGAACAAAGAGTTCTCCGTTCTTAGCTATCGCACCGCTCTGTAATACAAGCTGTGATGCCTCTGGGATTGTCATAAAGTAACGGATAATTCTTTTATCTGTCACGGTTACCGGACCACCGTTGGCAATCTGACGCTTGAACAATGGAATGACGGATCCTGCACTTCCAAGTACATTTCCAAATCTTGTTGCACTATATTTTACTTTTCCATAAGTGCTTGCACTCTGTACGATCATCTCGCACATTCTCTTTGTAGCACCCATAACATTGGTCGGATTCACGGCTTTGTCTGTAGATACCATCATGAAGCGTTCTGCTTCATATTCCTCGCACAGCTCTACCAAGTTATATGTACCAAATACGTTGTTGTAGATGGCTTCTACGCAGTTGTGTTCCATAAGCGGCACATGTTTGTGTGCGGCCGCATTGATCACAATCTGCGGATGATATGTCTCAAAGACCTTTTCCAGTGCTTTTCTGTGAGTAATGGAACAGATCTCAATCTGCAGATTCAATTGATTTCCATAGGCGATCTTTAATTCCTGCTGTACATCATAAGCACCATTTTCATAAATATCCAGAATAATGATCTGCTTTGGATGCATCTTTGCAAGCTGGCGGCAAAGCTCTGAACCAATCGATCCACCGCCTCCGGTAATTAGTACGACTTTATCTCTGTAGTATGCATTTGTCTTTTCATGTGACATTACGATTGGCTTACGGAACAGCAACTCTTCTACATCGAACTCTCTTAGATGTCTCTTGCCTCCTGCCACATACATGGTCGGATAATCGTAGACTTTTACTTTATATCCTGCATTTTTATAAAATTCATACAGTTTTTTCTTCTTTTCCGCTTTCATAGACGGAATTGCAAAGATAATCTCCTGAATTTCATAATCTGCAAGTTTTTTTACGGTTACATCATCTTCTGTCCATACCGGGATTCCGTGGATTTCTCGACCAATCTTTTCCTTACTGACATCAATAAAGCATCTTGGTACATAAGACGACTGCTCATTGCTGATAAGGTCTTCTGCCAGTCCGACTCCGACGCGTCCGGCACCTATGATTGCAACTTTGATCTTACGGTTTTCTTTCTCATTGCCAGGCTCGATTCCCGAAAAAAAGTATAGAACAGAATTCAGGAATTTTCCCCATTTGCTCTCCTGATTGCCACATTTATATGCATAGCGATATAACATACGGATTGCTAACGCTCCCAGTAAGTTCAGACATGACACAGAAAGCATTCTTGCAAATGTAATCTTTTCTACCGGCAGACATAATTCCATTAACAGATAGATGATGAATGCAATTGCGTCTGTCGAAAGCAATCGGATATAGCACTGGATTCCGCCATATCTCCACACCTGACCATAGATTTTTCCTGTCATTCTGACAGTGAAAATGCATCCTGCTGAAAGTACTACTTGTTGAAAGATACCGCTTGTGGTAAGTTTGTCGTTTCCTTCATAAAGTACAAGCAATAAAACTGCTGCAATCAGATAAACTAACATATCATATACAATTAATATTCTTGGCATATGAAATTGTTTTTTATCCACTTGTTCTTTCAAATCTGTTTTTTCCACATTCATCTTACTCATTCTTAAATTACTACCTTTAAATCCTTTTTACCGCTATCATTTGTTGCATTTTATCTTATCTATCGGTTTTACCTATGATAGTTATTTTCTAATTCATTGTCTCGTTTATTTTATTCATTTCTCAAGCCTAAGAGAAGCTGACGTATAATTATCATACTTCAGCTCCCCCTAAGCTCTAGCATTTTCAATTAAGCATTCTTTTTTCTGAATGCTACAACTGCTGCCGCTCCTAAAAGAACGACTGCTGCGCCAGCGAATGGCACTGTGTTTGTGGAATCAACACCTGTTTTTGGTGATGTTCCTGTTGTATTTGTCACTGCCTGTGAAGCATCAACTTTCGCAATAATTGCGATTGGTGACAGATCCTGTAATTCAAAAGTAATCTCTTTATTGTCCAGGTCTACGTTAGATGGTGTGATAACCTCCCATACTTTACGCTCTGTACTGAAGTGAAGTACTTTTACGTCTGTCATTCCTTTTGTAAGTGCAGGTACAGATAATGTTACCTGGTATTTTCCATCTGCAGTTTTGCTTACATCTCCGATCTTTCTAAGATCCATAAATGCTGTTACAAGAGATTTTCCTTCAATCTCTGATGCAATACTGGATTCTGCCTTTGCAAGATCTTCCAGTGTCTTAGTTCCGGCATTGATGTCTTTGATCAGATCTGCTGTTGTCTTGTCAGCTGCTGCGACTGTGTCCAGTTCTTCCTGATCCATAGCATCTACTTCATAATATCCTTTGGAATTTCCGACTACAGCCATTGTTGCTGTCTTACTTGCAGCGGATACACCTACAACCTGCATTGCAAATACTGTTACCAGCATAGCCAGGCTGATCAGTTTCTTCTTCATTGGTCCTTACCTCCTTTTCCTAATTATTGTTCTATAGATACTAGTACGGCTTGTACCAGATATCTACGGTTGTCCATACCTGCATAGCAGGTAGATAGTGTGATGATCTTGTCATCTGCAGTCACACTCGCTGCTGTATCAATATTCGACTTCATATCCCGGATACCGAATACCATATCCAGGTAAGCCTGGTAAATGTCTTTGTTATCAAAGTTAAAGCTTTGTAGCAGATGCCGGTTGTCATACAGGTATGCTGCAAAAATCTGGTAATGCAAAATCTTGTCCGGCATGTAGATGATGACTTCTTTGTTCTGATCAAAGAAATCCCGGTCCATATATTGATGCAGACCGTCGAACATGGAGCCATTTGCCATGCCGTGTCCGTAGATCACGGTGTTTGGATCTTCGAATGTCTTCGTATTGTAATCCTCGGTAAAGATTGCTCCGGCTTTGTTCTCATCATGTTCCACACTGTGGTTCAGATAATAGCTGTTATCTGTCCCGCTCTGTACGATTGGATAGTCGATGACGGTTCCCGGTACTTTAATCCATGCATATATATCTGGATTCATGTTCTGTAATGTCTGGAAGTCGATTGGTATCTCGACGGTACTTTTTTGTGTCTCTTCTGGTTTTTTGGGTTCTTCTGTCACGACTTTTTCTTTTATTTTTTCATATTCCTGCCCTGCATGGGCATCCTGATAATATTGGTAATATGCAATTCCTCCGCAGATCAGTCCGGCTGCTGCCAGTATCCCTGCTACGACGTATCGTTTCTTCATGATTCTATAGCCCCTTACGTCTTATTGCTCATTTGTCTGTTTTTTCATCTATTTTATTTCTTGATAGAACGTCTCCATAATCTTTGTATACAGAGCATCGTCGTCTACTTGATATTCATCGTAGGAAAGACCTTGCGTTCCTTCTCCCGGAACAGTCCATTCTGTATAGCCGTCTCCTTCGTCTGCTGTCTGGAACAACTTCATCAGACGGTCTTCGCTAATATTTGTGACGGTATATGGTTTGATCGCCACGAACAGATCTGCTGCAAATTTTGCATTTTGCTCATAGCATTCTTTTGCCTTTTTTGAAAAGGCATCTAAGAATGCTTTCTGACGTTCCATCCGGTAGATGGCGCTCTGGCTTTCATCTACATCTCTGCTTCTTAAGAAAACTTCTGTATTTTCTTCGGTCAGTGTTACTTCTGCACCTTCGGCAAATTCCGGATATTCATACTCCAGACTGTTATTTGGCACAGTCACTGTCAGACCGCCTACACTTTTTGTAAGCTCTGGAATCCCGTCTAAGTTCATGGCAAGATAACCCTGAATCGGAAGTCCGTAGAAGAGATTAGACACCGCTTCCTGTGTAAGTTTGCAGCTCTCGGCGCCTCCGTCTCCATATCCATAGGCGAGGCTGATATGGTCTTTAGATTTTCCAAGGCTTTTTCCTTCCAGGTCAAAGCTTTCCACATCTGTCATCGTATCTCTAGGAATCGAGATCATCGTCATTTCTTTCGTCTTGCGGTTTAGTGACAGCAGGAATAAGGCATCTGCCTGTCCTGCATCGGCTTTTCCGACTCTTGTCTCTGCCGGTGTACGCTTGTCTACTCCAAGTAATAAGTAGTTACTGAGATTTTGATTGTATTTGTAAGTCTTTCCCTGCCAGGTGACGGTGTTGGAATCATCTGCTTCCGCGGTTGCTTTCGCACTTGCCGCTTCTGCTGCTTTCTTTTTTTGGATACCTGCATATCCCAGACCTGCCACTGCAAGTACAGCTGCGCCTGCGATAATAACTGCTGCGAATCTTCCGTGGCGTTTTCCTGATGATTCTCGCCTTTCTAGTTCCCGTCTGTCTGATTCTCGCCTGTCTGATTCTCGTCTGTCTGGTTCTCGTCTGTCTGTTCTTCGCTGTTCTGATTCTCGTCTGTCTGACTGGCGTTGTTCTGATCTTCGCTGTTCTGATCCTCTGTCCATGTCTGATCTGATTTCTCCTTCTGAATCTCTTCCTGCGCCGCTTTCTTTAACTCACTGCTATTTACAGCTTCTTTCTTATGATTGAAAAATAAAAGCGAACCTAATATCAGGAATAATACGATACATGCAATCAACAGCAGAGTATTCTGAACCTTCGGGTTCGTCTTTCTTTTCTTCATACTGTTCTTTACATTCCTTTCCTACGCATTTTCATGATTCTGGCCATAGCCATAACCATACTTACTTCCATAACTGTAATAGGAATAATATTTTTCTTTTCTTGCATCAACCTTATTCAGCACAGCTCCAAGCATATGTGTTCCACTCTTTTCCAACTGCTTGATTGCTTTCTGCGCTGCACGGTATCCTACAAATCCACTCTCGATCAGCAGAATTGCTCCATCACACACCTTGCCAACAATAGCAGCATCCACCACATTTGCCATAGGAGGTGTATCGATCAGGACGTAATCATATCTCTGTTTCAATTCGATCATCAACTTCGCAAATACTTTGCCATTCAGAAGTTCTGATGGATTCGGAGCCATCGGTCCTGCAAAGATCACGTCCATATTTTCATAATTTGTTCCATATAAAATATCGCGCACCGGTGCCTGTCCGCTTAAGTACTGGGACAGTCCCTTCACGTCACTATCCACGAGATATCTCTGCACAAGGACAGATTTTCGGATATCCGCATCCAGAAGCACCGTCTTCTTACCGGCCATACCAATTTCTGTTTGGGGACGGGGTTTTTTTGAAAAAACCCCGTCCCCAAACAGACTTCTACCTGTCCCTTTTGAATTGTGTATATTTTTACTTTTCCTTTTTTATGTGGGTTTCCGTTTTTTCTAACCTGTCCCTTTTTGGAATTGTGGAATGTTTTTGTACAATTTGTTTTTTTACGCACTTTTAACATACGAAGAAAGCGTCAATTCTTTCTGAACTGACGCTTTTTTACCTATATATATTCTTCCACTTCGTTTTCTTCTTCCAGCAGGTTCTCCATGCTTTTCAGGCTGATGTACAGGGTTGATGTGTTATGAAGTAGTGCTGATACGGTTGGCTGTAGGATTCCGGTGACGCCGAGTATAATGAGGGCGGTGTTGAATCCTACGATGTTGCGGTAATTTTTGTGAATTCGTTTCATTAATTTATTACTGATCAGCTTCAGTGTTACGATCTCGCTCAAGTCGTCGCCGCTCATGGTCACGTCTGCGATCTCGCGGGCGATCTCTGCGCCGTCGCTGATTGCGATTCCGATGTCTGCTGCGGACAGTGCCGGCGAATCGTTGATTCCGTCTCCGATCATGATGACTTTTCGTCCGGCGGCTTTTTCCTGCTCTACGAAGTTTGCCTTGTCTTCCGGCAATACTTCCGAGTAATATACGTCCACGCCTACTCGTTTGGCGATTGCTTTTGCGGTGCGGTCGCTGTCTCCGGTCATCATGACTACTTTGCTGATGCCTGCTGCCTTCAGATTTTTGATGATCTGCGGTGCTTCTTCTCTCAGCGGATCTTCGATGCAGATGACTGCTGCCAGTTTTCCTTCGATTGCCATGTACAAATGTGAGTATTCGGATGGCAGTTCCTGGAATTTTTCTTCCATTCCTTCTGGGATCTGGCTCTCTTCATCTTCGAATACGAAATGATAGCTTCCAACGACGACTTTTTGGTCATTGATTTTGGAGGAAATGCCGTGTGCCACGATGTACTCTACTTTTGAGTGGAACTCTTCATGGATAAGCCCTTTGTCCTGTGCTGCATTTACAACTGCTTTTGCCATGGAGTGTGGAAAATGTTCTTCCAGGCAGGCGCCGATTCTCAGCAATTCGTCTGGTGTCTTATCGCAGAATGGTACGACATCTACGACTGTCGGCTGTGCTTTTGTCAGTGTTCCTGTCTTGTCAAATACGATGGTATCTGCTTCTGCCATTGCTTCCAGATATTTTCCGCCTTTGACTGTGACGTTGTAGCTGCTTGCCTCGCGGATTGCGGACAATACGGAAATCGGCATAGCCAGTTTCAGTGCGCATGAAAAATCTACCATCAATACAGCCAGTGCTTTTGTTACATTTCTTGTAAGAAGATAGGTAAGACCTGTTCCTGCCAATGTGTATGGAACGAGTTTATCCGCCAAATGTTCTGCCTTGCTTTCCAGTCCGGATTTGAGTTTCTCGGATTCTTCGATCATCGTCACGATCTTCTCAAATTTACTTGATCCATTTGCCTCTCTTACACGTATAGTAAGCTCGCCTTCTTCTACAACTGTTCCAGCATACACTTCTCCATTTTCTATCTTGCGTACTGCCACGGACTCTCCAGTCAAAGACGCCTGGTTGACCATTGCCTCGCCTTCCACAACTGTTCCGTCAAATGGAATTACATTTCCCATGTGGATGCGTACCCGGTCACCGCTCTTTACTGATGAAAATGGTACTAATACTTCCTGACCGTCGCTGACAAGCCATACTTTGCTGATATTCAGTGACATGCTTCTTGCCAGGTCACCAACGGATTTCTTGTGTGTCCACTCTTCCAGTATTTCGCCGATTCCAAGCAGGAACATGACGGATCCTGCAGTTGCGATATCTCCGCGGAACATAGATACTCCGATTGCGGTCGCATCCAGTACCGGAACTTCAATCTTGCCTTTTGCCAGTGTACGCACACCCATCCAAAGATATTTTACAGATTTTACTGCTGTGATACATGCTCTGACCGAATATGGCAAAAATAATTTATTTCCATAATGATAGATTACAGTTTCAACTAACTTATCCCAATATTCCTGATTCAGTTCGCGTCCGGAATTCTGTGCATAATTTTCCGGAATGTCAACTTCCTCATAACGGAATGTTTGAAGCAGTTTGATTACTTTCTCTCTGTCGCCTTTGTAACAGATCGTAAAATCTCCCGTGCGGTTCTGTACTTTTGCAGATGTAATCATATCCTGGGATTCCAGGTAATATTGCATTCGGTCTGCCTGCTCAAATGTCATTCTGTACTGTACAGCATGGGCACGGATCCTGCCTTTAATCTCATGCTTGATTACAAATTTCATGTATATTTTCCTTCTTTCCCTGCTTTCTTCCTTCCCTGCTTACCTCGCAGTGATTCGCTTGCTGTGGTTCACTTGCTGTTGATTCTCTTACAGCTTACCTCGCAGTGATTCGCTTGCTGTGGTTCGCTTGCTGTTGATTCTCTTACAACTTGTCAAGACACCTGCAGTCTTAACCACAGGTGTCCTGATTTTTCCTTACATTTTTATAATTATCACAATAATTTTTATGCTAGTTCTCCTTGAACTACCCTGCTGTCTGACTTTGCTGTCTTACTTACCTGTCTGACTTAGCTGTCTGACTTACCTGTCTGACTTTGCTGTCTTACTTACCTGTCTGACTTAGCTGTCTTATCTGCGTTCTTACTCGGCTGTCTCTTCCGCAAAATCTGTCTCATCAGCTTCTGCTGCTTCCTCTGCTTCTTCGGCCTCTTCTGCTGCTACTGCCTCTGCGTACTCCTGCTCTTCTTTTGCTGCTCTGTCTTCGTTGATCTGCTGTGCTTCTGCATATACGTCCTCTGCATTTTCCTGAATTGTAGCTGCTGTCTTAAGCACACACTCCTTTGCTCTTAAAACTGCTGCTGTACAGTTTGTGTATAATTTTTTAGCGTCCTTGCTGGACAGAACTTTGATTCCTGCAGTTCCGAATAATACTCCTGCTGCAAAGATTCCTGTCTTCTTTCCATCTACTTTTTTTAAGCCTTTTAAAATGTTTGACATCTTTTGTCTCCTGCCTTTCTTTCTACTTCTAGGTTCTTATATGATGTTAGTATATGTGATATGTACTTTTTGGTTCAGTACTATATCATCACTTTGAATTCACTAAATTGTAACGCATTTGTTTTTTCATTTCCACTTCTTTTTCCTTATTGATAATTATTGCTCACTTGAGTCGGCTTATTGATTTTTGTTCTCATTATAGCTGAAATTGAATATCATTACGCACGAATTATCTGTCTTTTTCTTTTTCTTCCTCATCCATATCCATTTCATCTATATACATTCTAAGTCCTACTGTGCTTGTGACCGGCAGGGAAAATATAATTGTTTTTTCTTTGCTGGCAAGTCCTGTCTGCTCCATCATGGCTTTCATGATTGCATTTTTCTGTTTCTTTCTTGTGACGATCAATATGATTTCTTTTTCTGCCGCCAGTGATACGCCAAGAAATTTTTCTGCTGTTTCCATGCCGGTTCCTTTCGCATGGATCACGGTTCCGCCTCCGGCTCCTACACTTCTCGCCACGTCCATCACGGTGTCGATGCACCCCTGATTGGCAATTGCTACTAATAATTCATATTCTGTTTCTTTCAAAGTGGACTCCTCCTCCCGTTCAAATTTCTCGCTCTGTATCAGGAAATGTAATGTTTTTTCTCCGCCGATGCTGCTGAGTGGCACGATAAATGCAATTCCGGTTCCCGGCACGTCGATCTGCATCTTTACAATCATTTCCCGCCTTAGTTTCTTCCACGTTTCTTCTGTTACCACCGATAGAATTACGACCTTTTCTGATTCTTCCAATCCGAAATAGTCCAACATCTCACTATTTGCGGTTCCACGTCCCAATGTTGTAAAGAAAACCATATGCTCATTTTTCTTATAAAATTCTTCAAATTTCTTCTTTCGGTTCCTGTCTGTAATCGTCACCATCATATATAATCTACTCATAAATTATCTCCGAACTTTCTAATTTTCTTAAACATTTTTCATTTTCGCTAATATGCGCCTTGTAAAAATCTCTATCCCTGTTTACAACTCGACTGTTTACAACTCAATGATTTCTTGATTGTCTACATTGTCTAGATTTTCTATGCATACTTTTATACTTGTGTAATCTTTTGCCGCCTGTTTTTCTTTCATCTGTTCCTGAATCTGATAGATCAGTCCAAGGATTTGAATTGTTATAAGCGGCGTCATTGCTACCATAGCTACCACTCCAAACGCATCTGTCACAACATTTCCACCTAGCGCCTCGCATGCTCCCATTGAAAATGGCAGTAAAAATGTTGCTGTCATCGGTCCGGATGCTACGCCTCCTGAGTCAAATGCGATTGCTGTGAATATTTTGGGCACGAAAAATGTTAATCCTAGGGCTACTGCGTATCCTGGGAGCAGAAACCACAAAATCGAAATGCCGGTAAGCACCCGCACCATTGCCAGTCCCAGAGAGAATGCGACTCCGATGGACAGACTCATTCCCATTGCTTTTGCGGAAATGGCTCCGGAAGTCAGTTCTTCTACCTGTTCCGTTAATACATATACTGCTGGTTCCGCTTTTACGATAAAGTAACCGATCAGCATACCGATCGGCACGATGATCCATGGATAGGAAAGCCCCGCAATCACTTGACCCAGATAATTACCTGCCGGCATAAATCCCACATTTACCCCTGTCAGGAAAAGTACAAGACCTATGTATGTATAAATGATTCCTATAATAATTTTTACCAATGTCTTTTTGTGAAGATGTAATGATACAATCTGAAAAATGAAGAAAAATAAAATAATTGGCAGTAAAGAGATCAGCATTTCTTTCATATAATAAGGAAGCCCTTCTTGAAAAAGCTGCCACATTTCTACTGAATTATCGGTCTTCACAATCATTGTCTGTTCGTATCCACTTCCCCCTGGGTGGTAAAGTAATCCAAGCAGCAATACTGCCAGAATTGGTCCGACTGAACACAATGCAACTAGACCAAAGCTATCATTTTCCGCATGTTTATCACTTCGAACTGCTGAAAATCCGATTCCTAACGCCATAATAAATGGTACTGTCATAGGTCCTGTTGTTACTCCGCCTGAATCAAATGCCACTGTCAGAAAATCTTGTGGAACAATGCTTGCCAAAATGAATATGATCGGGTACAAAATTAAAAGCATATGTGCCAGTGGAATTCCAAATAACATTCGAAGTACTGCGGCTACAAGAAATATTCCAACTCCTGTTGCTACTGCAATAATCAGCGTGTAATTGGGAATGGATGGAACTTGTTCAGCCAATACTTGAAGATCCGGTTCTGATATGGTGATGATAAAGCCAAGGATAAAACACAGCACTATCACTACACTTATCTTTCTTGTATTGGTCAGTTTCGTTCCTATTCGTTCTCCCATAGGAGTCATCGCCATCTCCGCACCAAGTGTAAAGAACATCATTCCGATGATCAGGAGAATCGCACCAACAACAAAAGTCATCAGGACGCTGTTTGGAATGGGCGCAATGCTAAAGCATAACACCAGCACAATGCCTATGATCGGCAACACAGCTCCTAATGACTCTTTTAGTTTTTCCAGTAAATTTTTTTGATATAATTGTAATCCCATAAACGCCTTTCTTCTATATTTAATATGTATTAATTAATATGTATCCTTTAATAAAGTACCTTTTCGAACACTCTTTTAATGAACTTGGGACTCGCTTAACGACCTTGGGACTCGCCCCAGCATCTTTTAATTATTTTAACATAAATGTGGTTGTTTTTTGAAGCTTTAAAGACGTTAATATTATGCTAAGTTTTTAACAACTTGACGTAGAGTTTTGTATAATAGGAAATGCAATCCTGATTATACAAAAAAACCTGTAAGTACTATACTTACAGGTTTTAGCTCCCCGAGTAGGGTTCGAACCTACGACCCTTCGGTTAACAGCCGAACGCTCTACCACTGAGCTATCGAGGAATATTAGGTACATGTACCTTCAAAATCGCATATAAGAAACTTTTTAACATCTTTACCTATCCACCTTACTTGGTTATGCCCTCGACCTATTAGTAACAGTCAGCTCCATGTGTTACCACACTTC
>OGRJ01002925.1_pt1 | contig 11566 bp, 6 predicted proteins | sample 1553411 | NCBI WGS metagenome assembly OGRJ01 (sample SAMEA2580084, study PRJEB22360) | human gut metagenome | biome: human gut; feature: human-associated habitat; material: faeces | place: Denmark | collected 2008/2010
TGTAAAGCTTGCCAGAGATTCGCTGTACAGAGAGTATGGAGAAGTTGTTCCGGCTTTGATGATATTTCCTTTGTAAAGTTTGAATTTTACTTCGCCTGTCACATATTCCTGTGTGCTCTCGATAAATGCCTGAATTGCTTCGCGAAGTGGTGTGAACCATTTACCTTCATATACAACCTGAGACAGTTTGTTGCCCATTTCTTCTTTTACTTCATAAGTAGCACGGTCGAGAACGAGTTCTTCTAACTGCTGATGTGCTTCATAGAGGATGGTTCCGCCAGGTGTTTCATAGACTCCGCGGGATTTCATGCCCACAACACGGTTTTCTACAATGTCGCAGATTCCGACGCCGTGCTTTCCACCAAGTTCATTTAGCTTGCGGATAATATCAGAAACTTTCATTTCTTCTCCGTTGATGCTCTTAGGAACACCTTTTTCAAAAGTCATTGTTACATACTCTGCTTCATCCGGAGCTTTCTCAGGAGATACGCCAAGTACCAGTAAGTCGTCATAGTTTGGTTCGCATGCAGGATCTTCCAGTTCCAGACCTTCGTGGCTGATGTGCCATAAGTTACGGTCACGGCTGTAACTGTGGCTTGCGTCAAATGGGAGATCAATACCATGTGCTTTACAATATTCAATCTCTTCCTCGCGAGAATTCATGGTCCATACGTCTGTCATACGCCAAGGCGCTATAATCTTGATATCAGGAGCCAGAGCCTTAATACCGAGCTCGAAACGGATCTGATCGTTTCCTTTTCCGGTAGCTCCGTGACAGATTGCAGTAGCCCCTTCTTTTCTTGCGATTTCCACAAGACGTTTTGCAATTGCAGGACGTGCCATAGAAGTGCCGAGTAAATATTTATTTTCATAAATGGCATGTGCCTGTACGCAAGGTACAATGTAATTGTCGCAGAAATCGTCTACGATATCTTCAATATATAATTTGGAAGCGCCGGATAATTTTGCACGTTCTTCCAAACCGTCTAATTCTTCTTCCTGTCCGCAGTCTACACAGCAGCAGATAACTTCATAGTCAAAATTTTCTTTGAGCCAAGGGATAATGGCTGTAGTGTCAAGTCCTCCGGAATACGCTAATACAACTTTCTCTTTCATATGTAAAACCTCCTAAACTGTAAATTGTTTTGCCTGTATAAATATGCAATTCTTGATCGCAAGAATTAATATACACCAATATTTATAAATATGCAATAGAAAAATGGAAAAAACATGAAATTATTCAAAATATACAAAACATATGTATAAAATGAATCAAATATAGTGCAGTGTTAAAATGAGATCATTTCGGAAATGTTGTCTTGACATATATAGATGTTCTATGTATTATAAAGATAAGAACATGTATAGATGTTCTATATATTAAAAATCAAGAATAAGGACGATGTGACGGAAAGAATGAAAGGAGAGAATAAAAATGGCTGTTGATAAAAGTTTGTTGTCAGGAAGTAACTCCATGCTTCTTATGAAGCTTCTGGAGGAAAAAGATATGTATGGTTATGAAATGATCGAAACGCTTCGAGAACGTTCTATGAATGTCTTCTCATTGAAGGCGGGGACACTATATCCAATTCTTCATAAATTAGAGGAGCAGGGATATGTGGAAACCTATGAGGAAGAGATTGGAGGGAAAACGAGAAAATACTATACACTTACTAAGGCGGGGAAAAAACAGCTTCAGGTGAAAAAAGAAGAGTGGGAAGAATATTCACAGGCAGTGGGAAGAGTACTTGGAGGTGTATGTTATGGATAAGAAGGAATATTTGGAGATTCTGGCAGAGCAGATTCGTTATAAAAAAGCGCTTCCGATGATTGAAAAAGAACTGGAAGACCACATGGAAGATCAGAAGAAGGATTTTTTAGCGTCCGGGATGACAGAGAAAGAAGCCGAGGCAGCCGCAGTTATGGAGATGGGAGATCCGGTGGCAGTCGGTGTTGATATGGACCGCATTCACCGCCCAAAGATGGCTTGGGGATTGATCTTGCTTACCGGAGCACTTTATCTGGCAGGAATGATTTTTCGATACCTATTGTATGATCGGAGCGGTCTAGGAATCTATATTGCAAATTCATGGGTATATTATGTGCTTGCATTTGTAGTTATGATTGGAGTTTGTTACGTGGATTACAGTAGAATCGGAGAAAAGGCAAGAGAACTTACAGTCGGACTGTTTCTCATTTTGATGGCAGGTATCTGGTTTGGTGGGACGGTTGTCAATGGAAGTGTGGGATGGATCAGTGTAGGCGGAATGATGATCCTGAACGTAAGGGTATTAGTATATCTGTTCCTTCCGTTGTATGGAGCAATTCTGTACCGTTACCGCGGACAAGGATATGAAGTGATCTGGAAGGCAGCTGCATGGATGCTTCCGGCGGTTGTGGTAGTGTTTTATGCTAACAGCTTAATGCTTGCTTTGTTGTTATGTGTATTTTCGATGGTCATATTTCTTTTATTGTATGCCGGTATGGTTTGGAAGTTTGGGGCAGTGTATCAGAAGGAGCGGCTGAAAATGCTTCTTCCGCCTTATGGAGAAGAAATATCAGCGGTAATGGAGCCTCTTAGGTCAGCGGCAGCGAACAGCCATATGGTCGGAAGTTCGGCACAGGCAATGAAAGGACTGGAAATGTATGGGGACAGAGACTTTTTATTTACCTATATCCTTTCATTTTGCGGAATTTTGACAGCGGTTCTGTTTATTAGTTTAATTGCAGTTTTGCTATTCTATCTGCTGAAGCATACACTTCGTCAGAGAAACCAAGCGGGCAGAATCATGGGCTTAGGATGCACGGTAGTGCTTGTAGGACGGCTGGTGATCTATCTTCTCGGTAATCTGGGACTACAGCCATACGGAGATGGATACTGCCCATTCTTAAGCACAGGAGGAAGCAGCGCGGTTGTGACCGGAATATTGCTCGGATTACTATTTAGCATCTACCGATATCAAAACATAGCAAAAGAGCCAAAGAAAAGCCGAACAAAACAAATCTGCCTTTAACAGGGGGTAACTCAAAGATACCCATTTAACACATAAAAACCGAATAGAACACAGAAAAGACAGTTGACTTCAAATGAGAAGTTGATTGTCTTTTTTCTAATATAAAAAAGAATCGCAGAATATCTTAAAAATAATCAATAAAAAACACTTGCATAATATACAATAAAGAAGTATAATTATGCAAAACTTTTCAAAAAGGACAGGGCAAAATGCAGTTTGGGACGTAGCAAAGTGCAAAAGTGCTACGTCCCCAGGAGGTAATTATGATAAAAGCAGGGATTATTGGAGCCACCGGCTATGCAGGAGCGGAGCTTGTTAGAATTTTGATGAATCATAGAGATGTGGAGATTGTCTGGTATGGTTCCAGAAGTTATGTGGATCAGAACTATGCGGATATTTATAGAAATATGTTTCGGATCGTGGATGCTAAATGTATGGATGATCATATGGAGCAATTGGCAGAAGAGGCGGATGTGATCTTTACTGCTACGCCGCAGGGCTTCTGTGCGTCAGTGATGACGGAAGAGATTCTTAAAAAGACGAAGACCATTGATTTGAGCGCGGATTACCGAATCAAGGATGTAAAAACTTATGAAAAATGGTATGGGATCGTTCATCAAAGTCCCCAGTTTATTGAGGAAGCGGTATATGGTCTGTGTGAGATCAACCGGGAAGATGTGAAAAAAGCGAGACTTGTGGCAAATCCGGGCTGTTATACAACCTGCTCCATATTGACAGCATATCCGCTGGCAAAAGAGGGGGTTATTGATATGAATACCTTGATCATTGATGCCAAGTCCGGGACATCCGGAGCGGGAAGAGGGGCGAAGCTTCCGAATCTGTACTGTGAGGTTAATGAAAATATAAAGGCTTACGGAGTTGCCAGCCACAGACATACACCGGAGATTGAGGAACAGCTTGGCTATGCTTCAGGAGAGCAGGTGGTGCTTAACTTCACACCGCATCTTGTGCCGATGAACCGGGGGATTCTGGTGACAGAATATGCGTCTCTTAAGAAAGAAGTTACATACGAGGATATAAAAGCAATTTACGAAAAATATTATGACAAAGAACAGTTCATCCGTCTTTTGCCGGAGGGTGTATGCCCGGAAACGAAATGGGTGGAAGGCAGCAACTATGTAGACATAAATTTTAAGATTGATCCGAGAACAAACAGGATTATCCTGATGGGCGCCATCGATAATCTGGTAAAAGGCGCAGCGGGGCAGGCAGTACAGAATATGAATCTTATGTTTGGTCTGCCGGAAAATGAAGGACTTAACCTGGTTCCGATGTTCCCGTAATAAAAGGAGTGGTTAGATGGTAAGAGTAATGACAATAGAAGACTATGATCAGGTCAAAGAGCTTTGGAACAGTATCAAAGGATTTGGAATCAGAAGTATGGATGATTCAAGAGAAGGCGTTGCCCGTTTCTTAAAGCGTAACCCGACAACCAGTGTAGTGGCAGAAGAAGACGGGAAAGTTGTAGGCGCGATCTTATGTGGTCATGATGGAAGAAGAGGATGCTTATATCACGTCTGTGTTCACAAGGACTACCGAATGAGAGGCATTGGTAAATCCATGGTGGCATTTGCCATGGAGGCGCTTAAAAAAGAAGAAATCAATAAAGTTTCACTGATCGCATTTACAAAGAACGATATCGGCAATGCATTTTGGAAAGAAATTGCATGGACGAAGAGAGAAGATCTTAATTATTACGACTTTACGTTAAATGAGAAAAATATTACAGCGTTTATTCAGTAAGAAAACAGTAGATAGAAATGAGAAAGAAGAAAGGATGGATGGAATATGAAACGAAAAATAATGGCCTGTATCCTTGCTGCTGCGTTGGGAATCACAGGAGTTTCTTTTCCGACGGCAGCCAAGACAGTGTCTGTCGGAAAAAATGTAAAAAATATAACTGTAAACGTGAAAAATCCTCTGGATGAACTTCGGGCTCAGGAAGCTGCAATGCAGCAGCAGGAGGAGCTTGAAGAAGAGGAAAATATGCCGGAACAGGATCTGGATCCGCTTGTGCTGGATAACGATGGCAGTGTGGTTCCTGCATCACAGGCATCCTGGACAAAAATAGAGTCAGGTGCTGTAGAAGCAGTGGATGTATCAGAGGCACCGGGGGATGAGGAAATATCGGAAAATTCAACTGAAGACACATTTTCAGATGGAAGCACAGATGGAGATTTTGACACAAATAAGAATATTTCTGACAATGCAGCAACGGAAGCTGGCAGTGAGGATATTCAGACAGCAGATGGCAGTATCAGCGGAGAATTGCCGGCAGATTTTTCCGAAGGAACGGAGAACGGCGATAACGGTTCCGAAGAACTTCAGCTTCAGCAGGAAAACGGTAATGTAGAAAACGTCGCAGAGCCGGATAATAAAGCTGATGAAGGCGCAGGTCAGGCACAGGCTGATTTTACAGATGATGCCAATGCTGCTGGGGATTTTTCCGCAGGAGATGCTTCAGATGGAGAACTTGGAACTTATCAGACTGTGACTCTGGAAGTTGAGGAAGGACAGGATATCACAGCACCCTTGAACACACTGTTTCTTGAACTGAAAGATCAGGCCACAGATGAAAATCCCTGCAAGATCATAATTCCACCGGGAAATTATGAACTGACAGGTACACTTTGCATGTACAGTAATATGTACTTATATGCAAGAGACGCTAATATTACAAAAACGTCTACCACCAAACATCTGATCCTCCGTCTTGGAAATACCAAAGATTCAGAAGGCGGATATGATGGATATCGCAACATTGTGATCGATGGAGGAACCTGGGACTACAATTATCAGTGTGTGGAAAATAAGGATGCACCAGGCGGATTTGTGGGATTTTGCATTGGACATGCTACGAATGTTACGATTAAAAATGCTACATTTCTTAATAATCTGAAATCTCATTTTCTGGAATTTGGCGGAGTGAAAAATGCCAAGATCACAGGCTGTACATTCAGTGGCTATTATAAGAATTATGTGGAAGGCGGACAGGAATGTATTCAGATCGACTGCTGTACAGATGAGAGCAATGTTTTTCCGCAGTACAGACCTTATGATGGAACGACCTGTGAAGATTTTGTGATCGATGGAAATGTGTTCGAAGATGTCTTTACAGGGCTGGGAACGCACAGTATGATGTCCGGAAAAACATATAAAAGGATCACAGTTACGAATAATACTTTCCATAATGTAAAAAAACGCTGTATAAGGTTTATGAATTATGAAGATTCTACAGCAGAAAATAATACCATGGTAAATGTGGGAAATGGAGTGGACATTTCTTCTGTGAGCAGCAATACACACCAGACGCCAGGCTATGATGATGGGCCGGACATGCTGAAAAACAGGAATCTTCGTGTGGCAGGAAACTACATCAGTCTTGCCAGAACTACCAGTATTGGTGGAATTGCATGGATCTGCAGTGGTATAAAAGTTTCAGGCTATAATATGAAAAAAGATGGAGCTGTGCTCCCTAAAAAGATATATCCGGTGAAAGGTGTGACTGTAGAAGATAATCAGATCAGCGGATATGGAAACGGAATCAGCATGTCTCTTACTGACACAGATACCGTAACAGATAATCAGGTAACAATGAAAAAAACTTCTTCATATTCCAATTTTGGGATTTATGCCCAGGATTCCAGAGGAAGCGTTATCAGCAGGAATACAGTGTCCGGAACTGCAAATACGGGAATTTATCTCTCCGGTTCTGTCTATGCAGCAGGATCAGAACAGAGAAATCTTGTAGAGCAGAATACTGTTTCCAGAGCAGGCGGAGATGGAATTTATCTGCAATCTGTAAATACTTCATCCACTGCACAGAAGAATACTGTTAAATCAGTGGCCGGCTCGGGAATACGTGTAAATGCAGGAAAGAACAATAATGTTCTTGGTAATATCTGTTTATCCAACAAAAATCATGGCGTGAAAATTGAGTATGTGGCCGGCGGAGTCAGGGTAAAAAGCAATCGTGTGACATCAAATGCAAAAAGTGGTATTTTGCTCTGGAAATCAAAAGTATCCGAAGTATCAGGAAACCGTGCGGAGAAAAATAGGGGGAATGGTGTTTATGCATATGCATCTGTAATACCGGTCATGAAAAAGAATACATTTTGTGAAAACGGAAAGGTTCAGGCGGTATATGTAAAAAGCTGCAAAGGATGGACCGGCATCAACCGTCCTTCATGCAGAGCTGTTACATCAAGAAGTACAGCTATAAGCGGAACTGCATCAGGTAGCCAGACAGTTATTGCCTATGCGCGGCGTTCCGGAAAACAGACAAAGCTGGGTGTATCATCCGTAAACAAAAAGAAACAGTACGTTATTAAAATAAAGAAGCAAAAAAAGAATACGAGACAAATCTTGATACAATTATGAAAGAAGCTGGCTTTGATGACACCGGTGTATCAGATGAATTAAAAGCGGATTATCGTTCGATGTTTGAAAAAATGTTAAAGAGTGCAAATTATAAAGTGAAAGAAGCAAAAGAAACAGAAGATGATGAATTTACTGTAACTGTTGAAGTGTGTCCGTTTACGGCATTTTCTACTGTATCAGATGAGCTTGATCAATGGGTGACAGACACATATTCGAATGTAGAAACAATTCCATCAGATGAAGAGCTTAATGAGGCGATTATGCGGAAGATGTATGAAATTATGAGTGCAAAACTCACTGACCCGACGTATGGCGATAAGATGGAAAAAGAAGTTCACGTAAAGGTGAATAAAGACGGAGCATATTATATTCCGAATGATGATCTCACGGCAGTAGATGATGCATTGTTCCCGCAGAATCAGCTTTAGGTTCCGGTAAACAAAATATGAATTAAAAACTATGTAAAACACAGGTTTTGGGGATTGACATCTCTGGAATCTGTGTTGTATTATATACAAAAATAATTGAATAACATTCTGTTGTTCGGTCTTATTTAATTTCAGATAAATGATCAAAAGGCAGGTCATGCTTCTCATATGACGTTGCCAGATAACCCATTTATAATCTATCCAAGTGAATATGGAATAATCTGACAGATTTTACGTTGTGTTTGACATGGAAAGGAGGTATTTACAACGGTCGGATTAATATAAATAACAAGAAAGAGAGGAATTGTATGACGAAGATTCAAAAAAGTAAGAAAACGATAGCTTCGTTACTGGCAGGGATATTGCTATGTCAGGTCTCTGCGTTTGGCGTGTCACAGACCAGTGTGAATGCGGAAAATCCGGCAAGGAAGTTGAGTTTTGAAGTTGTAGGAGAAGGTTCCGTAACAGTAACAGATGTAGAGGATTGTATAAGAACGGTCCAATCAGGCAGTGAAATAACAGTGCCTGATGGAATGTGTATACGTGTACAATCGGATGCAGAAGAAGACACCAGGATCAGCATGAATATACTTGATGAAGAAGGCAGATACGAGCTGGAAGACACTTCGGTGACAGAGGGGAAGAGTTACTGGCGTGATATTACAGCTATGGGTATGAACAAGAAAGTAGTCATAACATTCGGGAATGGAGAAGAAAGAAGCAGTGTATATTCAAGAAGAATGGTACAGGCGCGGGGAAATCAGCAAAAGCCGGAAGTAGGGGATGTATTTACCGGAAATTGTGTGGTCACGGCTGTGAATGGTGGAAACGGTCACACGGTACACGGGGTAACCATGGGCGGATTTACCGGAATCCTTGCCGGCATTACTGCAAACGGAGGGTGTGCGGATCATACGGCTGCTGCGCCATATACAGGGCAGGAATGCACCTATAAATACACCATCACTGCAGTGAATAAAGCAACGGGAGAAGTTACAGGAAACTTATACTGTACGAGTGTGACTGGGGCAACGGATGGCGTGACAAAAGACAGCAGCGGCAGGCTGATCGGGTATCAGAGAGTCAGCGGAACTGCCGTCATACACCGCAGTTACAACGGTTATGCAAAGTTAAAAAAAGGAAAGACACTGACAACGCTTACAGATGGTAATGCAGAATATTCTTTGGAAGGTGCAGCCTACGGAGTCTATTCAGATCGTGGCGCAACGAAAGAAAACGCTGTATTTACAACGGATAAAAACGGAGAGTCTAATACGCTGGAATTAGAAGAAGGTATGTATTATGTAAAAGAAAAGAAAGCACCAAAAGGATATAAACTGGATGAGAGGATATATCCGGTAACAGTTACATCTGGACAGACAGCAGAAGTAAATGTGAAGGATGTACCGGTGTATTCAGATATGGAGCTGCTCCTGGATAAAATCGATCAGGAGAGTAAAGAGGGAAAAGCACTTGGCGGTGGAAGCCTGGAAGGTGCAGAGTTTACAGTATGCTTTTATGCAGGCAGGTATACGCAGGAATCTTTGCCTGAAAAACCTTCGAAAGTATGGGTGTTACGTACCAAAAAGGAGAATGACGTCTGCAGAAGTAAACTTGGAAAAGAGTATCAGATATCCGGTGATGATTTTTATTATGCAGAAAATGGAGATAAGCCGGTGCTTCCGCTTGGAACAGTCAGCATTGAAGAAACCAAAGCACCAAAAGGATATATGCTGGAACAGGCTTATATAGAAGGAGACAACGGAAAACTTGCAGAAAATTATTACCTGACACAGATCGTTCAGAATGGAAATCAGACCAATATACAGGGGGGAAACAACTATAAAATAGCAGACCGTATATGTAGAGGGGATATTGAATTTCAGAAAAAAGATGAAGAAACACAGATGGCAATGGCAGGAATTCCGTTTCAGATCACATCGGTAACGACGGGTGAATGTCACCGGATCATGACAGACGAAAATGGATATTTTTCATCGGCATCTGATTATACGAAACACAGCAAAGATACCAATAGCGGACAATCTGAAAGTGGTGTGTGGTTTGGAACGAACAGTAACGGAGAAAGTGTAGAGGTAAATGATGCATATGGTGCATTTCCTTATGATACCTATCGGTTGGAAGAACTTCGCTGTGAAGAAAATGTAGATAAAGTTCTGTATAAAGGAACATTCCGTATTTCCAGGGACCGGTATGTTGTTGATCTTGGGACAATACTTAATCCAGATCTTACAATTGCAACATCAGCAAAAGATGAAGCAACCGGAACACATTATTCAAATGCAGATGAAAAAGTAACGATCATAGATACCGTCACTTATACAGGTTTGAAAAAAGGGCAGGAATATGTCATGAAGGGTACATTGATGGACAGGGAAACAGGGGAAATGATTCTGGATGGCGAAAACAGAAATATTACTGCTTCTAAGAGATTTAAGCCGAAGACAGCCGAAGGCAGTGTGGAAGTGAAATTTGAATTTGATGCAAAGTCTCTGGCCGGAAAAAGTATTACAATATTTGAAGAATGCATGTTGGATAATACAGTGATCGCAGTGCATAAGGATCTGGAAGATGCAGATCAGATGATTCATTTTCCAAAATTAAAAACTTCTGTAAAAGACGAAGTAACAGATATGAAGATGGTAAAAGCTGAGAAAGATATGCGGATTATAGATACGGTAGAATATCATAATCTGAAAAAAGGGAAAAAATACAAGATTACCGGAACGTTAATGGATAAGGAAACAGGAAAAGCAGCAAGAAGTGCGTCTGGCAGAAAGATAACAGAAAGTGTAGAATTTGTTGCAGAAGGAAAAGACGGAACAGCGGAAGTAGAATTTGTGTTTGATGGAAGTAATCTTGCAGGAAAGACATTGGTCGCATTTGAAAAATTATATTATGGTGATAAATTATATGCAGTACATACAGATCTGGAAGATGCAGATCAGACAATCCATGTGCCGTCAGCAGGGACAACGGCTTCTGACAAAAATACAGGGACACATCATGCATATGCCGGTGAATATGTAGAACTTACAGATACGATAGAATACAGGAATCTACTGCCTGGTGAAACCTACACATTACATGGAACGGTAGTCGAGAAGGAGACAGAACAGCGGTTGAGTGAAGAAACACAGCAGGAATTTATTCCGGAAAAGGCAGATGGCAGTATTGAAATTGCATTTGAAATCAACGGAACTGATCTGTCGGGAAAAACGGCAGTTATATATGAAGAGATTAAAATAGACGGAAAAAGCATCGCAGAACATAAAGATCCGGAGGCAAAAGAACAAAGTATTTATTTCCCGAAGATTGGTACAAAAGCTATGGATAAAAAGTCAAAGACGCAGGAAGGAGATGCAAGAGAAAAGCAGACAATCATAGATCAGGTGTCTTATGAAAATCTGCTGCCTGGCGAAACTTACATATTAAAAGGCGTTTTGATGGATAAAGCGGACGGGAAAGAAATGACAGATAAAAACAACAGAAAAATTACAGGCAGAACAACATTTACGCCGGAAAAATCAGCAGGAACAGTCGAAATGACATTCGAACTTGATGCACGTGAATTGGGCGGGAAAGCGGTTGTGGTATTTGAGAATCTGTATGATGAGGAAGATCATCTGATTGCAGATGAAGCGAATATAGATAATGCGGATCAGACAATTATATATAAGAATAATGAAAAATCTGCAGTAT
>OGRJ01002932.1_pt1 | contig 11554 bp, 7 predicted proteins | sample 1553411 | NCBI WGS metagenome assembly OGRJ01 (sample SAMEA2580084, study PRJEB22360) | human gut metagenome | biome: human gut; feature: human-associated habitat; material: faeces | place: Denmark | collected 2008/2010
GCTCACCGTCGAGAGCGTCGAAATGCCGGCGCTGCGCGGCGTGATCTTCGCCCGCGACCTGGCCTGGGAGCGGGCCGGACGTTCGGCGGCGGCCTACCGCCCGGGCGAAGAGATCGAAGCGGTGGTCACCGACCTGATGCCGCGCAAACTGACTTTCAAGGCGCGCCTGCGCGACATGGTCGACGACACGCGGTCGCTCGACGACATCCGCCCGGGCGAGAAACTCGACGTGACGCTGCGCAAATTCATCCCGCAGGAGTTCGCCGCCGAAGTGACCTATTACGATTATGCGGGGCGGCTCACGCTCGACGACGCCGTCTGGAGCGGCGTCGAGAATCTCGCCAACTTCTTCCGTCCCGGCCGCGAGATCGAAGCCGAGGTAACGGCGGTCGATCCCGACACGCGAAGCCTGGCGTTCCGACTGCCCGAAGACGAATATACGCCCGACTGGGAAGGCGTCCGGCTTACGGAGGGCGACACGCTCGAGGTGACGGCGGACTACGTGATGGATTCGGCCCTCTTCGTCAACTACCACGGAATCGTCGTGACCCTGCGCCGCGAGGAGTTGAGCTGGCTGCCGGTTTTCCGCATCGGGGAAAACTACCGTGACGGCGACACGCTCCGGGTGAAAGTCAAACGGTTCGACCGGGAGAGCCGCATTCTGAAATTCAGCGTCCGGGAGCTTCTGCCCAACCCGTTCCTGCAGGAGATGCCCTTTGCGGAGGGCGATCTGGTCCGGGGGAGCGTCATGCAGGTAGTTCCGCAAGGCATCTACGTGGATTGCAGCGGGTATCCGTGCTACATCGCCAATACGGAGTTCGCAGGCGAAATCCACCGCAACTACAAGGCGGGCGACGCGCTTCGCGCCCGGATTCTCTCCATCGACCCCGTGCAACGAAAAATCCGGCTCACCCGCCGCTGCGAAGAGCTGTCCGGCGAAGAGCTACGGTTCAGCCCCGGCGAATGGCTCTGGTTTACCGTGACGGAACGGACCGCCACAGGCCTGTGGGCTGAATACGAAGGCTATCGCGCCTTCCTGTCCGACACCGATGCCGGGTTCCGGGAGAACGAGAGCCCCAGTCAGCGTTACGGACCGGGCCAGCTGGTCCGGATGCGCGTGACGGGCACCGACGAAAAGGCCAATGCGCTCACCGTATCGGCCGAACTGGTCAGCGACTATTCGCAGTTCGACAACTGTACCGTAGGCACGGTCGATGTCGCCGAGGTGATTCATGTGGCCGTCAAGGCGATCACGGTCTGCTTCCGGGGCATCTATTGCCGGGTTCCGCTCGAACGCGCCAGCCTCTTCCCGATCGCCAACGCCAAGATGCTCTACGCGGTGCGCGAACAGCTGACGATGGTCGTCGAAGCCGCCGACCCCGAGACGCGGACGCTGAAGCTCAGCGTGCAGCAGCGTTACAACGACTGGTCGGAGATCCCGGTGCGGCCGGGCAACCGGGTTTCGGGCGAAATCTGCTTCCGGTCGCCGCGCTTCGGACTGTTGCTGCGCGACGGCGATCTTTTCTACCGGGTGTGCGCCGAGAGCCGTTTCTGGCAGCCGGCGACCGAGCTTGCGCTCTACCCGATCGGCTCGCGCTGCGAGGAGGCCGTCGTGGAACGCATCGACCCCGATGCGCGGATGATCTACGTCTCGATCGGAACCCGCGCCGCGACCGACCCGTTCGAGCAGGCCCGGCTCCGCAACGGCGACATCGTGAAAGCCACGGTGGCCGGAGGCGACAAGACGGTCTGTGTGCTCCGCTGCGGGGAACTCTACCTCTCGATGCCCCGGGAGGAGGTTCTGCCGGGACATGCGCCCGAATGCGGCGACGAGGTCAAAGTCCGCGTACTGTCGGTGGACAAGGTCAAACGCACCTTCTACGTTTCGCAGCGCGCCGTAACGCACGATCCGCTGCTCACGTTCAGCGTGGGTCAGAAGGCGGAGGGCACGGTGCAGAGCCTGTTCGGAACGATGTGCCTCGTCCGGGTCAACGGACTCGTCGGAACGCTTCCGGTCAGCGAAGCGCAGATCAAGGCCATGAACATCCGGAGCGATGCGAACATAACGGTTTACGTTTCCGCCATCCGTTTCACGAAGCGGCAGATCACATTCTCACTCACGCCCACGACCAACAACGATCTGGCCGTCGGCTCCCGCGTGCAGTGCACCGTAGTCAAGGCCACGGCGCACCATGTGTTCTGCACGTTCCCCAAACGGGGCAGGCTCTACGACGCGGCGATCCGGTCCTCGGAGTTCTACTGGAACCGCCCGACCGACGTGCCGTGCCAGCCAGGCGACCGGATCAACGCCGTCATCACGGGTGAAGAGATCATCGGCAAGACAAAGTACACGACGCTCAACGCCTGCGCGCTGACCCCCAACCCGCTGCTGACCTGCGAGACCGGCGACACGCTCCCCTGCACGGTGCTGGGGACGACCGCAGGCGGCTACCTGATGCGCTGCGGCGGAGCCGTCGGCTTCCTCCACTGCTCCGAGATCATGTGGCAGTACTGCGACCAGTGGCACGGCGTCTGGAAGCGCGGCGAGAAGGTTTCATGCCGGATACTGCACCTCTCGCCCGCGGAAGGCGGCCTGCTGCTGGGCCACCACAACCTGCTGCTGGGCGGAAGCCAGCTGACGGGACAGGTCTTCGGTCTGTGCGCGGAATGCGTCGCGCTCATGCTGCATGGCGGTAAGCTGCTCGCCCAAATCCGCCTGGCCTGCGGCTTCAGCCGCCTGAGCGGTAAGCTGGTCAACCTGGGCGGACAGGCGATCCACCTGACCTTTAAGCTGTTCGTTCTGGGCCGACAGAGCACGGTTGCTTTCCTCAGCCTCGGTGAGTTTGGCTGCTGCGACCTGTGCGGCCTGAGCTGCCTGATCACCAGCGCCGGCTGCCTGCTCGGAGGCGGACTTCAATGTCGCGTTCTCCTGCTGCAGGGACTGAACCTGAGCGCTGAGCTCGGAAATCTTGGAGTTGAGCCCCGCAACATCCGGGCCGAGGGACTGAGTAGCCTGGCCGCTGGCGACCGCCTGCTTGCCTAGAGCCTCCACCGTCTCGGTTACCTGATCGAGAAAATCGTCGACTTCGTCGACGTCATACCCCTCTTTGAACCTTACGGTCTGGAAAGTATGCTCTCTGATATCTTTCGGCGTCAACAGAGCCATAAATCTTACACCTCGCTTTGGGCTTGATGCCTTGCTGTTGTTGCTTTCATTTGTTGACTCTAGCACGGAACCACCGATTTTTTGCGAAAAATCGGCATTTGACATGTATTAAATGAGGAAATCAATAACAATGAGAATGAAATAAAGAACAATGAATGCCACATCGAAGTAGATGGGACCCATTGGAATAGGGCGGATATATTGGCGTAGCCAGCGCAGCGGCGGTTCCGTCAGCTGGTAAATGGCGTCGATCAGCGATGCAGCCAACCCCCGTGGACGCCACAACGGAGCCAGCACGGCAACCCAATCGAGAATCATGCGAATGAACAGCACCAGAATGTAGGCATTAACCAGAAAGTGGACGATGCTACCAATCAAAGACAGAATCATGGAGTACCACCATAGCAACAGAACATAACAAAGTCTCCATCATGGCTGATGGAGACTTTGCACAGTCTGCTTTCGCAATGGCTTTCGTCTACGTCAGTCGGCGAACAGATCGTGCGACGAGTTATTCGCTTGCGGCTCTTCGACCTTGATGTTCACCTGGGCTGGGCTCAGCAGGAACACGCGCGGAGTGACACGCTCGATGGAGCCACGCACGCCGAAAACCACGCCTGCGGAAAAGTCCACAATGCGATACGCAACGGCCTCGGCAACGCCAGTTAGGTTCAGCACCACCGGAACGCCGTCACGAATGGCACGCCCGACCAGCTGCGCGTCCTCATAGGACTTCGGGTGAATCGTGGTGATACGGCTCACCCTTCCTCCTTGGAACGGGTTGGCTTTGGTCTGTTCGCGCGGAACGGACGTCGCGGCAGGCGTCGAAGCCATCGGGGTCACGGAATGGTCGGAATCGAACGAGGTTGCACTGCTCTCATCCTCCTCGCTGAAATCCTCGTCACCCTCAGCAACGTCGGTCATGCCCAAATAGGACATCGCGCTTTTCATAAAACCTGCCATAAACGATCCTTTCGCGTCTGCGCGTTGCTTTTAGCGCAGGAAATCCGGAATATCCAAATCGCCGGCGTCGCTCGAAGACACCACCTCATGCTCGGTGGTCTGATCGAATGACGGAACGACGGGTTCCGGAGTGGACGGAATATAAGTGGACAGCGACTGCACCTTCGGGGCTTCCGGAGTCTGAATGAGCTGAGGCTGAGGCTGAGGCTGAGCCGCCGCTCTCGGAGCCGCGGACAGCGCCGACAGCGGAATCGTGTTTTCCGCAGACTCGGCCTGCTTCTGGGCCTCGGTCTGAGCCGCCTTCTTGGAGTTGGCGTCAAAGCCTGCGGCGATGACGGTGACACGCACTTCGTCGCCATAGGCGTCGTCGAGGGAAAGACCCCAAATGATCTGCGCTTCCGGGTGGATGGCCTTGCCCACCAGCTGGGTGGCGGCGGCCGCTTCCTGCAGCTTCAGATCGGACGGACCTGCGATGTTGATCAAAGCGCCGTGAGCACCCTCGATGCTTTCTTCCAGCAGCGGAGAGCTGATGGCGATTTCGGCGGCCTGGGTAGCGCGATCCTCGCCCCGAGCGGAACCGATGCCGAACAGTGCGGTGCCCGCTCCACGCAGAATGGCGTTGACGTCGTTGAAGTCGACGTGAATGTACGAATTGGAAGAAATCAGGTCCGTGATGCCCTGCACGCCTGCCAGCAACGCGGTGTCGGCGGTCTTGAACGCATCGACGATACCAATGGTGCGATCAGAAAGCTCAAGCAGTCGATCGTTCGGAATCACGATCAACGCATCGACTTCCTTGCGCAGATTCTCAATGCCAAGTGCTGCGGAAGCCGCACGCTGGGGGCCTTCAAAGCTGAACGGACGGGTAACCACCGCAATGGTCAACGCACCCTGCTGGTGTGCGGCACGAGCCACGATCGGGCTTGCGCCAGTACCGGTGCCACCACCCTCACCGCAGGTCACGAACACCATATCGGCGCCCTTGAGCGATTCCTCGATATCAGACTGATGATCCTGCGCGGCCTTGGCGCCCTTCTCCGGGTCAGCACCGGCGCCAAGACCACGGCTAGTGGCATCGTTCAAGGAGATCTTGACATCAGCGTCGGAACGCATCAGATCCTTCGCGTCGGTATTGATCGCAATAAATTCAACACTTTGAAGACCCTCGGCAATCATGCGATTGACGGCATTACCGCCAGCTCCACCAACACCGACAACCTTGATGTTCGTCTTGTCATTGAAATTGTCAGTCTGGGCAATCTCGCTCACCATAGTCTCCTGTCACTCGCGTTTACGCACAACTTTATCGCAGACGCGCCGTAATACGCGCGCTTTTCGTCGTGTGTAACGACGTTTTTTCACTTTTTTACTGCTAACGTGTTCATTTCGCCTGAGATGTATCTTCTTTCGGCGCCCCCACACAATTTAACCACATCAGCATGTCATGTTCAATAACTGGCATCCATAGGATCGTCACCGAACAACGCCTGACGTTCATCGTGCGTCGTTTCCCGTGATTCCAACCACCCGTAAGGCAAATGCACTTTCTTTGCGAAGCGTACGCGCCCCCTTGGCTTGTCGACCACTCGTTCGGGGAAACGGGTGTCTGGATCCAGCTTGCCTATTTCGGTTCTGACATCCTCAAGATTTTCACATTCCATGAACGCGCGACGGGTGGAGCCCCCAACGGGGAATCCCTTGAGATACCACGCGATATGCTTACGCAGATCATGCACGGCCATCTGCTCATCGCCATCATAGAATTCAGTCAACAATTCCGCATGACGTTCAACTACACGGCACACGTCTCCCAGCGTAGGGTCGACACGCTTCTCACTGCCAGCGAACGCGTTCTTAATATCGGCAAACAGCCACGGCCTGCCTTGGCAACCACGGCCGATCGCAACGCCAGCGCAACCGGTTTCGGCAACCATGGCAAGCGCATCGTTCGCACCCCAAATGTCACCGTTACCGAACACTGGAATATCAAGCGCCTCGACCAATTCGCCGATTCTGCTCCAGTCGGAATGCCCACCGTAATATTCGGCGGTAGTACGCGCGTGCAAGGTAACAGCCTTGCAACCTTCCTCCTGCGCGATATGCCCGGCTTCAAGGAACGTCTCATGCTCGTGGTCGATGCCGACACGAATCTTCGCCGTAACGGGCACATTGGCCGCATCGCAGACCTTGACTACGCGTTGGATGATCTCGCGGAACAGATCCATCTTCCATGGCAACGCCGAACCGCCGCCGCGTCTGGTCACTTTGGGCACGGGACATCCGAAATTCAGGTCGACATGGTCAGCCATGTTTTCATCGATGACGATTTTCGCAGCCTGTTCCACGATTGCTGGATTCACGCCATACAGTTGCAGCGAGCGGATATTCTCGCTGGGAGCGAAATGACATAACCGCAATGCTTTGGGATTGCGGGCAACCAACGCGCGTGCGGTAATCATTTCAGCCACGTACAGACCGTCCGGCCCGTAGCTTTCGCAAATCACGCGGAACGGCCAGTTAGTCACTCCCGCCATAGGCGAAAGAACCACCGGCGTTTCAACATGCACCGGCCCTAAATCAACAGGCTTAATAATCGGAGGAACCGACGGCCTCACCGCGTCGGTACGCGGGTCGAGCACGTCGGATTCCTCGCAAGCAGTCACAATGCTATCTGGCATAAGAACGCTATGGTAACCAGTAACCAGCTTTAGTACAAGCCACCGGCTTCGGCGATCTTAACGGACTCAGGCCAAGCCTCGCCGCCCATCTCAACCGGTAGCTGCGGATAGCGCACATGCTTCTCGCCAATGCGTGCAGCCACATAATCGGCCACTTTGTCGAGTGCGACGCGCTCCTGCTGCATGGTGTCACGTTCACGAATGGTGACGGCCTGATCGTCGAGCGTGTCGAAATCGACAGTGATGCACAGCGGGGTGCCGATTTCGTCTTCACGGCGGTAGCGACGGCCGATCGCACCGGCTTCGTCGTAGTCGATCATCCAGTCATGCTGACGCAGGTCGGCTGCCAGATCATGTGCCACGGTCTGCAGTTCCGGCTTCTTGCTCAACGGCAGCACGGCGGCCTTGACCGGAGCCAGGCGAGGATCAAGGCGAAGCACGGTACGCTTGTCGACGCCGCCCTTGGTGTTCGGCGCCTCGTCAACGTCGTAGGCGTCAACGAGGAAGGCCATGAGAGAGCGGGTCAGGCCTGCGGCCGGCTCGATGACGTACGGCACGTACTTTTCGCCGGTGGCCTGATTGAAGTAGCTCAGATCCTCGCCGGAGTGCTTGGCATGCGCGGAAAGGTCGAAGTCGGTACGGTTGGCTACGCCTTCGAGTTCGCCCCAATCGGATCCCTGGAAACCGAACTTGTATTCAATGTCGACGGTACGCTTCGAATAGTGGGCCAGCTTCTCCTTCGGATGCTCATAATGGCGCAGGTTTTCCGGCTTCACGCCAAGATCGATGTACCACTGGGTGCGTGCATCGATCCAGTACTGGTGCCATTCCTCATCTGTGCCCGGAGCCACGAAGAATTCCATTTCCATCTGTTCGAACTCGCGGGTACGGAAGATGAAGTTGCCCGGGGTGATTTCATTACGGAAGGACTTGCCCATGTTGGCGATGCCGAACGGCGGCTTGGAACGAGAAGAGGTCATCACGTTCTTGAAGTCCACGAAAATGCCCTGCGCGGTTTCCGGACGCAGGTAGTGCAGCGAGTTTTCGTCTTCGACCGGTCCGAGGTGGGTACGCAGCATCATGTTGAAGTCGCGCGGTTCGGTCCAGTTGCCACGGGTGCCACAATCCGGGCACACAATATCCTTAAGACCGTTTTCCGGCAGCTTGTCGCCATGCTTTTCGGCATAGGATTCCTCAAGCTTGTCTGCACGGTGGCGCTTGTGGCAGTTGAGGCATTCGATCAGTGGATCGTTGAACACGGACACGTGGCCGGAAGCCACCCACACGGCCGGCGGAAGAATGATGGACGTGTCAACGCCCACCACATCGCCACGGGTGACGACCATGGAACGCCACCATTCACGCTTGATATTGTCTTTCAGCGCGACGCCGAGCGGACCGTAATCCCACGCGGAACGGGTTCCGCCGTAGATTTCACCGGCGGGAAAAACAAAGCCACGACGCTTGGCGAGGGATACGACTTCATCGAGTTTGGATACAGCCACAATGCACCTTCTGGTTTGAACGGTTTGGGGTCTTTACAAGCGGAAAGCCTACCTTTACGCGGTGACAGAACGCCACTCGCGTTACTGTTTCGTGGCGTTCTCGCCTTCAACAGTGTCGTTGTCAAGCAGCAGCGGCCAGATCTTGCGGTCAATCATCACGGTTTTCTTATTCAGATTTGCCTATGAGCTTTACGTACGCACCTATATTTACGAGAACGTGCTGCATTCACCTGATCCCGGAATCGACTGGCCCGCTCCAGTGTCAGGGCCTTTGTATAGGTTGAGTACGTTATGTACATGCAGGGGGGCTTTCCGACGAAAGTGGAAGCTGAGATAGGCGGATGCCTGACCCTTTGAACCTGTTGGTTAGGACCAACGTAGGGAGCAGACAATGAGCGATGACTCATTTTCGGCAACGCTGCGCAAACAGATTGTGCAGGCAGTCAACAAAGTACGAGAGACCACGCCTTTGGCGCAGTCGTTTACCAATTTCGTTACGATGAATCTTGTGGCCAACGCGCAGCTTGCCGCCGGAGGTACTGCCGCCATGAGCTTTCTGCCGGACGATGTAATCGACACTGCGGAAATCGCCGGATCGAACTACATCAATGTGGGCACGCTGCTGCCGTTCTTCAAAGATGCGCTGCCGGAAATCGCCTACAAACTGCACAAGAACGGCAAGACGTGGGTGCTAGATCCGGTCGCCGCGGGCATCGGCAAAACCCGTACCGCCATTCTTGAATCGTTCCGCACCTATACGCCAACCATCGTGCGTGGCAATGCGAGTGAGATCATCGCACTCGATGCGATGTGGGGCCTTGCTCAAAATGATTCTACCGTTCCCGGCACGCGTCCGGCAGGCGTGGAGGCTGTGGACGAGGTCGATGCAGCCGTTGATGCGGCCAAGAGGCTGGCCCGACATCTTGTGAAACGCTCCCCCATCGGCGCTGGTGCGGTGGCTGTTTCCGGTGCGGTTGATTTGGTGACCGACGGCGAGCATGTGTTCCGTCTGCCAGGCGGCAGCGCGATGATGACGAAGATCACCGGCGCTGGCTGCTCACTTGGCGGCGTGACCGCAACATATTTGGCCGTAGCGGAACCGTTGGTGGCTACGATTTCCGCTTCGCTGCTGTACAACAGAGCTTCCGAAATCGCCGAAGCGAAATCTTCAGGCCCGGGATCCTTCCAAGTGGCGCTGCTTGATGCGCTTTGGAACGTCACCGCCGAGGAAGTCGCCGCCTCCGAAATCATCATCGACTAGACTTTGCCGCTGCTCTGCATACCATGCGGCATGTTATGCAGAGTTCGGCAATTGCGTATGCGGAAAAACGGACGAATGCCGGTTTCACATTGTAGGCTTTCCGAACCACTTACCGAGAAGGGTGATTATATGGACAATTATTCATATGCATCGATGCGCGATACATTCGATATGAGCGCCTACTTTGTGGTCGGCCCGCAGGATTGCAAAGGACGACCGATTACCGGCGTGGTTGAGGACGCGCTGCGCGGGGGCGCAACGTTCATCCAGCTGAGGGCCAAAGATACCGACGCGAAAGATATCACCAGCATGGCACGCGATATCGCACAGGTTATCGAACACAACAGCAAATCCGATTCCGTGGCGTTCGTGATCGACGACCGTGTGGACGTAGTCTGGCAAGCACGGCACAAGGGCATCAAGGTTGACGGCGTGCATATTGGGCAAACTGATTTGGAACCGCAGGAAGCCCGCGCGCTACTTGGGGAAGATGCCATTGTTGGCTTGTCTGCCGAAACGGAAAGCTTGGTGAAGCTCATCAACGAGCTACCTGCCGGCTGCATCGACTACATCGGGGCAGGTCCGTTGCATGTGTCCACCACCAAGCCGGAAGCTTCCGTGGGCGGCAACGACGGTTCCGGACATACGCTCGACGAGGCACAGATCAATGCGATCTGCGATGCGAGCGATTTTCCGGTTGTGGTCGGCGGTGGTGTGAGCGCCGACGATATGGAGATGCTCGCGCATTCGAAGGCAGCCGGTTGGTTCGTTGTGTCGGCAATCGCCGGCGCAAGCGATCCGGAAGAAGCGACCCGCAATATGGTTTCGCGGTGGAAGGCCGTGCGCGGCGACGCAAAGCACGGGCACGTGCCGCACAAGTAAGAATCACGGATCACGAGTATTTCAAAACTTCAGATCATAAGTAAGCAAGAGCAAGTAAGGAGTCATTCATGACCAGCACATTGCCACCGGTATTGAGCATCGCGGGATCGGATTCCTCCGGCGGCGCCGGTATCCAGGCGGACTTGAAAACCATGCTTGCCAATGGCGTATTCGGCATGACCGCCATTGCGGCGCTGACCGCGCAGAACACCACAGGCGTGACGATGGTTACGAACACGCCTGTGGAAATGCTGGCCGCGCAGATCGACGCCGTGTTCGACGATATTCCGCCGGTCGCGGTGAAGATCGGCATGGTCGCGTCCTCCGGCCTCATCGAGGTCATCGCCGAGCGGCTGCAGCACTACGCGGCGCAAAAAATCGTCGTCGACCCCGTGATGGTCGCCACGAGCGGCGCGCGGCTCATCTCCGAGGACGCCATCGCCACGCTCGAGGCGCGGCTGCTGCCGCTTGCCACCGTGCTCACGCCCAACACCCCGGAGGCGGAGGTGCTCTCGGGCCTGACCATCACCTCCCCCGACGACATGATCGCCGCCGGAAAAGCCATCAGCGAGCGCTACGGCTGCGCCGTCCTGTGCAAGGGCGGGCACCGGCTCAACGACGCCAACGACCTCCTATACCGCGACGGCGGCTACGAGTGGTTCAACGGCAAGCGCATCGACAACCCCAACACCCACGGCACCGGCTGCACGCTCTCGAGCGCCATCGCGGCCAACCTTGCCAAGGGCTTTGATCTCGACACGGCCGTCCGCCGCGCGAAGGACTATCTCTCCGGCGCGCTTGCCGCAATGCTCGACCTCGGCGCGGGCTCCGGCCCGATGGACCATGCGTTCGACCTGAAGCCGGAATACCGGCAGGAGGCCCAAGCATGAAAAAGACCTCCAGCTTCCAGAACAGCCTTATCTGGTTCGGCGCGGCCGTGTCCATCGCGGAGATCCTCACGGGCACGTACTTTGCGCCCCTCGGCTTCACGAAGGGCCTGCTCGCCATCCTCGTCGGCCATGTCATCGGCTGTGCGATGTTCTTCTTCGCGGGCCTCATCGGCGGCCGCACCGGCCGCAGCGCCATGGAGACTGTGAAA
>OGRJ01002934.1_pt1 | contig 11553 bp, 10 predicted proteins | sample 1553411 | NCBI WGS metagenome assembly OGRJ01 (sample SAMEA2580084, study PRJEB22360) | human gut metagenome | biome: human gut; feature: human-associated habitat; material: faeces | place: Denmark | collected 2008/2010
AAAGCCCCGGAGGGCGGCCTTTCAGCCACGCTCCGGGGAGTGTATTACTGTATCCTTATGCGTTGGGATTAACCTGAACAACGATAGAAATGTACATGTTGCCCTTGATTGTCTTTGCGGCTACACCAACCTTAGTCCACTTGCCAGCTGCGTTGATGTTCACATCTTTATTATCATTGTTTATCCGTTTAAAGAACTCTTCCAACAGTTTACCGTTATACTCATTCTTGACCACGACCTTGGCCGTATAAATACCATTATCACGATTGACCTCTATTCTAGAGCCTACATTCCAAAAACCAGTATCGATGTTCACTTTCGAATCCAGGAACTTTTCAGCTTCCTGTTTGAGCTCGGTGTCATTGCACAGCTGTACTTTCGAACCAAGATTTGCATTGATCGTGCTCATCATCTGAGCTTCCGCCTGAGCCTCAGGGGTCGGCGTGGTATCACCGCCGCAGGCGGTGAACAGAACAAGTGCCATGGTCGCCGCCAGGATCAAAGCGGCCAGTTTTTTCAGCATTTTCATGTCGGGACCTCCAGTCGTTTTGTTGTGTTTTTCATAATATGCAGGGTGCCTTTCCATTTTGAAGCAGGGCCCCTTCTGACTTTATTTTATCCAACGACTGTCGCTTTTGTCAATTGCCAGCTTCACCAAACATTTTCTCCTGCTTTTGTTGTTTTTTCCAGAACGAATCTTCGCAAAGATCCTTTGCCGCACCCGGGGCAAAAACCGGAAAATATTTCCGGCGTTTACACAATTCTACCACGATTTGGTGCTAAACTTAAGGCAATGGGAACCGCCGGGTGCCGTTCCTGAACAAGGAAAAGGAGTTTGCCCCATGCAGCATGGTTCCCTGCGCGCTCCGGTGCGCGTTTTCATGGCAGCAGTTCTGCTGTGCCTGACCTTTCTGGCCGCGCCAAAGGCTGCGGCGGCACAATTGCAGGATGCGAACGGCATCACGCTGCTGTCCTTCGACAGCCAGCAGATCGTCTCCATCGGCAACCAGACCTCGGGCCGGTGCAGCTGGTACGCCCTGCGCTACGCCCGCACCATTCTGGATGGCAAGCCCTGCTCAGGCAGCGGGATGTGGTCGAACGGCGCGGTATGGTCTGCCGCCGGGTACTACGCTTACAGCGGCTCCCTTTCCGACTGCCTTTCCCGCCTGTATGAAGAGCTGCAGGCCGGGCGGCCCGTCATCGTACATCTGAAAAACACCGCTGTCAGCGGCGTGTCCAAGCACACCAACCGCGTGACGAGCTATGAATACCACCTCTCCGGCTCCGGCTGGAAAGAGGTCAATTACCCCCACATCGCCACCAGCAGCACCTACGGACACTGGGTGTGCGTGGTGGGCATCTCCCCCACGGCAGACCCCGAAAACCTGCGGGAGAGCGATTTCTATGCGCTGGACCCCGCGCGGGTCAGCGTGAACGGCACACTGGCCGTAACAAAGCTTTTGGATGGCACCATCTGGACTGATAACTCTCCCTTAAAAGTCGCAGCCTGACGCTCCCTTACAAAACACAACAGCCCCCGGAACATGCAGGGTTCCGGGGGCTTCGTGTTTTGTATCGGGGGGTTACAGCTCCTGATAGGCGCTCATCATGGCGGGGATGAACTGCTTTTTGCGGCTGACCACGCCGGGCAGCGTCCAGCTGCCGTCGGCGGCGGGCCGGCTCTCAAAGCCGTTGCTCAACACCTCGGCGGCGTAGCGGCCGGTGCAGATGACCACGCTCTCCTCCTTGGGCACATCGGTCAGCAGCATGTAGAGGTCCTCCACGTTCTGCTTGTTGCGGGCCTCCTCCAGATAGGGCTGGAGCAGCGCCTGGGCGGCCTGCAGGTTCTTGCGGGTCATGTAGCTGCCCTGCGCCACGCCAAAGCGGATATCGCCGCACATGAACACCTTGAAGTCCTGCAAAAAGACCTCTTCGGGGGTCTTGCCGTCCAGTTTTTCACCAGCCTCGAACATTTCGGTGGAAAACTCTTCAATGTCCACGCCTGCGATCTTGGCCAGACGCTTGGCGGTGTTTTCATCCACGGGGGTGCAGGTGGGGCTGCGGAAGGCCAGCGTATCCGAAAGGATAGCCGCCAGCAGCAGGCCCGCGATCTGGGGCGGGATGTCCACACCGTTTTCATCGTACATCTGGGTGATGATGGTGGCGGTGCAGCCCACGGGCTGGTTGCGGAAGTAGACCGGGCCGCTGGTCTCCAGACTGCCGATGCGGTGGTGGTCGATGATCTCCAGGATCTCGGCCTGATCAAAGCCCTCCACGGCCTGGGTGGCCTCGTTGTGGTCCACCAGAATGATGCGCCGCTTGCGCAGGGCAATGACGTTGCGGCGGCTGACCATGCCGCAGTATTTGCCGTCCTCATCGAGGATGGGGAAATAGCGGTGGCGCACCTTTGCCATCACCCGCAGCACATCGGCCACGGGGGTGACGAGGGTGAATTTGAGGATGTTGTCCCGGGTCATATAATAGGAGATGGGGGCGCATTGGCTGATGAGCTTGCCCGCCGCGTAGGTATCCACGGGGGTGGTCATAATGGCAACGCCGGTCTCATCAGCAATGCGCTGGATGGTGCGGCCCACCTTGGCCCCATTGCAGATGATGAGCAGGGAGGCTTCCTTTTCAATGGCGCAGAGCTGGCTTTCGTACCGGTTGCTCAGAATGACGATATCCCCCTTTTCCACACTGCTTTCCAGCATCTCGGGGGTGGCGGTGCCGATCTTGATGTGGCCGGTGGTGCAGACCGCGTCGGCATTGCCCACCACCATGGTGCCGTTCAGCGTTTCAAGGATGTTCTTATAAGAGGTACGGCTCTTGGCCAGCACTGCGGTATCGAACACGTCCATGTTGGCGGTGGCAAGATCCTTCACGGTGATGATGCCCTCCAGCTCATTGTCCGCGCTGGTAATGGACAGGGTGTCGATCTGCTGGTCGCGCATGATCTTCCATGCGCGGCGCAGGCTGGTGGAGCCCGGGATGCCCGGCATCTCGCGGTAATCCACGTCCCGGATCTTGGGGTTCACGTCGGTGCACATCCGGGGCGGCGTGACACCGAATTTTTTCAGGACGAACTCGGTTTCCTGATTCATTTTACCGGCACGGCGCGGCTCGCAGACCAGCGTGCTGGTGCGATTTTTGAGCTCCGCATAGGCAATGGCGGAGCAGATGGAATCGGTATCGGGGTTGCGGTGCCCGATGACCACGACCTTGTGTGCTTCTTTTGGCATAGGTTGTTCCCCTCTCTGGGTCAGATTCATTTACCTTCCGATCGGCTCCATACCCCAAACCACCGGGCACGGCTGCCAGCTACATTTTAACACAACCGGCCCCGGGGGTAAAGGCGGCAGATATCTTTTTCTTGACAGCGCCCCAAAAATCGTCTATCCTTGACCTGAATTTTTTTCTCTTTGGAGGTCACCCCATGAAAAAGCTGTTCCGCGCCCTTTTCCTCTGCCTGACGCTGGCCCTGTGCGTGTCCGGCAGCACCGCCGCGCTGGCCGAGGCTCCCGCCGCCACGCCCGCCCCTCAGGACGAACGTGTCATCACCGATGTAAGCCCCCTTGAGGATCAGATCCGCAACATCGTCGGCTTTACCACCAGCACCGGCGGCCCCTACGATTTTGAGCAGGCCGACCATAAATCTGCCGTGCAGGCCTACGGTGCAGAACCCGCCGAGGGTGTCGTGGCCCTGCTGCGCATCTACGCCCGGGCCGAGGACCGGGGCGATGCCTCCATCAATTCCAGCGGCCACTCCTTCCTCTCGGTGCGGAACGTTTCGGACCACGACATCGAGGTGGGCGGCCTGCGGATCGCGCCCGACACCGAGATGACCTTCAGCCCCCGCGGCAACCGCTGGGAGCACACCGGCATCTGGTATAATCTGGAGGGCTACTACAAGCGCTATCTGGCCGATTCCTACTACCAGAACATCTATGCTGTCCAGACCTCGCTGGATCAGGGCCAGCTGGACGTGGTCAACCGCAACCTTGCCAAATCTGACCACTGGTCGGCCTACTTCAACTGCGCCGCCTTTACCGAGAGCATGTGGAACGCTGTCTGCGCCGACACCCTTTCCGCCGGGCAGCCCTACACCCCGGAGAACCTGCGGAACGACATTCTGGCCAAGTACGGTGCTCTGGCCGCGTACAACCCCCAGATCCCCTACGACTACATCGTTTATTACGGCACCAGCCTGACCCCCAGCAAAGAGTTTGCCTGATTTTTTGATTTGTTGGATACAACATCTTGATTTTCACGTCATTCCGCGCTATCATGGGTGTGTTTGAATCCACGCGCCAAGGGAGGACACCATGACAGACGCATCGACCACATCAAGACCGCTGTTCAACCGTCAACAGCTCATCTCACTTTTCCTGCCGCTGGTGGCAGAGCAGGCCCTCAGCATCTCCATCGGTCTGGCGGACACCCTGATGGTCTCCTCGGTGGGCGAAGCCGCCGTTTCGGGCGTGAGCCTGGTGGACTCCTTCAATGTGCTGATGATCCAGCTGCTCAGCGCACTGGCCACCGGCGGCGCGGTGGTCGCCAGCCAGTACATCGGCCACCGGGAGCCCAAACGGGCCAAGGCCAGTGCCGCCCAGATCATGTTCATTATGATCTCGCTCAGCGTGGTCACCGCTGTCATCGTGGCGGTGGGGCGGCACGCCATCCTGCGGGGCATCTTCGGCTCCATTGACGCGGATGTAATGCGCTACGCTGAGACCTATTTTCTGCTCTCGGCCCTGAGCTATCCCTTTATTGGCGTGTACAACGCCGGTGCGGCTCTGTTCCGCGCCCAGGGCAACAGTAAGATCAGTATGCTTTCCAGCCTGGTGATGAACGTGGTGAACATTGGCGGCAACGCCATCCTGATCTACAGGTTCGGCATGGGCGTGATGGGTGCGGCCACCGCCAGCCTCGTGAGCCGGATGATCGCCTGCTTCACCGTGATGTTCCTGCTGCAGAAGCCGGATTGTGCGCTGCGCATCGACCACCTCACCGACCTGAAGCCTGACCTCGACCTCATCAAGCGCATCCTGAAAGTCGGCATCCCCGCCGGCATCGAGAACGGCATGTTCCAGATCGGCAAGCTGTCGGTCTCCAGCCTGACCAGCACGCTGGGCACCGCCGCCATTGCCGCAAACGCCGTGGCAGGCAACATCTCCAGCTTCCTGAACGTGCCCGCCTCCGCCGTTGGCATCGGCGCGCTGACCGTTGTGGGCCAGTGTCTGGGTGCCGGGGAAAAGGTGCAGGCCAAGCGCTATTCCCGCCTGCTGCTCCTGACCGCCTACGCCGGGGACTGGCTGATGAACCTTTCCGGCCTGTTCTTCCTGAACAAGCTGGCGCTCTCCTGGTTCAACCTCTCGCCGGAGGCCTACGGCATGGCACTGGAGCTGATGGTCTGGTTCAACGTTGTGTCGCTGATCCTGTGGCCCTCCAGCTTCACCCTGCCCAACATCCTGCGCGCCGCCGGAGATGCCGCCTTTACCATGACGGTCAGCGTCATCTCCATGTGGGTGTTCCGGGTGGCCTTCTGCTACCTGATGGTGCTCAGGTTCCACTGCGGCCTGCTGTTCATCTGGATGGGCATGTTCCTGGATTGGGCCATGCGCTCGCTGTTCTTCTGCGTCCGCTTTGTCCGCGGCAGGTGGATGGAACAAAAGGTGATCTGAGTTTCCGTATATCCGGCCCTCTCCGCCATTGCAGTTTTGGCGGGGAGGGCCTTTTTTGTGCAGGAAACTCGCATCCTGTCTCGTATCAATAGGCAGAAGCTTCTCTCCCCTGCATCCGCTTCCCCAAAGCATACCAAATTCCGCGCGGATGTGTTCACGATTTTGTCAGCTTTTTGTCTTGTTTTCTTCGTCTTTGCGCGGTATAATCATACGCTGCAAAGAACTTTAGGCGGGGCTGCGGCCCCCATTCCAGAAAAGGAAGTGTGTTCCATGCGCAACTGGTTTTCCCGCCATCCCGTTTCGTTCATGGCGTTTTATCTCCTGTTTTACCTTTCGGCATTCCATTGGCTCGAAGTCCATATTGCCGTGCCCGATGTTCTGGTGCACTGCCATCTGGACGACCTGATCCCCTTTTGCAAATATGCCATCGTGCCCTACTTTGCGTGGTTTTTGTGGATCCCGTTCACCCTGTTCTACCTGCTGTGGAAAGCGCCCCGGGCCGACTTCTGGCGGCTCTGCCTGCCCCTGTTTGCGGGCATGACCATTGCGCTGGCCTGCTATGTCATCCTGCCCACCGGGCTGGACCTGCGGCCCTACCGGGTGTACGGCAGCGACCTCTTTGCCCAGGCCGTGCGGATGCTCTATGCCACCGACACACCCCTCAATGTCTGCCCCTCCATCCATGTGTTCAACTCCGTCACCCTGATGATGGCCTATTACCGCAGCCGCATCTTTGAAACGCCGGGCCGCCGCTGGATGCGGCCCGCTTCTGCTGTGCTCTGCGTTTCCATCATTGCGTCCACGGTCCTGCTCAAGCAGCACAGCTGCATTGATGTATTGCTGGGCATCCTGCTGGCCATGGTTCTGGATACGGCCATGGCCGCACTGGAACGCAGCGACGCAAGAGCCTTGCAGCGGCTGTAAACTTTCTCTGAAACGTAAAACTCCCCCGCCAAATGGACGGGGGAGTTTTTGTTTGGGTCAGGTCGCGTCGATAAAGATTTCCAACTGGCTCGTATCCAGCTCGACCTTTTTCTTTCCGACTTTGGTATAGGAAACATCCAGATATTTCAGGTTCGTGTCCCCGGCAAGAATTTGTCTGCACAACTCCGAATCCACAGAGGCATGATTCATCAGATTCAGCCACACCAGCTGGGGCATCCGAGCCAGCGGGGTAAGATCCATGGCTTTGTAGCGGTTTGCAGCACCTTCTGGAACCGACAGATCCAAGTACTGAATGCTACTGCCATCCAGCGGCTCAAAGCTGGGGAATTCCGGGCCTTTCACCAGCTGCAGGGCCTTCAGCTGAGGCATCTGCTGCAGAGGCTCCAGTGATTTGATCCGGGTCACATCCAGCGTCAGCGTACGCAGGTTCGCACCCGCCAGCTGGGCCAGATCGACCTCACTGCCGGTGATCCACAGCACCTCCAGAGACTGCATCTGTGCCAGCGCCGAAAGGTCTGCAACGTTGACCTCCGGCCGCTGCTGGCTGCTGCCGTACATCAGCTTCACCACAGAGTCCATCTCTGCAAAGGCGGCGAATGCGCCACTTTCCACGCTGGGCAGGGTCAGATACACCAGATTCCTGCATTTCTCCAGCCCCGTCAGGTCCTGAAGGGGGGTGCTGACATTTTTGCTGTTGACGCACAGCACCTGCAGGCTGTCGAAATGCCGCAGATCTGCCAGAGAGGTCAGGGGCTCATAAGTACCTTCCACTCTGCTTCTGTAGGCTTCCAACGGATCATCGTAGCTAAAACTATCCCCAAGGTTTTCTCCGTCCGGGGCGTTTTTGATAAGGTCATCGGCGGTCTTGTCTCCAGTGCCCAAAGTAACGCTCTGATAGTCCCACACATCGCTGTGGTAGATATCTCCCTCCGGCCTGTCAAGCCAGTTTCGGACGTGCTTTTCCATTACCGGGTCTTGCCATTCGATAACATAATCCTCGCCGTGTTCCACCTGTCGGGCAGGAACTGTGATTTCTTTTTGCTGAGCAAAAATCTCATTCATTGGAGAACGATACAGCCCTGGTTTCTGCTTGGGAACCCCTGCACAGCCGCTGAACAGCAGTGCCGCCCCCATCACCATACTGAGAAATCTCATTTTCTTGCTCATAGGCTTTCTCCTTTCGGCTTTACTCGATTTCTACGGTCTTGTCATCCCTCTTTTCTTCTTCATCACGACTTGTCTGGTTTGGAACCTGTGTCAACACTTCGTTTCTCTCGTAACCACACTCATCACACCGTACCGTCACCCACATAGTAGTGTAATAGTAATTATACTCTGTCCACGTTCTGATAATATTAAGCGGCACATACCTTTCAGGCGTAGTACAAATAGGACACGCCGAACTAAAACATGGCTTTACCGTTTCATCTTCCGGTTCAGCGGCAAATGCACCAAGCGGCATCGCACACACAAGTGTCAATACCACCAATAGACCAGCTAACATCTTTTTCGTTGTACTGCCTCCAATTTTTGTTGTAATTTTAACCATTTATATTGTACCATATATGATTTGTTTTGTAAATAATAAACCACAACCTCTGCTCAAGCACAGCAAAGATCGTGGGTTTGCTTAAAACAGATTTTCCGGCAGGCAGATGTCCTGCTTTGGCACCTTGTCCCAGGAAAAGTCTGCAATGAGGCTTTCCGGGGTGCGGGGAGCCGGTTCAGGTTGGAGACCATAGGCAAAGGCAAGCCTGCCCACGATCTCTTCCGCCGTATACTTTGCCCGGAGATTTTCCAGGCTCTGGTCGCCGTCCCGTTTGGACAGGCGGCGGCCATCGGGAGCCAGCAGGAGCGGGCAATGGGCAAACTTTGGGGCGGGCAGGCCCAGCAGACGGTAGAGGTAAAGCTGCCGCGCGGTCGAAGAGAGCAGGTCCGCGCCCCGCACCACCTCCGTGACCCCCATCCGGGCATCATCCACCACCACAGCCAGCTGGTAGGCAAACACGCCATCGGCGCGGCGGAGGTAGAAATCCCCGCAGTCGCGGAGCAGGTTCTCGGTGTGGGGGCCCATACAGCCATCGGTGAAGGTGATGTCCTCGTCAGGCACCATGAGACGGTAGGCCGGGGCTTTCTTTTTGCGCTTTTCGGCGATCTGCTCCGCCGTCAGCCCCCGGCAGGTGCCGGGATAGATCACATTGCCGTCGGAGGTGTGGGGTGCACTGGCGGCATGGAGCTGGGCACGGGAGCAGAAACAGGGGTAAACAAGGCCCTGTGCTTCCAGTTTGTTATAGCTCTCGGTGTAGATGGCGGCGCACTCGCTCTGGTAATAGGGGCCGTTGGGGCCGCCGCTGCTGCCGCCCTCGTCCCAGACAAGGCCCAGCCAGCGCAGGTCCTCTTCCAGTGCGTCGGCATATTTGCGGGGGCAGCGCTCGGCATCCAGATCCTCAATGCGCAGAACGATGCGCCCGCCCTGACTTCTGGCGCTGAGCCAGGCCAGCAGGCTGCAGGCCAGATTGCCCAGATGCAGCCGCCCGCTGGGGCTGGGGGCAAAGCGCCCGGTCACAGCGCTCACAGGCCCAGCTTCCACTCGCCGTCCACAGGCTGGGAGATGGGCGTGTTATAGAACTCGGCCACGGCCTTTGCCATGTACTCGGCATCCTTGCAGCTGGCGGTCTCCATTGCGGAATGCATGGCCAGCTGTGCCAGACCGATATCCACCATGGGGATCAGGATCTGGTGGCCCAGCAGGTTGCCCAGCGTGGAGCCGCCGGGAACATCCGCGCGGTTTGCGGCCACCTGCACCGGCACACCGGCCTTTTTGCAGATCTCGGCAAAGGCAGCGCCGGTAAAGCCGCTGGTGGTGTAGGTCTGGCGGGCATTGTACTTCAGCAGCACACCGCCGCCCATGACCGCCACATTGGCGGGATCGCTCTTTTCGGGGTGGTTGGGGTGGGTGGCGTGGCCATTGTCGGCGCTCAGCAGCAGGCTGTTGGTGCAGGCACGGATGCTCTGCTCCCGGGTGACCCCCAGCTTTTCCTCAATGCGGGCCAGCACATTGGCCATCAGGGTGCCCTGTGCGCCCTGCCGGCTGGAGGAGCCCACCTCCTCGTTGTCGAACATGACCCACATGTCGCCCCGGCCTTCCTCCTCGCCGCGGCCCTGCAGGAAGCCCCACAGGGTGGTGTAGGCGCATTCCAGGTCATCGATGCGGCCGGACATGAAGTATTCGCCCTTCAGGCCCACGCGCTCGGCCTTTTCGCGGGTGCAGAGCACCAAGTCAGCGTCCACGATGTCCTCAGCCTTGACCCCGGCCTCCTCAGCCAGAGCATCCCGCAGGGTGGAGCCTGCCTCACCAAAGATGGGCTGCAGATCCACCTGAGGGTTGTACTTCATGCCGTTGTTCAGGTCACGGTTGAAGTGGATGCAGAGGTTGGGGATGACAGCCAGCGCCCGGTCGGGGTGGAGCAGCAGGCTCCGGATGCCGTTCTCCGTGCGGACCAGAATGCGGCCCGCCACGCTCAGGGGACGGTCCAGCCAGGTGGGCATGATCATGCCGCCGTAGCCCTCGGTCTCCGCCTTGGCAAAGACTGCGTCCTTGCCGCCGTCCAGCTGCTTGATGCGCCAGGTGGGAGAGTCGGAATGGCTGGCAGCAATGCGCCAGCCGCCAATGGCGTGGGCAGGCACCCGCCAGGCAATGATGGAACTTTCGTTGCGGGTCACATAATAACCGTGTTCCGGTTCCAAATTCCAGTATTCGGCTTCCTCCAGGCGGGTGTAACCGGCGGCATCCAGCAGCTGGGCTGCAGTGTGTACCGCGTGGAACGGCGACACTGACCGGTGCAGAAAATCAAAAAGCTGTTCAATTTGCATGGGATAGAACCATCCTTTTATGTTTAGATGATGAAATCTGTATGGTTGTTGGCGCGTGGGACAAAAGAATCCCACCCCACTTTATTTTACACCGCACAAGCGATTGATTCAACCGCAGTTTGGGCAATCCAATGCGAGTGTATGGTATATGCTGCCTTCAAGATCTTTCCAGGCAAAGCCGGAATCGGTCAGCATCATATAGGAATGGGCGCTGTTTTCCTTCGGGATGGCAACGGAACCAGGGTTCAGATACAAATTGCCGCTGCCAAATTCCTGCCAGGCGGGCACATGAGTGTGGCCGTGCAGCAAAATATCCCCCTTGGCAAGCGGCGGCGGGCAGGCTGTGTTGTAATGGTGGCCGTGGGTGGCAAACACTGTGCGGAAACCGGCATACAGCAGGGCATAGTCGGCCAAAATCGGGAAGTCCAGCACCATCTGGTCCACCTCGGTATCGCAGTTGCCGCGCACGCACAGCAGCCGCTCCCGCAAGGGGTTCAGCATAGCAATTACCTCTTTGGGGGCATAGCCCTCCGGCAGATCGTTGCGGGGACCGTGGTACAGAATATCCCCCAGCAGCAACAGCTTGTCCGGCTGCTCGCGCTCCATGGCGGCAAGCAGCTGCCTGCAGTAAAAAGCCGAACCGTGCAGGTCGGATGCAATCATCAGTTTCATGGCAGTTCCTCCGGCGGTGGGCTTGACGCAGCACACGGCCTTATACTATAATAATATCAATCGACCGGCAGGAAGCCGGCCTTTGCGGCGCAGAAGCGCCCAACATCCTGGTGCATGCTGCACCGTATGGCAGATGACAACTTGATATTGCTTTGATGATAGATATGCAGAAGGTATCGTGTTCCCCAGCAGGGGGACGGGATATTTTCTGCATTTTGTTTTTGTGGATTTTTATGCGGTTTTCCGATACGCTTTAGTTTCGGCAGCCGTCCAGCACGGCCGCGGCGGCCTGCTCCACCAGGGTGCCGATGGGGGCGCTCACCCCAACCACCAGGGTATCGCACCGGTTGGCGGGGATCAGGATGCGGCGGGCATCGCTTTG
>OGRJ01002938.1_pt1 | contig 11547 bp, 9 predicted proteins | sample 1553411 | NCBI WGS metagenome assembly OGRJ01 (sample SAMEA2580084, study PRJEB22360) | human gut metagenome | biome: human gut; feature: human-associated habitat; material: faeces | place: Denmark | collected 2008/2010
GCAAAAGCCTTTCAGCCAACCCGCAGCGTCTCTCCAAATGAACACCGGCGCCAGCACCGCACTGGGGCGCCATGGCACCGGCAAGCGCTTTGCAGGGCCCGGCTGTCTATGCGCCGCCCCGTTCCCTCGCCCCGGCAAAAGCATAAAGCATTGCGGCCCAAAGCAGGTGCGCCTATAAGCAGGGCAACAAATTTTCCTGTCATATCCGTTCTTTCCATTTCAGCAGAAGGGATGAGTGAAGGATAACAAAAACGGACCCGGCGTTGTGCACCAAAGCGCCCACCACGGGGTTCAAAGCGCCCGTTATGGCAAGGAGGATGGCCGCAAAATTCAGCGCCATGGAAAAGGCAAGGTTCCACCGAATGGTGCGCATCATTTTTCGCGCCATTTGCAGCAGATGCGGCAATTCCTTGATGTCATCATTCACAAGGGCAATATCCGCTGCCTCTACCGCTATGTCACTGCCTACACCGCCCATAGCGATGCCCACATGCGCCTTTTTCAGCGCGGGCGCATCGTTCACACCATCGCCTATCATGCACACCTGTCTGCCCTTCTTCTGGCTGGCGCCTATCCACTTCAGCTTGTCCTCCGGCAGACAGCCCGCCCGGAACTCATCTATGCCAAGCTGCCCCGCAATGGTGCGGGCCGCCTCCTCATGGTCACCCGTGAGCAGCACGGGCGACGGGCCACATGCCTTCACCCGCTTTATCACTTCGGCCGCGACCGGCCGAAGTGTATCTGCCAGGGCAATAAACCCGGCGGCATCGCCGTTCAGCGCAAGGTATATCACCGTGCAGCCACGCGCTGTGTATACGGCTGCCTGTCGTTCCAAATCGGGCGGCACCCCCGCCCCCTGCTGGGCCAGCAGAGCCTGTGTGCCTGCTGCCACATGCACCCCGGCCACAGTGGCCGTCACGCCGCGTCCCGGAAGCATGGCAAAACCCTCCGGCCGGGCAGGCGCGGGGCCGCCTGCCTTTTGGTAGCCGCGCACAACGGCTTTCCCCAGCGGGTGTTCAGAGTGCAGCTCTGCCCCTGCGGCCAGTGCATACAGTGCCGGGCGCGGCCACTGAGGCAAAACGGAGCATACTGCCTCTACCTCCGGTGTGCCGTAAGTAAGCGTGCCTGTTTTATCAAAGGCTATTTTTGAGACATCTGCCAGCCGTTCCAGCGCATCGCCCTCACGCACCAGAAAGCCATGCTTTGTGGCATTGCCAATGGCCGCCATGATGGCCGTGGGCGTGGCCAGCACCAGTGCGCAGGGGCAGAACACCACCAGAATTGTGACAGCGCGCAGAATTTCGCCCGTCACCAGCCACGTCAGCACCGCGCTGGACAATGCCGTTATCACAATCCATGTGGCCCAACGGTCTGCAAGGCCCACTATCTTCGCCTTGCCTGCATCCGCAGACTGCACCAGCCGCACCATGCGCTGGATAGAGCTGTCCTCCCCCACTCTTGTGGCGCGCATGTCAAAGGCGCCGAACTGGTTCACCGTGCCGCTGGCCACCTCATCGCCTTCCGATTTGTCTACCGGAAGCGATTCCCCCGTCATCACAGCCTGGTCTACAGAGGTGTGCCCGCTGGTAATCACTCCGTCCACCGGAATGGTCTCACCCGGCAGCACACGCAGCACATCGCCCACCTGCACCGCCTGCGCCTCTACCGTCTCTTCTCCCCGCGGTGTAATGCGGCGCGCCGTGCGGGGCGTAAGGCGCACCAGCTTCTCAATACCCGCACGCGCCTTTGCAACAGTCAGCTCTTCCAGCAGGCCGCCAAGCTGCATGATAAAGGCCACCTCGCCTGCGGCAAAATCTTCCCCAATAAGCACAGATGCCACCAGCGCCAGCGACACAAGCACGTCCGCTTTGATGTCAAAAGCCGTTACAAGGCCGATAACAGCCTCCAGAACAATAGGCACGCCGCAAAGAATAATAGCAACCCATGCAGCATCGAACGGCAGAGGCGGAACGCCTGCTATACTGGCCGCCAGTGCGGCACCGGAAATGGCGAGAAAAACAATATCCCGCTTTATGCCGCCCCACTCCAGAATACGTTCCATAATTTTCACTGCAAAGCCCCCTTATACCCATATGGGTATATGCATATTATACCCATATGGGTATAAGCTGTCAAGCAGGAAATAAACTTTACCTGTCTGAAGCAGGCGCCCCCTGCCCCTTGACAGAAAGGCCTTTCTCACAGTATAATAAACAAGTATTTAATAGCTTTGCCGCTGTGCAGGCAGAGCCTGTATGCAGATGTAGTTCAATGGCAGAACTCCAGCCTTCCAAGCTGGCCACGCGGGTTCGATTCCCGTCATCTGCTCCAAGTTAAAAGCTACATTTTGAGAAATCAAAATGTAGCTTTTTCTTATATTTCCAAACAGAAAGATAATCTCCAGACTATAACTTTTGGCATAGAGGAATTTTTTATGATACCAAAAACAATTAAATACTCTCGCAAATAAGAAAAATAAAACAGACTAGGTTATCGTCAGATGATCCCAGATGGAAAGAAGGATCTGTCCGATTTCGTTCTGGTAAAATCATTGAGCCGATTTGACACGGCTTAATATGATTAAAACAATATAAAAATTAAAGATTCGAGCCAAGCAGAATTTACCTAAATGTATAGATCGAATTGATTCTTTGACGAAATATAGAAACTTTGGTATGATTTTTTTATTCTCACAAGATGTCTCCCTTTCAAAATTTGAGTCCAGTTTTTGGGACAACTGAACGGATAAAATGAAAAAAGCTGTTCATTCGTTAATGAAATGGCATGCAAGCATGTTTTCCAGGCATATATGAGAAAACGATCTGCAACTTTCAGATCTTTGTCAATGACATTTAAAATTCGGAGGGAAAAATATGGATAGTCAAAATAAGTACCATCTTCAAATGACGATCTTTAACTGCATGGATCGTTTGAATCCAGATGTTTTTGCCAGTCTGCTGCTGATCAGAAAAGCCTCCCTTCCAAATGGAATGGTTGGTTTTAGTGATACATGGAATCACAATCGAAAACTGACTGAAATAACACCGTGGGATATTGTCGTACAGACACTGGATATGCCGGAAGAACAATACCGTTCTGTAATCGTACACGCATTGTATCTCTTGCCGTTGCCAGCTTTTCTATTGAAACGTCTAAGCAATTCCGTTCAAAACAAAAAAATTGAGACGTCTGCTATTAGAAAAATTATAGACCTGCTTTCATATCCTTCTGTAGATGACGACTATTTATCCAGTATTTATGAGCTCTATCTTTCGTATACAGCGAGAACGGGACTGTCTGCAACAGGAGATTTTTATACACCTCGACAAATTGTTCAGCTTCTCATACGATTGCTGTACATTCAGGAAGCCAATGTATACGATCCCTGTTGCGGTAGCGGCGCTCTGCTTTGTGAAACCGCTAGAATGTGTAAAAAAACAACACCGGCACATCTATTTGGGCAAGCACTGACCGACAATGATTACCAGATCTGCAAGATGAATTGTATTTTGCGTAATCTGTATGCCGATATAGGAAAAGAACCAGCCAATACGCTACAGGTAGATTTGCATAGTGAGTGCCGGTTTCCATATGTTATTGCAAATGTTCCATTTAATTCAAAAAATTGGTATGATGTAAAAGATTATGCCAAGCTCGCAAGTGACCCAAGATGGGTATATGGCATCCCCCCCCCACTCCAACGCCAATTATGCTTGGTTGCAGCATATCATTTATCATCTGGATAACAGCGGGTGTGCTGCTGTTATCTTGCCCAATGGAACACTAACGACTCAAAAAATAGAAGAATTGCAAATACGAGAGCAGATTTTAAAAGATCATTTGGTTGAAAGCGTGATCGCGCTTCCGGGAGGGATTTTTTATAATACCAAAGTCCCATGCAGTATTTGGATTATCAATAAGAAACACCAGCCCAATAAGGGCGTCCTTTTGATCAACGCCTATCATATGTTGGCATCCCAGGGAAAAGGCCTGGAGGAAGAAAAAACAGATCGCCTTTTGACGGTAATCCGCCAATTTCGGAAGGGTACATTAAAGGCAAAAAAACGCACCTCTTGGTATGCGGTCGTTTCTCTAGATGAACTTGTACAGAAAAAATTCAATTTGAGCCCCAATCTATATACTGTGTTCGAAGAACTGCCTTTAGAACCGATGAGACAAAATTGTTCTCGTTTTTTATATTTGATTGACGCTCTGAAAGAAAGCCTTCCAGATGATCACTTGAAGGAACTGGTTACACAGTGGAAATCCGTACAGACGGTTGCTCAATGGAAAAAAGCCTTGTTGACAGAGCTTTATGATATCTGCGGGGGTGTGACAAAAAGTGGTGATTGTTTCAACCGCGGCGGCACACCCATGGTAGGAGTAAACGATGTAATTCGTCAGATGTATTTGCCCGAAAGCTTTGCAAGTCAAGTCGATGTGTCACCGGCGGAGTTTCAGAAATATGCGATTCAACGTGGAGATATCCTGATGAATCGTACAAGTGAAACGATAGATGAACTGGCTTGTTGCAGTCTTGCGACAGAGGATATTTCTGCTGTCTATGGAAGTTTTATTAAACGCCTGCGTCCGAAATATGAAAAGCGGGTGGAGCCGTTCTATGCATTGGCATATTTCCGTAGCGCACTTTATCGGCAGGAGGTAAAGAGGATATCCCCCGTATATACAACTCGCGCCAATATCAATATGCACCAGCTCTCAGAGATACCATGCTATTATCCCGATATGGAACATCAAAAGCGGATTGGACAAACAGTATACGCTGTATCTACCTATCGGCAAACATGTTGCGACATAAAATTGAACGAAATGCTGAAGGAATTTACACAATTGTTGATTGAACAGCATATTACATATCCTATACGGATTCTTCAGAAATAGGAGGATAAATCGTGAACGTTCAACAACAAATGCGTTTTGTATTGCTATATGCGCTCAAGCAACTCTCTGGGCGTGCTGAAAAACACGCTATCATGCAGTATATTAATGACCACGGCTATTGGTATATCAATGACGAGAACGAAACGCGGCTATACTCCCGTGGAAAAGAAAAGCAATGGCGCAACGATCTTTCTTACGAGCGAATTCACTTGATCCAGAATGGTTATATGAAACCAATGTTTCAACGCGGCTTGTGGGAGATGACACCGCTAGGAGAGTCGTATTTGCTGGAATTGACCAAAATGGCAAAAAAATTCGTTTTTACTAGTCAATCCCGCATTACACCAGCCTTGCTTCAAGATGTGTTTTTAGAGCGTTCGGAAGAAATTGCAGCTGATGAGCAGCTTATCGTGCAGCTTTCCCAACAAGATGGCATCTTAAATCCAGAGGAGTTAATACCTTTGATAGATAAACCTATTCCGAAAGGAACTCCCACAATTTCCAACGTCCGAAACATCTACCCAAGAGATCCTGCCATCTCAGAGCGGGCGCTCATGCTCGCGGGCTATCGATGTGCTATTAATCCTGCGCATGCTTCCTTCCTGCGTAGGGACGGATTGTGCCTGTATATGGAACCCCATCATTTACTTCCCATGTCAAAAACGGACTATTTTGGCGTTAGCCTGGATCGAGAGCAAAATATTTTTTCGCTTTGCAGTAATTGTCATAACCAAATACATTATGGGAGAAAAGAAGATATTCAAGAACTGCTTTCAATACTCTTTCATTCCCGAGAGAGAGAAATATGCTCAATTTTAGGCCGCAAAATTGACCTCTATGAGATTTATGGGATTTATGGAGTATTATAATTTTAATAATATTTCAGCTAATATTTCAGCAGCGGAATTTAAGTATCTTCTAGTTTTCTCAAAAGGCTTTACGCGGAGAAGTTCATCTCCCCTGGTCTTTGAAATCGGAATCGTATAAGCGTGGTATTATAGGAGCGAATACATGGATTTATTACCCAAACAAATTTCCACCACACGGCACATTTTTGTGGCGAGCTCTTGAGATATATTTTTTGCAGTACAAACCCATAAAAAGCCCGTGGAAGCCGCATTCCACGGGCTTTTCCCTTGCCCACTGCTCACATCTTTGTTCACACCTTGAAGCAAAAGCAGGCATATTCCATTTGTTCCACACCACTGCAGGCCGGGGCTTTTGTCATTCTTCTGCTGCCCGCCCTGCATCAAAGGTGTGCTTTTCCGCTGCCTGGCCTGCAGGCAGCCCTGCATGCAATCGCTTTTCTTTAGGGCCTTTCTCCGGGCATGGTACTTTTCCACAGCACTTTAAGGCACCGGCGGTATCTGCGGGCCCGCCGCACATGCGGCAGACTTTTTTCTGTTCGGGTACAGTTTTATGCCGCACCTTTGTCTTCCTGACTGCCCCTGCAGCGCCAGTTCCATAACAACGAAGCTTTCGCTTTTCCAGCGCCATAGCGAGTTTCCGGTTGGCGCAGAAAGCTGCTTTTGAGTCAGGCCCCCCGGCTAAGGCAGGGGCTTGCGTATACCCTGGGGAAGGGCATACTACCGGCAAGCCTCTCAAAAGGCACTGAAACTCTGTCTCCTGCATCACCTGCCTCGTCCTCCATAAACGGGGAGCTTACCGTCGCGTGCTGCATCTTTTGGATGTTGAATACCCTCTCGCCTCGCCCGAAACTGACAGCGAAAGCCTTTTACCCTCCCCGGCACGGCCGGGGGGCGTTTCGCTAAAGCTGACCAACAGAAAAGCTCCGCAGGCAGCGCCCTGCAGAGCTTCGCCTTATATTTCGTTCATTCCCTCTCTGAAACGGCCCCGGCACAGGCCGCCCCTTCATGCCTTGGCAGCCCGGGCACGGCGCCGCCCTGCCGGAACACCCGGCTGGCGAAAAACGGAAGGTACAGAATGCCCATAACCGCAAGGCTGAGCAGGATGCTGAGCCAATCCAGCACCTGACCGCCGATGGAATCTGCGCTGGCGAACAGCAGCACGGCGTTGTTATTGAAAAAGTGTATCATCACAGGCGCCCAAATGCTCTTTGTTTTGGCATAGGCGAAGCCAAAGAAAACGCTGTAGCAGATGCACAGGAACACCTGGTTGAGCACGCTGAGCACCCATGTGTCGGGGCTGTAATAAAAAATATTGATGGGCAGATGCCACAGCCCCCACACCGCACCCAGCACCAGAATACCGCCTCTGGGCCCAAACTGCTTTTGCAGAAGGGGCTGCAAAAAACCGCGCCAGCCGTACTCTTCCCCAAAGAAGGCGGTGAAGGCCAGCACGAAGCTGAGCGGCATAAGCGCCAGATTAAAAAGGGCGATAAGCGGGCTCCACCACTCGGGCATGGCCGCGTCTGCGGCCAGTGAGGGGGCAGCCAGCGTCATCAGGCCGCTCAGGATAAAAATACGCGCAAAATACAGCACCATAAACAGGGCAAGCATCAAAAAAGAGTTTGTGCCGCCCGTTCCGGTAAGGCGCAGGCCGTAGGCCGCGCGGCGTGCCTTGCCGTCGGCAAAATAGCACACCCAGGCGGCCAGCGTGCCGCCCATCATGACGTAATTGCCAATCAGCGCCCACGGCAGCACCGGCACCAGCACGCTGGCCAGGCTGCACGCCAGCATCAGCACAGTGAGCACCAAAAAGCACACAAAGAATTTGCGCGGCAGCATACTGTCCCCTTTTCGGGTGAACAGCAGCGCCAGCATCACGCCTGCCGCCGGGTAAAACATCTGGGCAGAGGCAAAAAAACTTACGTCACTGCCCGCATAAAAGCCGGCCCCCATGGCGATGCCCAGCACATAGGGCACTACAAAGGCCGCCAGCACAAATATCAAAAGCTGGCGTTTTTCCAGTGCGTTCCATTTGATATTGAATTTCATATAAAAATCTCTCCTCAAAATATTTTCATGGCCTGCCCCTCAAAGCTGCTGTGCCGGAAAACCGGGCGCCAGGCGCAGATGCCCGGCATGCAAAAGCGCCCCTGCGGACGGCACCAGGCACTTTTGAAGCAGAGGACATTGTAAAAGAGGCAGGGCAGGCCTGCCGCCTAAATTTGCCGCGGCCTGCAGCGCGGCGGTGCACTGCCCTCCGCTGGGCTGCCGCCGGAAGTCTCTGCCATTTTGTTTTCCGGCCTGCATGCGGTGCTTTTGACTCGCCCGCATACCGGCGCACTATTCTTTCTCACGCTCCTATCTGTTGCAGGTAAGGCACCTTCTTTCCCTGCACAGTGCAGGGAAAGAAAAAGCCCGGGCTTTTTCTTTTTTTACAGCAGGCGTCACAACCCGCACCTGCCAGCAACATTATATCTATTTCGCCCGCATGCGTCAAGCGTGCGGGATACTGCCTCCCTCTTTTCCTTCGCGCGGCAATATAGCAATACTGAGGGCAGCACAGCCCGCCGTTTTGCGGCAGAAAAAGGAGATGGTGTGAAGGTGAACCTGAATAAGGAACAGCAGGCCATGCTGGACGGCGAAAAAGGCGCCCATCTCCGGGCTGGAGCACGCCATGGAGGCCACGGAATACCTCTGCGGCCGCGAGGTGGGTGAGCGCGTTGTTATCATTGGCGGCAGCCTCACCGGCTGTGAAATCGCATACGACCTTATTCTGAAAGGCAAAAAGTCCATTGTGGTGGAGATGAAAAACGACCTCATCGCCGCGCGCGGCGTGTGCCTTGCAAATTCGTCGTTCCTGCGCGAGACGCTGGCTCTGCATGAAACGTCCGTTTATCTGGAGACGTCCTGTAAAGGCCATCCGCCCGGACGGCGTGGCGCTGTGCGGCAGGGACAGCAAAGAATTCGATGTCGCGTGCGATTCCACTGTCGTTTCCATCGGCTATGTGCCGATACCGCTGGCCGCCGCCTCGAAGCATGTGCACATTGTGGGCGACGCAAACGCGGTGGGCAACCTGCGCACCGTAATCTGGCGCGCGTGGGACGTCTGCATAAAAATTTAAGCACTGTACGGCAAAAAGCACGCGCCGCTTAGGCGCGTGCTTTTCATTTTTTCCGGTTTGACAGGTGGAAGCCTTCTCACAAGCTCACTCATTCTGATATGCCCACAGGAGAGCGGCTTGGCAGCAAGGCTCTCCCCGCCTGTCTTCATCTCCAAAGCAGCCGGTGCAGGAAAGGAAAATTCTCCCTGTTTTTATTCCACCACTTCCAGCTGAAGGCGGCTGAAATGCCACAGAACGGCATAGGCCGCCAAAAGCATGGCCGCGCACACCAGAATGGCCTTTTGCCCCCACCAGCTGCTGAGGGCGGCACCGCACAGCGCGCCAAGGCAAAACACGCCGATCACCGCCCAATAGCGAAGTGCGGCAAGCCCCTCGCCTCTGTCATGCTTTTTCAGCGCAAGAAAGGTGTGCTCGCCCGCGCTGCGCAGGTTGCCCGTACAGAACGTGGTGGCATACGGCATGCCGTGTGTTTTGCGAAAGCCGTTGAACTGCATGGAGCACACGAACGACACCAGCACAATGACGACGGCATCCGGCACGCCCGCCGGCAGAAAGGCGATGCCCCCCAGCACAGCGGCCTCCGCCGCAAGCAGTGCATGGTACCACGCCGCGCGCCTGCGCGTAGTCATGGCGCTGCGCATCCATTCACTGACGAACACACCCGCCAGAAACGCCCCCACGGGCACAAGGTAATACCAGGCATGTGCGTCCATATTCACCGCGTACAACATCATCAGGGCAAGGTTTCCCGTCTGCGCGTTGGCAAACACATGCCCGTGCAGAAGATATGTGTACGATTCCAAAAAGCCGCCCACAAACACAAGGCACAGCCCAAAGCGCATGCGCTCCTGCGCGGGCACGGCTTGCGCCTGTCTGTTTTCTACGGCCATTCCCCATTTCCCCTTTCCCCTTCTTCCGGCTTCGGCCGCAACGCCGCCCGCCGCGCCTACCCAAATAAGCTTCCGCGCAAGACACGGCGCTTTCCCGGCGCGGCAATGCGCCCCGCCGGCCGCCGCGCGCCCTGCGGCGCATATCAGGGCTCTGCCCCCTACATCACCGCCGAGGCCAGCAGAAGTATGCCGCCTGTAACGGCCAGAATGATAAGCTGAAACTTACCGCTCCACCTTGCCCAGGCGCCGTAGCCGACGCCCACCAGCCCCAAGCTGATGAGCAGCACGGGGTTTGTGAAATAGAACACGTTGGAAAAGCCGTCGCCAAAGGCGAAGGCCAGAATACTCACCTGACGCGACAGCCCGCACAAATCGGCAATGGGCGTGATAAGCGGCATCAGCAGAAACGCCTTGGCAGAGCCGGAGGAGATGAAAAAGTTCATCACCAGCACCAGCGCATACAAAAACAGCGCCGTCGCCCCTTTTGGCATGTGCTGGGTAAGCTGGGTGGCCGCGTTCAGCACGGTGTCCAGAATATGCGCCTGCTCCAGCGTATAGCGCACGCTGGACGCCATGAGAATAAGCGCCACCGCAGGCACAAGGCTCACGGCGCCGTCCCCGAAAAAGCCCGCCAGCTTTTTGCCGCGCAGCCCGCAGGCTATACTGGCCGCAAGCCCCGCCACCAGAAAGATGACGGCCACCAGCGGCAAAAGCACGCCCTGCAGCACCGGGATGAAGCTGGAGGAAAAGATGAGCAAAATGCCCGCGCCCAATATGCCTGCAAACAGCGCAAGGCCCTTGTCCATCCCCCTGTCGCGCACGAAGGCCTGCCCGGCCTCCGGCGCCTGCACGCCGGGTGCCAGGCCCGCCAGCGCGCCCTTTTCGGGGCGTGCCTCTATTTTTTTCGCATAGCTCACAAGAAACAGGCACAGGCACGGGTACAGCACTGCAAAGGCGCCCGCGCGCCACAGCGCGCCTGAGAACATGGGCAGCCCAGCAAGCTGCTGGGCCACGCCCACGGTAAAGGGGTTGCATATGCCTGTGGCAAAGCCGCAGCCAATGGCAAGCAGGCTCATGCCAAGGCCCACCATGGCGTCCCAGCCCATGCTGGCCGCCAGTGCCGCTGCAATGGGTACCAGCGGCACACACTCTTCAAATGAGCCCACCAGCGTGCCCATGGCCATAAAGAACAGCGTAACAATGCAGATAAGCTGATAGCGCCTGTGCCGGAAGGCGCGGACAATGCGCCCCAGCATGTAGCGCATCAGGCCGCTTTCATCTAGGCAGTGGAACACGCCGCCGATGACGAACAGGAACACAAGGATGGCAATAATGGTGACGTTTCCCTCGCTGAATAGCACCAGAATGGGGCTGAGAAGCCATTTCCAGAACGGGATTCCCCCCTCAACGGCATGATAGGTACCGGGCAGCACGGCCATCTGGCCGTCCAGCTCGGTGCGCTCGAACGCGCCCGCAGGCACAAAAAATGTGAGCACATAGGTGAGCACCATCAGGGCCGCCAGCATGGCAATGGCCGTGATGAATGATTTTACGCTGATATTCATTCCGCCGGAAGCTGGCTTTTCCTGTGTGTGGCCCATAAGGCGGCACCTCCGTCATAAAAGGTCGTTTTCCGGCGCGCCCGGGCGCGCCAAAGGGCAGAGAGCACGCCCTCTGCCCTTTTTGCAAATTAAATTCAGGCGCCCAGCTTTTCCAGCGCCAGGCGGATGCGCTGCAAGGTTTTCTCCTTGCCCAGTATGGCGG
>OGRJ01002942.1_pt1 | contig 11532 bp, 9 predicted proteins | sample 1553411 | NCBI WGS metagenome assembly OGRJ01 (sample SAMEA2580084, study PRJEB22360) | human gut metagenome | biome: human gut; feature: human-associated habitat; material: faeces | place: Denmark | collected 2008/2010
TCGGCGGTGCGCCCCCGGATGCCCAACTTAGGCAGCGTCCACTTCCAAAAGGGCGTCCACGAACTTCTCCATGGCGGCTTTCGAGCCGGTGGACACTCGCAGGAAGTCGGCGAGCATGCCGGACTTCCACGACTTCACTAGGATGTTCCGGGCCTCAAGGTCGGCCGCCACCTCCGGTGCGGGACGATGGGTGCGGATGAAGATGAAGTTCCCCTCGGAGGGGCGGGCCTCATAGCCCTGCTCCTGCAAAGTCTCGATGGTCCACGTGCGGCCCTCGCGCTCGGCAGCGATGAGCTCCTCGGCAATCTCGGGGTGATCGAGGATCTTCTCGCCGAACAGCAGCGCCAGAGCGTTCACATCGAAGGTGAGCTTGGCGTTTTCGACGTAATGAATGATGGTCGGGTTCGAGATGATAACGCCCAGGCGGCAAGCGGCCAGCGAGAACAGCTTCGAGAAGGTGCGCATGACGATGACGTTGTCGTAGGTCTGTGTCAAGTCGATGAACGTGTTGGGGTAGAAGTAATGGTAGGCCTCGTCGATGATGACCACGGCGTCCACGGCGCGGGCTGCCTCGATGGCTGCGATGACGTCCTCGCGGCTGAAGGCGTCGCCCACGGGGTTGTTCGGGTTCAGCAGCACGACGATGTCGGTGTTGGGGCCGATGGCGGCGATGAGGTTTTCCATGTTGAAGGACAGATCGTCGTTGTAGGCGACCGGCACATGGTTCAGTCCGAGGATATTGCAGTTCACCCAGTACATCTCGAAGGAGGGGGCCACGGTGACCACGTCGTGCCCTTGTCCGCAGAATGTCTGCAGCAGGTAGCGGATGGCCTGGTCGGTGCCGTTGGTGGCCGTAACGCAATCGCGGGGAACGCCCACATACTTCGCGTACTTCGTGAGGAAGCGGTCGGGCTCGGGGTAGATGGACAGGTACTCCGGCGTGATCTCGGCCTTGACCTCGTCCACGAACCAGGCGGGCAACCCTTCCGGGTTCTCGTTCATGTCGTAACGGAGCATCCCATAGCGGCCTTGGTCGGGGAAAACGCGCTCGGTGTTCTTGATGTGCTCGTCAACGTAAAATGCCATGGGTCGTCTCCTTTACGATTGGTAGAACTCGATGAAGGCCTCTTTGTCGGTGAGGCCGAAGTTGCGGGGCATGGCGCTGGCGCCAGCGTCTTTGCTGGAAGTACCGTCGGCGTTCAGGTAGCTAGTGCCAGTTTGCGCGCGATAGAAATCGAGGAGGGTGTCGATGGTAGGCGTTTGCACGCCGACCATGGAGGCGATGTCCTTGATGATGGCCACGCCGAAGGGGTAGTCCTCGGTGAACATGCGGTCGTTCCAGTTCGGCAGGAATGTGCCGTCCTCGGTGGGGCTCAGGGGTACCTTGACCGCCTCGAAGGCCCGGATGCTCTTCAGCTTGCGAGTCATGGCCTCAGGAGTGGGGGACTCGTAGTACTCGCGCAGCGATACCACCTCGCTCAAATCGAGAGGGGCGAGGGCGCGGCAGATTGCCTGCAGCTCGTCGTCGTAAGCCAGAAGGAAGCGCGACGTGTCGTCGTTCCACTGCTCGTAGAACATGAGCTGCTCGGGATAGGTGTCGCCCGGTTGGTAGTCTTTGAAGACGCCGTAGGCGCCCGAAGTGTGCAACAGGGGGTTTGAAGGTACCAGCGTTACCGCGAGGAACTCCTTGAGAGCTACGGTGGGAATATGGAAAAGATCCTCGAGAAGCGCGGCCACCTCGGCGGTTCGACCCTTGGGGAGCGTGGCCACGTACAGCGTTTCTTTCGCCGACAGAATTCCGGCCGTGCGCTCGTCCCAGCTCGAGCGGCACACGTAGGGCACGCGCTGCAGCCCGAAGACGGTGACGCCGCGGGTGATGAGACCCTGGCAGTAGTATTCCACGCCCCCGTAGCCCGGAACAAAGCCGATGAGGGTGCCTTTGCCGACATAAGGCTCTACGTCGGCGACGAACTGCTGCCGGAGAAACGCGGGGTAGGTGCACAGGATCAGTTCCGCGTTGCAGGCCCGGGCCATGTCGTCGGTAACGGTGAAGGTCGCCGATGCGACGGCCTTTTCTTCGTAGGTGTATGCGAGCGTTTCGCGGCTCTTATGGGGTCGCGTGGTGTAAAGCGTGACGTCGTTGTCCTGCGAAAGCACCGCGCAGCAGGCGAGGCCGAGGTTTCCCGCGCCAAATACCGTAATGTTCACTGCAAACTCCTTTGTCGCCCGGCGAGGGGCTCGTCTCAACGAATGAGCTGACCTTATATGATAGACCAAAAGATTTCCTTCCCTCTTGCAAAGGAGCTTGCCTACGGCAAATGAGCAAAATGTTGCGCCGAGCCCTTGTGCTATCATATGAGGACTGCCGTCAGGCGTGGGTACTCGATGCAATGTGTGATGGCAGAGAGGCGTTTTCCGAGGCTGGAGGAGCGAGAGTGTCAGATTTTGAAATATCCGTCGTGATCCCCGTGTACAATTCCGAGGAGTATCTGGGCGAGACTCTGGAATCGGTGGCTGCCCAAACAGTGGGGATGGACGCCGTTCAGGTCGTTATCGTCGACGACGGGTCCACTGATGGCAGCGCCGCCATCTGTCGTTCGTTCCAAGATCGCTACCCAGCCAACGTCGTTTTTCACCAGCAGCCCAACGGAGGCGTCTCCTCGGCGCGCAACGCCGGCCTCGACCGGGCCAGCGGGCGCATCGTCACCTGCCTGGACAGTGACGACCAATGGACGCCGGAATCGTTTGCCTATGCCGTGGATTTTTTCGACAACCAGGAGAACAACGTCGACGTTCTCGTTGGCGAGCTCACCCTCTTCGAGGGCGAGGACCACACCCATCCCTTGGCTTACCGTTTCCCGAAAGACAAGGATTCCATCATCCGTCTGGGAGATCGCCCCTGCGACATCCAGAGTACGATTGGGAACTGCTTCTTTCTGCGCGAAGCTATCGGTGATATCCGATTCGACGAGGATCTGACTACGTCGGAGGATACGCTGTTCGTCAACCGGGTTATTTTGCACAAGTGCGCCTACGCGGTTACTCCTTTCTGCACGTATCTCTACCGAAAGCGGCAGGACGGTTCGTCTCTGAGCCAGGTCATTACCTATTCCAAGCATATGCAGAATCTGGATGTGTGCGAGCGCGTGCTCGAGGCGTCGCGCCGTGCCAAGGGGCGGGTGCTTCCCTTTGCCCAGGCGGTGGCGCTCTACATCATCGGGTGGCAGCTTTTGGGCAAGGCGAGCGATGCCCTGTCCGCCGAGGACGCCGCGAATTGGTCGGCCGCTGTGCGCAAGATTGTCGCGGACGCCGATGCTGACGTCATCGCCAATGCGCGCTGGCTTACTCGCGAAAAGAAAATCGTTCTGTACCGCCTCAAATACGGGGTGGATGTCTTTAAGGAACTGGTTTGGGTTGACCGCGATCGAGGGTTGCTCGACGGTATGCAGCTCATCAGCATGAACGCGAAGGCGCCCTGCTATCTTTACGAGATCACTCCCCAAGGCACGACGCTGCATATTGAGGGAACGACGGACATCGACATATTGGGAATGCCCTTCGAGCTATTCGTTCGCGACGAGAAGAGCGGTGAGCGCTTCAATGCGCATTTATCCCCATTCCCTACCGATAATCGTCGCACTCTGGCTAAAGAGTCGGTATGCAAGGGTATGCGGTTCACGCTCGATCTGCCTTTGGAGCCGGAGCGCTCCTTCTCGTTCCGCGCGAGGTTCTGCGGGCGTGTCCAGGAGGTCATCCTCACGCCTCATTATGGCAACTTCGCTATTTTCAGCCAGTCAATGAAGCGCGACTACCATCGTTTCGGCGGCGTCATGGTGAAGCATATCGGCAAGCAGCTGCGCACCTATCGCGCCACGTGGCGCATGGCCGTCGTGTCCGAGCTGCGTCGTTGGGCGGAGATCCTACGCTCGAAGAAGGGGACGTCCCGATTGCGTTTCGAGTACGTTTGGCTGCGTCTGTGCTACCGGGTTCATCGACTGCTGTTCAAGAAACCCATCTGGATCTTCGGCGACAAGGAGTGGAAGGCAGGCGACAACGCCGAGAACGTGTACCGTTATGCCATGAAGCGATCCGGCTATCGCGGCGCTAAGATGTACTTCGCTTTGGAGAAGTCGAGCGCCGATTACGCCTCGGTGGCCAAGTACGGTCACGTAATTGATCCGACCACCTTCCGCTACAAGCTGCTGTTCCTGCTGTCCTCGGTGGTGGTGTCCTCGCGCGCCGAAGAGTCCATGGTGAACCCCTACGGCCCCGAGCTCGTGTTCGTGAAGGATCTCATGGATTACGATTTCGTATACCTCACCCATGGGACGCTCTTTGGAGATCTGGCGTTCATGCTGGGTAAGCCGGCGAAGAAAATCAAGTTGTTCTCGGTGAGCACCCAGATGGAGCGCAATGCACTTTTGAGCGAGGCTTATGGCTACCGAGAGGATGAGGTGTCTCTCATGGGCATGGCTCGTTACGACGCCTACGGCGATGTCCATACTCAGAAGAAGATCGCGTTTCTGCCCACGTGGCGCTCGAATATCGCTGGCAAGATCATCCCGGGCACGAGCACGCGCGAGTATGTGCATCATTTCAAATCCACGGATTTCTGGAAATTTTACAATGCCCTCATCAATGACGAACGTCTGCTGGACGCCATGAGGCGTTACGGGTACACGGCCGAGTTCTACGTGCACCCTGCATTCGAGAAGCAAGCCGGTGATTTCCAGGGCAATGAGCTTGTGCAGGTGGGGGAGGGGTCGGCTGACTACGAGCGCGTGCTGAGCGAGTCGGCGCTCATGGTGACGGATTACTCAGGGGTGGGATTCGATTTTGGCTACCAGCGCAAACCAGTGGTGTACAGCCAGTACGATTCGGTATTCAGCGGTGGTCACACGTACGGTGAGGACAGCTACTTCGACTACGATATCGACGGCTTTGGCCCTGTGACTCGCACATTGGAGGAAACAGTGGACGCCATCATACGCTACATGGAAAATGATTGCCAGATGGAGCCCGAATATCGAAGCCGTGCCGACGCCATGTTCGGTTTTTCTGACTACGAGAGCAGCAAACGCATTTTCGAGGGCGCTCGAGCATTGTCAGAGCGGCGCCGCGCCGATGGCTGCGCTCGGTGATCCGCCGGTTCGTCATGGCCTCGACTTTGGCGCAAGGAGAAGTTAAACCCTGTGGACATAGCGTGTACGCGATATGTTGATGCGGGGCAACTGCGGGGAGTTTTGCGCCAGTGCTTCTCGATTTTGCTACGATGAATCTGCATTTCGGTTTTGAATTAGGGGGCGACGCGAGAGCGTCGCCCGTTTTGTGTGGATGCGCGGATCGATTCCGTCGGAGGAGGAGCAGGCTTTGAAGCGTCTTGTGGCAGTGGTTTTGGCGATAGCGCTCGTGTGCGTCCCTGTGGCTATGGGCGCCACAGCGTCCTCGTCGGCTCTGGAGAAGCAGATCGCCAGTACTCCCTATCAGATATGGCCTGCGAAGGCGCGCTCCAATTCTCCGGACTTCGTGCGCGCGGCCATCAAGCAGAGAAACGCCCAGGGCGATAACTGCAAGGTGGTTCTCGGCACTTCCGAGTTTCGCTGGGTTTATCCCGATACGGTCTCGTCGCACCCGGGGAACTTTTTCGCGAACAACAATTATGGTATGGACACGTTCCTTTTGGGCCAGCCTTATTGCCAAGATCTGTGGCACGCCATTGAAGCGGGCGCGCTTTCTGAAGACATTCCCGACGACAAAGTGGTGTTCTTCTGCGGAATCTCCTGGTTCATGGATTACCAGAATCCCGCCAAATGTTTCAGGTTGTCGTTTTCGCCCGAGGCTTACGCTGACCTCATGGCCAATCCCAAGGTGAGCGACAAGACGAAGGCGAATATTCAGAAGAAGATGGTTGAGTACGGCGTGTCGGAGGACGAAGTCTATGCTGAGGCGTCCGATAAGACCTTCGTGGATCGCATCAACGAAGGTGTTCAGAAGATCTTTGATACGTCGAAAAACTGGGACGCGGTGCTCAGCGACGAAGAAGATGATTGGAACGCGCCGGAGCGTGAGTTGAACAAGAGTCGTCCCGTGCCAGAGGGGCGCACCCAAGGTGAGGCCCAGGTGCCCGATTGGGATGCCTGGATGAGCCAAGAGCAGGCCGAGGGAGCGGATCAGACGTCGAGCAACGACATGGGCATCTACAATAGCTGGTACGAGAACGGCGGGTACGACAAATGGTATGCCGGCCGCGAGGACTGGCTTACGTTTACCGACGAGCCCTATCAGGAGACCGAGTTCGAGGATTTCGAGCTGTTTCTCGATGTCTGCCAGGAGACAGGTATCCAGCCGTTAGTCGTTCTCATGCCCCTCAAAGGCGCTATGGTCGATCAGACCGATTACACCGCCGATGTGCGGGCCATCTGGTACGACCGCATGAAGGCGATCTGCGAAGAACGGGGCGCTGAATACGTCGACTACTCGCCCTATGAGTACGATCCCTATTTTCTCTATGATATGGCCCATTTCGGCTGGACGGGCTGGGTGCAGGTGAATCACGACATCTACGAGTTCTTCATGGGCAAGGATGAGGCCGATGAAGCGAATTAGGGACAAGATTCTCGAGGTGTTTTTCAGCGACACTTGGCTCGGTGCCATCCTGTGGTTCGCCGCTGCAGCGGCGATGCTCGCTCTGGTCGTTTGGTTCCTCGTTTATTCGGGGTTTGGAGAGCCGGCGATGCCGGTATATGAGAACTTCTGAGCATGGTTTTGACGATGAGCCGATTGGCGTTTCCGCCAATGGAGAGTGAATGATGACGCGATGAAAGAAAGGGGAGGCACAACCGTGAGCAGGTTTCTTGAAAGGCTACGGGAAGTGAGCGCTGAGTATCCGGAGAAAGAGGCGTTTTTCAATTCTCGGATAAAGGAGGATGCGTGCCAGCGCCTGACTTACGCCGAGCTGGACGCCTGGTCCGACTCTCTTGCCGCTTCCTTTGCCGAATGGTCTCCAAAGGGCAAGCCCGTGGTGGTTTACGGCCACAAGTCGCCTCTCATGCTCGTGTGCTTTATCGCCGCTGCGAAGGCCGGTCTGACCTATGCCCCGGTGGACATCGCCTATCCGTCCGATCGCGTGAACGACATCTTGGATCAGATCGGGCACCCTCTTGTTATCACGTTGTCTGACGACGAATTTCCCGGCGACGCATCGCTGGCAGATTCAGTCGTCGGAGATGCCGTTGTTCGCGAGGCGGCCCTGGCGGGACGCTCCTGGGACAGTTCCCGCTGGATTGCCGATGAGACGCCCTTCTATTTGTTGTTCACCTCGGGGAGCACCGGCCGCCCCAAAGGTGTTCAGATGCCCTCGCGCTGCGTGGACGCCTTTATGGACTATTTCCGCGCACTTTTCCCCGAGCGGCCCGACGGCGTCAGCTTCAACCGCGTGCCCTACACCTTCGATGTGAGCCTGTTCGACATTATCGCCGGTTTGGCCTCGGGCTATACCCTGTTCTCCCTGGAGTCCGAAGACGAGCAGTCCATGAGGGCCACGTTCGGCGCTCTGGCTGCAAGTGACCTTACAACATGGATTTCGACGCCGTCCTTTATCGAGATGTGCCTGGTTGATCCTTCTTTCGACCAGGATCTCCTGCCCCGGCTCGACAACGTCATTCTCTGCGGAGAGGTGTTTCGCAACGCTACGGCCCTGAAGATCATCGAACGTTTTCCCGAGGCGAGGGTTCTCAACACCTACGGCCCCACCGAGACTCAGGCGGTCACCGATATTGTGGTAGACGAGAACTTGGCACGTGAGGTGAATCCTTTGCCCGTGGGCTATTTGAGCGATGGCGTGCGTGCCCTTATTCGCGATCCGGAAACCGGTGAGGAGCTGCTTTGCGGGGAAGTGGGAGAGATATACCTTGCGGGAAACACGGTGTCGGCGGGCTACTATGGCCGTCCCGATCTGACGGAGGCCGTATTCTCCGAGAGGGAAGGCTCCGATGGCACTGTGACGCGTTGCTACAAAACCGGTGATAAGGGCTATCTTGACGCGGATGGTCGGCTCTTCTGTTTGGGCCGTCTCGATTTCCAAGTGAAGCTGAATGGGTTTCGCGTCGAGCTGGCCGACGTCGAGCAGGCCCTCGTCCGGATACCTGAAGTGGCCGAGGCGGTGGTGCTTCCCGCCGATCGCGACGGGAAGGTGACTCATCTCGTAGCTCACGTACGTCTTGCTGAGCCGGGGATGACGGCCGACTTCGCTCGAGCGCGCGCCATTAAGGCGGCCCTTAAGGAACTTGTTCCCGACTATATGGTGCCCAAAAAGATCGTCTTCCATGAGGAATTCGCTTTGAACGTCAATGGCAAAATCGATCGCAAGGCGTTGGCGTAGGGCTCGACAATTATGAACTTCTATATCGATCCGGCATTCTATGTGTTTCTGGCCGTTGCCATAGTACCTGCGGCCATTCTCGGCTTCTCGGGGCGCCGCATCAAGTATTACGGACTGGCGGCCTCGTTGGCGTTCCTGCTCCTGCTCTTCGGCGAGAACTTGGAGGGCATGCTCGCTTTCGTTGCGTTCATCGCCATCGCCTGTGCGGTTACGTTCTGGGAGCTTTCCAGTTGGCGGTCGGGGCAAAAGGCGCTTTGGAAGTACCGGTTGGCACTCGCGGCCGTTATTGCCCCTCTAGTCGTTTACAAAATCGGTGCCGTATTCGACCAGAACCTCATGGGATTTCTGGGGATATCCTACATCACATTCAAGGCAATACAGGTCATTATCGAGATCCGAGATGACCTCATTGAAGATATGAACTTCACTGATTACTTGTACTTCTTGGTGTTTTTCACACCCTTCACATCCGGCCCCATCGATCGCAGCCGGCGGTTCACTGAGGATGCGAACCGAAGGTATACCGCTTCTGAGTATGCGGACTTGCTGGCTCGCGGCATTATGCTGCTTTTGGTGGGAGCAGTGTATCAGAAAGTGTTGGGCACGGTGTTCCACCATTACTTCACCCCTGCTCCTTTGGGCGACGGTCCTTGGTGGCAAGAGCTGGGCGCCCAGGTGAAAGATGCCTATATGTACGGCTTTTACCTGTTCTTCGACTTTGCTGGCTATTCCCTTATGGCCATGGGGGCCAGCTACTGCTTCGGCATTAAGACGCCGCGCAACTTCCGCGCCCCTTTTCTTGCTCTCGATGTGCGCGATTTCTGGGATCGCTGGCATATGACGCTGTCCACGTGGCTACGTGATTTCGTGTTCATGCGCGCGGTGAAGTCGGCGACGCGTCGCAAGCTGTTCAAAGACCGACTTCAGACGGCCTGTGCGGGCTACATGGCGAATTTCATGCTCATGGGCGCTTGGCACGGGCTGACCGTGGACTATCTGGTCTATGGCGCCTATTATGGCGTTCTCATGGGCGCCACCGACGTGTACCAGAAGAAATCTTCCTTTCACAAGAAGCACAAGAAAAAGAAATGGTACAAGGTTCTCCAATGGTTTGTTACCATTAATCTGGTCATGCTTGGCATGGCTATTTTCTCTGGGCAAATGCACACTGTCATAGGAGGTTTGACCAATGGCTGAGAATTCCGTCGAGGAGCGCATGCTCGAGCTCATCGAGGAGATTTGCGACGACGAGATTATTCGCGAAGAGCGCGACGCCGATCTGTTCGAGGAGGGGTTGCTCGATTCTATGGCAGCCATTGAACTGCTGGTGGCCATCGAGACGGAATTCGGCGTGACCATTGCGCCTACGGCGGTGGAGCGTGAGGAAATGAATTCGGTTAATAAGATCATCTATCAGGTGCAGATTCGCTACGATGCCCAATAGCGATTATGCGAGGCGCGCCTCGGTCCCTCCGCGGGCATGATGCTAATTTCGGCGCTGATGCGTCGTTAAGGAAAAGTTAAGGTATCATTGCCTGAGCTAAATTGACGGGATGACAGTTCGAAGGGACTCGCGTTGGTCTTCTCCAGCACTATTTTTCTGTTCGCGTTTCTGCCGCTGTTTCTGGCGGTGTACTTCGCCATGCCGTGGCGGCCGGCGAAGAATGTGGTTCTGCTGCTGTTCTCGCTTCTGTTCTACGCCTGGGGCGAGCCAGTGTACGTGTGGCTCATGGTGGCCTCCATCTGCTTCAACTGGCTGTTCGCCTTCATCATAGGCAAGTGCGGCGAGGGCAAGACGGCGCCGAAGCGCTTCTGGCTCGTGGCGGCGCTCGCAGCCAACCTGCTCGTGCTCGGGTTCTACAAGTACCAGGGCTTTCTGGCCGAGAACATCAACCGCGCCATTGGCGAGGAGTTCATCGCCGAGTTGAACCTGGCGCTGCCTATCGGCATCTCGTTCTTCACCCTGCAGGCCATCACCTACGTGGTGGATGTCTACCGCGGCGAGGTGAAGGTGCAGAAGAATCCGCTGTACCTCGGCATGTACATCGCCATGTTCCCGCAGCTGGTGGCCGGCCCCATCGTGCGCTACGCCGACATCGAGCACGAGATCGACCATCGCCGCGCGACGCTGGAGGGCTTTGCCCAGGGCCTGCGGCTGTTCTGCGTGGGCCTGGGCAAGAAGGTGCTGCTCGCCAACACCGCCGGCGTGCTGGCCGACTCGCTTCTGCCCCGCGAGGCGGCCGAGATCGGCTTCATCGGCTGCTTCTCGGGCGTGGCCGCCTACACCTTCCAGATCTACTTCGACTTCTCCGGCTACTCGGACATGGCCATCGGCCTCGGCAAGATGATGGGCTTCGAGTACCCGCGCAACTTCAACTACCCCTACACGTCGAAGTCGGCCACGGAGTTCTGGCGCCGCTGGCACATGTCGCTCGGCGGCTTCTTCCGCGACTACGTGTACATCCCGCTCGGCGGCAACCGCGTGAGCACGCCGCGCTTCGTGGCTAACACCATGATCGTGTGGGGCCTGACGGGCATTTGGCACGGCGCCGCGTGGAACTTCCTTCTGTGGGGCCTGTACTGGGGCGTGCTCATCCTGTTGGAGAAGTTCTTAGTCATGAAGGTGCTCGATAAGCTGCCGCGGTTCGTGAGCCATATCTGGTGCGTCGTGCTGTTCTTCTTCGGGTGGCTTTTGTTCGCCGTGACGGGGCTTTCGAACGTGGGGGAGTGGTTCTGCGCCATGTTCGGCGCCTACGGGTGGCTCGGTACCTCCACGTTGTGGGAGCTGCAGTCCTGGAGCAAAATAAAAGGACTGTGCTTTGACCTCATCAAGGGAAAACACACTCCTTTGTATTTTAAATTCGTGCTTCATATGCAGCCGGATAAAGCCGCCGCCATGCTTACAAAAGCCCAGGTGGACCCTGACGTCATCCGGGCACTGGTGCTGAATATCCGCTACGACGGGGAAAAAACGGTTCTCACCACCGGATGTGCCTACCAGGTCTTCACCATGGATAAAAGTGCCGACACCGCATGGGACAGGGCATTAAAAAAATATCTGGATCTGAAGGGTATCTCCTACGAAGAACTCTGATCCCGCTCTCCGGGGTATCCCCAGTTCTTCGAATCATTCGTAGGAGCGGTTCCTGACG
>OGRJ01002943.1_pt1 | contig 11531 bp, 11 predicted proteins | sample 1553411 | NCBI WGS metagenome assembly OGRJ01 (sample SAMEA2580084, study PRJEB22360) | human gut metagenome | biome: human gut; feature: human-associated habitat; material: faeces | place: Denmark | collected 2008/2010
TATGCTCTTTCTATATGTTTTTCCAATATGTATACATTCTCTGTTCCGCCAGATGCATGAATCTTACAACATAGCTGCCACTCGAAGAAGGATCATATATCCGGCCGTTCCTACTGCAATACTTACTAATGTATTATGCTTCCATTTATAAGACAACGCTACGATCACTACCGCTGCTATCTTTGGAAGTCCGATATGTACCACATCACTTCCCACATCTTTCAAACAGTAGACGATCAGCACTGCCATGATCGCTGAGGGAAGTGTTTTTCCCAGCCAGTCCGGCATCTTCTGTGATCCGCCGAAAGCCAGAAACGGAAGAGCCCTCAAAAAGAAGGTACAAAGAGCAGAAACTGCGATCATGATCAATATTCTTTCTGTACTCATCTATACTTCCTCCTTTCTCTTCTGTAACACCACTAATAATCCTGATGTAAGTAAAAGTGCCGGAAGCATAAAACCGGAAGCCCCAAATATGATCAGGCAGATAATGCCGATCCCAAGACCAGCTAAAGCCGGTGTATGTCTGTCTGCCTTCTCCCACTGGTCAATAAAAATGATCACAAACAGGGCTGTCATGCAGAAATCAATGCCTTCCATATCCCACGGGATCAGCTGTCCTAACATTCCGCCTAAAACAGAACCGATCATCCAGTAACAACGGCTGAAAAATGCCACCAGGAACATGGTATCCTCTTTTTCTTTCTGTGGCAGTTCCAGCGTACAGTTTACGGCATAGGTCTCATCTGTCATGGTATGGATCATATAAAGCATCCGTTTTCCCATTTTCTTAAAATCTTCCAGGAACGTAAGGCTGTAAAAACTCTGGCGGCTGTTCATCAGCAGTGCTGTGAGAGCCACTGTTATAATAGAAGCTCCGCTGCTTAAAAATGTGATCAGCACAAACTGGAAGGCGCCTGTATACACGGTCAGGCTCACCAGCAAAGAATAATACCACTTAAAACCTGCATCTTCCATCATAATACCATAAGCCATACTGACAAAAATATAGCTGCACATAATGGGAATGGATTTGATAAACGCATATTTTCGGATCTGTGATCTTGTCATACCGTAGATGTCCTTTCACTCCGTTTTCTTTGCGCTTATCATATCTTTTAATTCCTACTTTGTCAATGGGTAAGTGGACTTTTCGTCTTTCCGATCCTTGGAATGATCTTTCCGGTCCTTCTCATTTCTTCGATCACAACTGCCTGGGCTTCTCTCTTTTTCAGAGCTTTTTCCATATGACCTTCTCCTGTTTATTTTTACAATATTTTCCATTTTTCAAATCCATGGCAATAAAAATACTGCCACAGACCAGACAAAAATGCCTAATCTGCGACAGTATCATTATAACAAATCTTTTTCTCACATGTAAAATAGGTTCTGGCTTATGGATGCAGTTATTTTTACTTACACCTGCTGCTTCAACATTCCCGCACTTGTCATCCTTAAAGAATGTTCCGGTGGGATCTGCGGTTCTTTGGCTTCTGTATCTACTAATTGCAGCGCCTTTACCGGACAGGCTTTTACGCAGGCGCCGCAGGCCGTGCACTTGGTTTCGTCCACTTCGGGCAGGCCCGTTTCCGGGTTGACGACGATGGCCCCGAACTGACAGGCCGCCACACAGTCCCCGTTGCCCAGGCATCCGTACGCGCATCCCGTTTCTCCGCCGTACAGCGCCGCTTCGACGGCGCACGACGGCGCTCCGTTGTAAACGTTCGTATGCGGGCGTTTGTCGCACGAGCCGCTGCAACGCACCACGGCGACCATCGGTTCCTGTTCGGCAACGGCTTTGCCCAGATACTCTGCGATTTTTTGCATCGTGTCGGCTCCGCCGGCCGTGCAATAGAGCGACGAAATATCGTCGTTTTTGACCAGCGCGTCGGCCAGGCCCCGACAACCCGGATAGCCGCATCCGCCGCAATTGGCTCCCGGCAGCATACCTTCGACGGCATCGATTCTCGGGTCTTCGTGAACTTTGAATTTTTGCGCCACAAAATAAAGAACTACGGCGGCTATTACTCCGATGACGCATAATGTCAGGATCGTAGATCCCAGAACTCCGCTTATCATAAACAATCAATTATATCTACACAACCGACAGCGTCCGCCCCGAGGCGAACGGAAGTCGCCTTCGGACGGCGGCCTTCGTCGGTTAAGTGTTCAGCTTTTTTATTTTAAAAACAATCTCTTTCGACAGTTTCGACCTGAACAGGTACAAAACCAGGTAATATATTCCGAGTATGCAAAGCGAAACCGTTCCTGCCACGACTTCGCGGGAACCGGTTTGCAAAAGGATCAACAGAGCGGTCAATACCAGCAGGAAAGGAAGCATGTAAGCGAAAAAGACGGCTTTCAAGCCCATTACCTGATCGGTGTGTACTTCGACAGCTTCCCCCTCTTCGAAAAAAGAGGCTTCGGGGGTTTCGACGACCAGTAACTTTTCGCGGCTCTCCCCCATTCCGCATTTGTTCCTGACCCGACAGGACGCACATGCGCTTTCGGCCAGAATCTTCACTTCGACCGTTGCGCCCGTGACCTTCGTAACTTTTGCCGGATGTGTGATAATCCCGTTCACGTCGTTTTCTCCCCGGATCGATTAATAACCGTATTTGTTGGTTAGCGGAAGCCGACGGTTGATGCGTAACGTACAGGTCGACAACCGCAGCGTCGGACACGACTGGTAGCGTTTGAATTCGCTTTTCAGAACCAGGTTGTATACCTTGTAGACGTCTTTCTCGTTGAATCCGGCGTTGATGATCTCTTCGCGGCTCTGTCCCTCTTCGATCATACGGTACAGGATCGCGTCCAGGATGTCGTAAGGCGGCAGCGAATCGGAATCTTTCTGTTCGAGCCGGAGCTCCGCCGAAGGAGCCTTGACGATCGTGCTGACCGGGATGATCTGCCGGTCGCGGTTGATGTAACGCGCCAGGTCGTAAACTTCGCTTTTGTACAGGTCGCCGATGATGCTCAGGGCTCCTACCGTATCGCCGTACAAGGTTCCGTAACCGACTGCGATCTCGCTTTTATTGGAGGTCGCCAGCAGGATATTCCCGAATTTATTGGATATCGCCATCATCATCATGCCCCGGATGCGCGATTGCATGTTTTCCTCGGTCACATCGAACGGAAGTTCCCCGAAAACGGGGCCGAGCGTCGTAGTAAGCGCCGCGAACGTTTCGTTGATCGGGACGACCTGGTATTCGATACCGAGGTTTTCGGCCAGCGCCCGCGCGTCCTCGACCGAATGATCCGATGAAAACTGGGAGGGCATCAGCAGTACCCGCACGTTCTCGGGGCCGAGCGCCTCGGCGCCCAGCGATACGCCGCCCGCCGAATCAATACCTCCCGAAAGCCCCAAACATGCGGTTTTAAATCCGTTTTTGGCGAAATAATCCTGCAATCCCAGTTTGATCGCATGGTATACGTTGACGGTTTTATTCTGCTCGGGCAACCGCACCGGTTCGTGGTCGGCGTCCAATTCGATGATTCGAAAATCCTCCGAAAAACTTTTCAACAGCGTAACGGCTTCTCCGCGGCTGTTGATGATCCCCGACGAACCGTCGTAAACGATGTCGGTTTGCGCGCCGACGTTGTTGACGAAAACGATGCTTTTGCCGGTCATAAAAGCCAACTGCCGGTAAAAATCGTATCTTTTCTCGATAATTCCGCGCGAGTACGGGCTGTTGCACAGGTTGATGATCAAGTCGGCATATTCGCCGTATTCCTGTTCCGTATGGATGTCCTCCCCCACGACGACGGCGACTTTTTTGCCGGCGATTTTTATGTATTCGCAACCTTTGGAAGGAGACAGGTAGCTCGATTCGTCCCGCGAACGAATCGTTTTTTTACCGATGTAACGTTTGATTTTTTTGTTCTCGATCAGAGCCGCTACGCTGATGGTCTTGTTCGAACACTGTACCGGCAGACCGATCAGCACCGATATGTCTTCGCAGTGGGATGCGATGTCGCGGAGCGTTTCTTCGCAGAGATCCAGAAACGAAACTTTGTTTAACAGGTCATATGCGGGTGCGCCGCTGATGGCCTGTTCCGCAAAAACGATCAGTTGCGCGGATTGGGATTTCGCCGAATCGATACACTCTACGATTTTTTTTCGGTTTGAATCGAAATCGCCGATTGTATAGTTTAACTGGGCGAGAGCTATTTTCATTACGTTTGTGGCCTTTAGTTTTAGTAGATGACGCAAAGATAAAACTTTTAGTCCAGAAGTAAAATTTAACTTGCCTATTGTTTTATTAAATTTTATCTCTATCTTTGCACCCGTCAAACGATAAACCGGTGCCATAGCTCAGTTGGTAGAGCAAAGGACTGAAAATCCTTGTGTCCCTCGTTCGATTCGTGGTGGCACCACTTTAAAATCAGGCAGTTGCAATGAAAATTTGTGACTGTCTTTTTTTTGTGTACCAAAAAAATGTACCAAATTCCTAATCTCTAACGAATCAATCAAACTTAACATACAAATATACTAATTATTTGTTTTTCAAACAAATATATTTTTCAAGTCGGTCTTTCGACCTGTGCAGAATGATGTTATTGGAATACACCCAAAATACGGTACGGTTGGGCGTATCGAAGTCCAAACGTATCGGATAATTATCCAATGCGGTTCGGTACTTTTCAAAAATGATTTGCGGATTATCACTGCGTAATACACGATCGGTTCATACATCGTCAGGTTCGCCTCATATTCGATACTTCGTAGAATTCGGCTGTTAATTCTCAATAAACCGCTTAAATTCGACTGAGTTATATTTCAATCCTTTACATAAAAAGATGCGATAATTATATTCGCTTTCTTTACTTGCATACTTGTTTTCGACAATACCGATTTCTTCAACATATTTAAAATATTCGCCCCAGTGTTGTTCGAGCCAGTTTGACTCGCCGATTGCAATGATGACCGCTCCTTTGTCAAATTCAGGCATCCACTCAAATGAACTGTGAAGTGAAAAAGCCTGGGGCAACCCGTATTTTTTCCCGAGTAAGTTCATCGCTCCCGCCATTGAATAATGCCGCCCCAAAATAAAACATTTCTCTTGTTCTTCGGAAGGCAATTCTATATACGTTTTGTTCACGACATTTCATATTTCGGTTGAATAATAATTATCAAAAGCAAGGGGTATTTTACCGTCTTTGTTTGGTTTTTTATGGTATAGTTCGATAAATCTCTGGAGCTTGATAATAGGGATTCCTTGAGGCAAGAGGTAAACGCCTGTTAATCCGAGTACGGTGAGGTATGCGTAGATTATCCATTTTCTTTTCTGCAATAATCGCTCGAAAAAGACCGTGCCTAACGGAATCGCTCCGATTACGACAGGGAAAAAATAATACCATTTTCCTTTTGCGCAAAACAAGAAAACAAACGAACAGCATAACGCAAAGGAAATTAATTTGTATCGTTTGAATTTGGAAATAAACGGAATCGCGAACAGTCCGGGAAGCCAGAATATCATTGAGAAGGGATTTGAAAAAAGAAAAAGCTTCTTTAATTCCCCGCCCATTGAAAGTCGGTTTAGCTGACTGTCGTATAATTGGGAAAAATGAGTGATCGCCGGAAACTGATTTTTTATTTGCCAGCAGAGGTTCGGTGTGATTAACACAAGGAATATTAGCAATCCGATCCATAAACTCTTTTTCAGAAAAATATCTCTCCGAAAGATTAACGACGAAGTAAGCATCCCTGCGAACAGAAAAACAATGCTGTATTTTGTCAAAAATCCCAATGCTCCGAATATGCAAAACCAAATTAGGTATCTGGCATTTTGACTTTGGCAATAACTCGCTGAACAGTAAATGCAAATAATCCAAAATAACTGATCGAATGCGGGGGGCAAAAAAAGAAACCGGGTTCCTGCTATTCCGGGAGATAACAGGATGCATAACAAGGTGGCCAATACGGCTAACCATTTGCCTCCCAGTTTGATTGTCGTCAAACCGCAGAACAGAACCGCCATTGCGGAAGCCGCAAGGTTGAATAGATGATTGATAAATACGGAATCGGTGTTAAACAGATTTTGTATCCAGGCAAACGCGGCGATCATCGGGGGAAAATCCGAATAGCCCCAGGCGGGGTGTCTTCCCGCTTCGATGTGTAGAAATTCGTCGCTGAAAAATCCGGAATTGGACAAAGCTGTCAATTGAAGAACGAGCCCGATCGCTATGAAAACGGCTATTACGATATATTCAGGTGGATACTTTCTAAAAAACATAATCGTACTCCTCATTTTTATTTTTTGTCTTTTGCCGTGTCGAAATCATATTCCGCTTTGCGAGAAAACTTGCCTGCCGGTAAGGAGTATCCTGCGTTGATAATGAGAATCGGTTATGCCAAAACCGTTACCCTACTCTCCCCGCAGAAGGATCGAATCATTGCTGATCTGATATTTCTTTACGATCGTACCGATTATTATCTTTGGTGCGGAGTCCGAAAGGAAGACGGGGAGGCCCCTTTGACGGCTTTCCCGTTGTAAAAAACTTTCCAGGCGTCTTTGCCATATCCCCTGCCCAGATTCTCGAACGACGATGCGGAGGCGTTGGGTATGGGTTTTCCTCTGTAAAAAACCTTCCAACTGTCTTTCCCATAACCGCCGCCGAGGTTTTCGAATGAAGACGAGGAGGCATTTTCTATTTTTCTGCCCCGGTAAAATACTTGCCAGTCGTCTTTGGCATAGCCGTCGCCGAAACTTCGGAATGAAGAGGGGGAAGCGCCTTCGATTTCAAGGCCCTGATAAAATACTTTCCACGCATCTTTTCCGTATCCGCTCCCGAGGTCTTCGAACGATGACGAGGAAGCTCCCTCTACTTCATACCCGCGATAAAAAACCGTCCAACTGTCTTTCGTATAGGTTCCGTTACCTCGACCCCGTTCCTGAAACGGGGCGTTTTCCGTCGCGGCGAACGACGGCTCCTGCAATCGGTATTCGATAACCGACGGTTTACCGCTCTGTGCGATAACTAATAATGCGAAGGACAAAACGATTCTTTTCATGGACGATCCGGCTCTTTCGGCAAATATAAGTAAGATCGGTCGATATGTCGCGATTCTCCGGTCGAAAAAGGCGGAAGTTTGTTGTCGAAGCTAAAAATTATCCGGGAGGGATTTAAGATCGTTTCTTAAATCCCTCCCGGATTGAAATTTATTTTGGGTGCGTCGGCTTGATTATTTGGCCTTGTTGACCTTTTGGTACCCTGGACGGCCGACAGCGGATTGCCGTAAACGCGTGCTACGGTTACATCGCTTTTCTACGGCGTTATGCAATTTTTTCAAATCGGGGCGGAAATGTCGTTTCGAATGATTATATTTGTCAACACGTTTACGGTAGAAAGTGTTCTCGGGTGTAAGCGTTGTCGTGAACCATGTATCAAAAGGCTTTATTCGTCCTGACATATTTGTTTTTTTCGTTCGTAGTCGGAAACGTTACCGAAAAAGGGGGAGGTTCTTCGGAATTCTCCGCCGTTTTTGCGTATGCGGAGACGGCGTGCTTCGATTCGTGCGATGTTTCGGTCTGTCCGCCCGCGACGGATGCGCAGGCGGTTTCGACGGATAAGTGTCTTTTTGCGGGCGCGGAATATTCCGGGGCGGAGATTTCGAAATATCCGGTACGGACACTTGCCTGCCCTACTCCGCAATTGTCCGTTCCTGCGGAACGGCGGAAACGTGTCGCCGCGGAATACCTGTCTTTTATCCGGAACGCCTTTCCGGATTATATCCATACATTGGGCTGTATGCGGGTTTAATGCCCGTTTTCATCGGAATGACCGTGCCGGTTCGGTGCGGTATAGCTATGCCTATTCATCTAAGCTACTAAATAATACCTAAATGGAAAACGAAAATTACATGGCCGACGAAGTGCGGGGAAATACCGGCGTAAATGTCGCCCGTTGCTATCAGTGCGGCAAATGCTCGGCCGGATGCGCGACGGCCCCGGAGATGGACTATCCGCCGAGCCTCGTGTTGCGGATGTTGCAGACGCGCAGCGAAGAGAACGACCGGAAGGTGCTCGGCTCGAACACGATATGGCTCTGCCTGAACTGCGAGAATTGCATTGCGCGTTGTCCGCAGCAGATCGACATTCCGCGTATGATGGACTACCTGCGCGAAGAGTCGTTGCGGGCGGGATGCGTCGGCGAAAAGGCGAAACCGGTCGTGGCCTTCCACCGGGCGTTCCTCGACTCGGTGAAATACACCGGACGGCTGTACGAGGTGGGACTGATCGCGGGATTCAAGGCCCGGACGATGCGGCTCGCACAAGACCTGCCCCTGGTGCCGGACATGCTGGCGAAAGGCAAGCTGAGCCTGCTGCCCGAGCAGGTGAAAAACAAAAAGGCGATCCGGCATATTTTCGACGAGGCCGGTAAAGCCGGTAAAAAACTTTAAACCGGGAATGCAGATGAAAATAGGTTTCTATCCGGGATGTTCGCTCAAAGGCACTTCCCGCGAATACAACGAATCGGTCGCGGCCCTTGCCAAAGCGTTTTCGCTCGAACTGGAAGAGGTGCAGGACTGGAATTGCTGCGGGGCCACTGCGGCCCACTCGATGAACCGGACGCTCGCGCTGTTGCTGCCGGCCCGCATCCTTGCGCTGGCCGAACAACAGGGACTCGATGAGGTGGTCGTGCCGTGCGCTTCATGTTATAATCGGCTCAGTACGGTACAGTACGAACTGGCCGAAGACGAGGCGTTGCGCAACGAAATCGCCGATACGATCCGGATGCCCTATACGGGCAGCGTCCGGATATTGAATGTCGTGCAGATGATCGAAAAGTATATTCAGGGAGAACTCGCGGCGCGGATCGTGCAGCCGTTCGACCGCCAGGTGGCGTGCTACTACGGTTGCCTGCTGGTACGTCCGCACGGGGTGTTGCAATTCGATCGTCTGGAAGACCCGCAGAGCCTCGACGCGCTGATGAAACTGGTCGGGGCCCAGCCGGTCGACTGGGGATTCAAGACCGAATGCTGCGGCGCCGGGTTTTCGGTGTCGCGTACCGATATCGTGGGACGGCTTTCCGGGGAGATCGTCCGCGACGCCGCCGACCGGGGTGCTCAGGCGATCATCGTGGCCTGTCCGATGTGCCATTCGAACCTCGATATGCGCCGGCAGGCGATCGACAGCTACCTCAGGCGCCGGATCGATGTTCCGGTGCTGTACGTTACGCAGGCCATCGGTCTGGCCGTCGGGCTCAGTCCCAGGGAGCTGGGCATCGAACGCCATTTCGTTCCCGTCACCTTCTAACTAACTGAAAATCCGAAAATGTCTAAAATAGGAGTTTTTATTTGCCATTGCGGCGAAAATATCGGGGCTACGATCGACTGTGAAAAGGTGGCGGCCGAAGCCGCGAAGTTCGACGGAGTCGCATTTGCCACCGATTATAAGTATATGTGTTCCGATCCGGGACAGTCGCTGATCCGCAAGGCCATCGAGGAGCAAAAACTCGACGGCGTGGTGGTGGCCGCCTGTTCGCCCCGGATGCACGAGCCGACGTTCCGGCGGGCCTGTTCCGAAGCGGGGCTGAACCCTTACCTGTGCGAGATGGCCAACCTGCGCGAGCATTGCTCGTGGGTGCACGAAAAAGGAGAACCCACGACTGCGAAAGCGATCGACATCGTTCGCGGGCTGGTCGAGAAAGTGAAACGCAACAAGCCGTTGAAGCCGATCGAAGTGCCGATTACCAAGAAGGCGCTGGTGATCGGCGGCGGCATCGCCGGAATACAGGCTGCGCTGGATATCGCCAACTGCGGTCATCAAGTGATCTTGGTCGAGAAAGAGCCGTCGATCGGCGGCCACATGTCGCAGTTGTCGGAGACGTTCCCGACGCTCGACTGTTCGCAGTGTATCCTGACGCCGCGGATGGTGGAGGTCGCGCAACACCCGAACATCAAGCTGTACACTTATGCCGAACTCGAACATCTGGACGGGTTTATCGGCAATTTCAAGGCGACGATCCGGTTGAAAGCCAAAAGCGTCGACGAAAAGATCTGTACCGGCTGCGGCCTGTGTACGACCAAATGCCCGCAAAAGCGGATCCCGAGCGAATTCAATGCCGGACTCGGCCTTCGCACGGCGATCTACGTCCCGTTCCCGCAGGCCGTGCCGAACAAACCGGTGATCGACAAAAAGCACTGCAACTATTACAAACGCGGCAAGTGCAAGATATGCGAGAAGACCTGCCCTACCGGGGCGATCTGTTTCGACAAGGAAGATGAGTTCGTTACCGAGGATATCGGCGCAGTGGTGGTCGCTACCGGGTTCAACGTGCTGGGTACGGAATTTTTTCCGGAATACGGTTACGGACGGTACAAAGACGTCATTACCGGACTGCAGTTCGAGCGGCTGGCTTCGGCTTCCGGGCCTACGTCGGGCGAGATACGCCGTCCGTCGGACGGAACGATGCCGAAAAAGATCGTGTTCATCGCCTGCGCCGGATCGCGCGATCCGGCCAAAGGGATTCACTATTGCTCGAAAATCTGCTGCATGTATACGGCCAAGCACGCGATGCTGTACCAGCACAAAGTGCACGGCGGGGAGTCCTATGTCTTTTACATGGATATCCGGGCCGCCGGCAAGAACTACGAGGAGTTCGTGCGCCGTGCGATCGAGGACGACGGCGTGAACTACGTGCGCGGACGCGTGGCCCGTATTTATGAAAAAGACGGCAAGCTGATCGTTAAGGGCGTCGATACGCTGATGGGGGCCCAACCCGTCGAGATCGAGGCCGATATGGTCGTGCTCGCTACCGCCGGGGTGTCCAACGAGGGCGCGGAAGAACTGGCGCAGCGGCTGCACGTATCCTACGATCCGTACAAATTTTTTGCGGAAGCGCATCCGAAACTGAAACCGGTCGAAACCAATACGGCCGGAATTTACGTAGCCGGAGCCTGCCAGGCGCCGCGCGACATTCCCGAAACGGTCAGCATGGCCTCGGGGGCGGCGGCGAAAGTGGCCGCGCTGTTCTCGTCGGACAAGTTGGTACGCGAGCCGCTGATCGCGGTGGTGAACCGGATGGCGCCGCCGGTGTACAGTACCTGCGTAGGTTGTTTCATGTGCCAGACGGCTTGTCCGTACCAGGCTATCGAGCGGGAGGAGATCAAGGACCGCGGCGGCAACGTCGTCAAGACCGTGGCCCGCGTCAATCCGGGCCTGTGTCAGGGATGCGGAACCTGCGTCGCGTTCTGCCGCTCGAAATCAATCGATATTCAGGGATACTCGAACGACCAGATGTACGCCGAGGTGATGGCGCTGCTGCACACGCAGGGGGCCTGAACGGACGGATCGTCACAATGCAAATACGATAAACAATGAACGAAAATAAAACAGAATTCGAACCCAATATCGTGGCCTTCGTCTGCAACTGGTGTACCTACGCCGGGGCCGACCTGACCGGAACCAGCCGGCTGAAGTACGCCACGAACGTCAAGATCGTGCGTTTCCCGTGTACCGGGCGCATCGACTTCATGCTGCTGCTGAAGGCTTTTGCCGGCGGCGCGGACGGCATCATCGTTTCGG
>OGRJ01002976.1_pt1 | contig 11434 bp, 9 predicted proteins | sample 1553411 | NCBI WGS metagenome assembly OGRJ01 (sample SAMEA2580084, study PRJEB22360) | human gut metagenome | biome: human gut; feature: human-associated habitat; material: faeces | place: Denmark | collected 2008/2010
ATAAAAATAACAATTGACATTCTATTATTTTCGATTGATAATAATATATGTAAATATCGAAAAAATGTAGAAATAAAAAATATCAATCAAAAGGAGAAACCAATGGGCAAGTATCTTCTGCGACGCATTCTGCAGATGATCCCTGTGGTTCTCGGCACGACGCTTCTGGTGTACGCCCTGGTGTTCGCGTTGCCGGGCGACCCGGTCAAGGCGATGTTCGGCGACAAGCCGGTCAACGAAGCGGTCGCGGCCCAGATCCGTGCCGAATACAATCTGGACAAGCCGTTCATCGTCCAGTATCTGCTGTTCCTGAAGAACGCGCTGACCCTCGACTTCGGCAAGACCTTCTCTGGGCAGCTTGTCATCGACGTGATCGGCCGTGCCTTCCCCGTAACCATCAAGCTCGCCCTGATGGCCTTCGTGTTCGAGGCGGTTTTCGGTGTGATCTTCGGTGTGATCTCCGGCCTGAAGAAGGGCAAGTGGTGCGATACCGTCATCCTGATCTTCTCCCTGCTGCTCATCTCCGTGCCGACCTTCGTCACCGGCTTCCTGTGCCAGTACTTCCTTGGTGTGAAATGGCGTCTGCTGCCGGTTACCGCCGGATCGAATCCAGGCTTCCTCGACCTGCTGATGCCGGCCATGGTGCTTGGCTCGGTATCGATGGCGTACATCATTCGTCTGAGCCGTACGGAGATTTCGTCCAACATCGCCCTCGACTATGTGCGCACCGCGCGCGCCAAAGGCATGAACAACAAATCCGTCATGCTGCGCCACGTGCTGCGCAACTCCATGATCCCCGTCGTCACCTATCTGGGCCAGGATCTTGGCGCACTGATGAGCGGTGCGATGATCTCCGAAACCATCTTCAACGTGCATGGCATCGGCTACCTGACCTATCAGAGCATCCTCAAGGGTGAAGGCAACCTGGTGGTGTCCATCGTGACGCTGCTCATGCTGATCTTCGTGGTCTGCAATCTGCTGGTCGACATGCTGTACGCCGCGCTTGATCCGCGAATCCGTTACGCGTGAGTTGAGGGAGGTAACAAGAAATGACCGAAATGAATGAGACCAATCCTTTCACCGTGCTTCCGGGACAGGAACGCTATGTGGCACCGCTCGATGAGACACCTCTGAAGGCCGTCGACTCGATGGATGAATCCGCTCCGGCCTCAAGCATGTGGGCCGATGCGTGGCGCACCCTGCGTAAGAACCCGTTGTTCATCATCTCCGGACTGCTGATTATCTTCATCGTGTTCGTGGCGCTGTTCCCGAGCGTATTGACCAAGCAGAACCCGAACTACTGCACGCTCGACAATTCCCTTGATCCGGCTTCCGCTGGCCATCCGTTCGGCTTCGACCTGCAAGGTTGCGATGTTTACTCCCGTGTGGTCTACGGCACCCGCACCTCGTTGAGCGTCGGCGTGTTCGCCACACTGCTGGTGGTGCTGCTCGGAACGCTGATTGGCGCAATCGCAGGCTTCTTCGGAGGATGGGTCGACGCCGTGCTGAGCCGACTGACCGATATCTTCCTCGCGCTGCCGATTCTGCTTGGCGCCATCGTGGTGCTCCAGATGTTCAAGACGAGCAGCTCCATCTGGAAGATCATCCTGGTGATGACGCTGTTCGGCTGGACCTCCGTGGCACGAATCGCGCGAGGCGCGGTGATGGAAGCCAAGAACCTCGAATTCAACACGGCATCCACCGCACTGGGATCCACCCCGATCCGCAACCTGTTCCGTCACATCCTGCCGAATTCGCTGGCCCCGATCATCGTGGTCGGCACCACCTCGCTGGCCACCTACATCGTGCTCGAGGCCACGCTGAGCTTCCTGGGCGTTGGCCTGCCCACCACCACGGTCAGCTGGGGCGGAGACATCTCCAACGCGCAGTCCATTCTGCGTACCGACCCGATGGTGCTGTTCTACCCGTCCGCCGCACTGGCCATCACCGTGCTGGCATTCATCATGATGGGTGACGCCGTCAAGGACGCGCTCGATCCGAAGAGCCGTACGGCCTGAGTGTAAGTGAAGGGATATTCGATGACTGAAATGAATACCGAGAACAACCTCGAGGCCATGCAGCGCGCCCACGGGCCGCTGTTGGAGGTCAAGAACCTTCAGGTCGACTTCACCACCGATGAAGGCAAGGCCGTGCATGCCGTGCGCAACTCGTCCTTCAGCGTGTATCCTGGTCAGTGGGTGGCCATCGTCGGCGAATCCGGTTCCGGCAAGTCCACCTCCGCTATGGCCGTGCTTGGCCTGCTTCCGGGAACCGGCCATGTTGTCGGCGGCTCCATCAAGCTTGATGGACAGGAGATTTCCGGCTTCAAGCAGAAGGACTTCGACAAGCTCCGTGGCAGCAAGATGGGTCTTGTCCCGCAGGATCCGATGAGCAACCTGAACCCGGTGTGGCGCATCGGCACCCAGGTCAAGGAAGCGTTGGTGGCCAACAACATGGACATCGACCACGAAAAGCGTTCCGAATTCGCCAAGGCTTTGGCCGACGACGAAGTAGAGCTCAAGGGCAATGACGACGAGACCTTCCTCGGCTCCAAGGAACTGCCTGATCTGACCGCCGCAGCCAAGGAAGCTCTTGTCAAGATCGGCAAGAGCGGTGACGAACTTGACAAGATCATGGCCCGGTTCGCCGAGGAATGGGTGCCGGGATCCGAAACCCGCTGGCGTGTGGCTGATGGCCTGATCAAAGCCGGTGTGAAGGACGATGACGCATGGTGCATCGCCAAGAAGTATGTGGTCGGCTCCACCATGGACGACCGCATCGCCGGTCTGCTGTCCGAGGCCGGCCTGCCTGACACCGCCACCCGTGCCCGGCAGTTCCCGCACGAATTCTCCGGCGGCATGCGCCAGCGCGCGTTGATCGCCATCGGTCTGGCCTGCCGTCCGGAACTGCTCATCGCCGACGAGCCGACCTCCGCGCTCGACGTGACCGTGCAGAAGAAGATCCTCGACCATCTGCACATGCTGACCGATTCCCTGGGAACCGCGGTGCTGTTCATCACCCACGATCTCGGTCTGGCCGCGGAACGCGCCCAGCACATCGTGGTCATGTACAAGGGCCAGGTCGTGGAATCCGGTCCTTCCCTGGAAGTGCTGCAGCATCCGCAGCATCCGTACACCAAGCGTCTGGTCGCCGCGGCGCCGTCCTTGGCCTCTCAGCGCATTATCTCCGTCAAGGAGCATGGCGGCGATGCCACCGCGGTCATGGAACACGCGGTGAACGAGGATTCCCTGAAGAAGGGCGAAGCCATCATCACGGTGGACCATCTGACCAAGGAATTCAAGCTGCCGCGCAAGAAGGAGATGTTCAAGGCGGTCGACGATGTGAGCTTCTCCATCAAGAAGGGCACCACGCTGGCCATCGTCGGCGAATCCGGTTCCGGCAAGTCCACCGTGGCCAACATGGTGCTGAAGCTGCTCGAACCAACCGCCGGCACCGTCACCTATGACGGCAGGGACATCTCCGGCTTCAAAGGCAAGGAGCTGCTTGACTTCCGACGTCACGTGCAGCCGGTATTCCAGAACCCGTACGGATCGCTCGACCCCATGTACTCCATCTACCGGTCTATCGAGGAGCCGTTGCGCATCCACGGCATCGGAGACAAGAAGAGCCGTGCCAAGCGAGTGCGTGAACTCATCGACATGGTGGAACTGCCGGAATCGGTGATGAGCCGTTACCCGAACGAGCTTTCCGGCGGCCAAAGGCAGCGCATCGCCATCGCGCGCGCCATGGCCCTCGACCCGGATGTGATCGTCTGCGACGAAGCCGTCTCCGCATTGGACGTGTTGGTGCAGGACCAGGTGCTTCGCCTGCTCAACGACCTGCAGGCGGAAAAGGGACTGAGCTACCTGTTCATCACCCATGATCTGGCGGTGGTACGCCAGATCGCCGACGAAGTCGTGGTGATGCAGCACGGTAAGCTGGTGGAACACGCCACCACCGACGAGGTCTTCGACCATCCGAAGAAGCAGTACACTCGCGATTTGCTGGACGCCATCCCGGGCGGCAAGCTGCAGCTCGGACTCGACTGATCGCGTCCGTCGTCTGGAAAACCTCCCTCCCTCCGAGGGAGGTTTTCTTGTATTCCGGCTACTCTAAGACGTTATGACGATCACAATCACGACTTCGAATGTGAATGGAATCCGCGCGGCGAAACGCAAAGGCATCGAGCAATGGGCTGCGAAAAACACACCGGACGTATGGTGCATGCAGGAGGTACGTGCCCCCCAAAACGAAATCGATCCCATCTTCGACGAATTCGGTTTCGAATACGCGACCGCCGGACGCGTCGATGACCAAAGCGAACTCAATCGCATGAACGAAATCTGCCGTATCAAAGGGCGTGCCGGCGTCGGTTTACTGTCGACATTGCCTGTTGTCGAAAAGCGGTATGGTTTGCCGGGACTTGAGGAAGACGTCGATTCCGGACGTTGGATCGAAGCGGATGTGCAAACTCCGCAAGGCTATGTAATTACCGTGACCTGCGTGTATGTGCATGCGGGAAATACCGATGATCCGGAAAAAATGAAGCAGAAATACCGTTTTCTCGACACCATGCTGGCACGCATGGAACAGTTGCGTGACGAGGCGGCACACGGCGGAAAACAAGCGGTGCTCTGCGGTGATTTCAACATCGCACACACGCCGCTCGACATCAAAAACGCCAAAGCCAACGAAACGCATGCCGGATTTCTCCCCAAAGAGCGCGCATATGTCGACAAATGGCTGGGAGAACTGGAGTTTGTGGATGTGATGCGTGATCTTGCCGGAGATATCCAAGGACCGTACACATGGTGGAGCCAGCGCGGTCGTGCATTCGACAACAATGTTGGCTGGAGGATCGACTATCAGTTCGCAACACCGGAACTGGCGGAAACGGCCTGCGGATTCGTGATCGATAAGGCTCCGACCTACGACCTGCGCTGGTCCGATCATGCGCCGCTCAGCATTATGTATGACATTTAAGCCATCTTTTACCGTGAACAGACTGGGAATTGGAATATCACGCCCCGATTCCCAGCTCATATTAAGCATGGGTGCTAGGCTTGTCACGGTTGCAACCGTTATGAAATGAGGAACATCATGGGATTGTTTGGATTCGGTAAGAAGAAGCATCAGAGCGAGGAAGCTCTTGAGGCGGCCGCCGAAGAAAACGAAGAGGCTGTTGACGCAGCTGAAAACGTTGACGAAGCTCAGGAAGTCGTGGCGCTTCCGGAGTCTTCCGCTGAATACGAGGGCCGCGGTGACGAGCGTGGTCCGTGGGATGTGGAAGATGAGAACGTTCCCGACTACGATGAGTATCTCGATATGGGATCGTATTATCTGCCGTTCCTGAAAGGCATTGAATTGCGCGTGAAGGCCAACCGTGCCACCCAGCAGGTTCTTGGCACCACCATCACCTACGGTTCCTCCAGCGTGGAGATTGAGGCATTCGCGGCCCCGAAGACGCTCGGATTGTGGGATGACGTTCGTGCCGACCTGATTGAAGCCAACAAGGACGCGAAGGAAGTTGAAGGCGTGTTCGGCACCGAACTGGCATTGCCGGTTACCGTCAAGGGCGGACGCAAGGTGCTTACCCGCATCGTAGGTGTCGACGGTCCGCGTTGGATGCTACGTGGCATCTTCTCCGGCAAGGCTGCCACCGATCCTGAGGGTGAGGAAGCAAAGGCATTGAACCAGTTCTTCGCCGATATTGTGGTGGAACGAGGCGATAATCCGTTGGCGCCGCGTGACCTTATTCCTATGCATCCGCCAGTCGCTCCAGCCGAACGCAAGGCGGCAAAGGCTGCTGCGGAAGAGACTGCGCAGAAGACTGAGATTCCAGGCAAGCCGAAGGGTCCATTCGACTCCGACCAGCAGGTCGAGGTCAAGACCACGCTGTCTCGTGGACCGATGTTCTCCGAAGTGCGCTGAGCCACTTGAACCGATAGCTAATACGTATGGCTGAAACCGAAACGAAAAAACGAACCGGTCTTGGTGCGCTTGCCGACGCCGGTAATACTGACGATTTTTCCGTGATCGACGCCATTGGCGGTCCGAGAGGCGTTATCGAATCGATGCTGCCGGGCGTCGTGTTCGTGGTGCTGTTCGTCATCACGTCCAATTTGCAGCTGACCATCGGCGTGTCCGCTGCGTTGGCCGTGTTGCAGGTGATCGTGCGCCTGTGCCAACGACAGTCCGTCATGGGAGCGGTGTCAGGCTTGCTGGCAGTAGGTATTTGCCTGATTTGGGCATGGAACAGTCACGAAGCTCGTAACTATTACATGTTCGGATTCCTTACCAACGCCTTTTACGTTGTTTTGTTGACGATTTCACTGCTGGCCCGAGTGCCTGGCTTAGGATTGGTTATCGAGTTCATCAGAACGTTACCGACCGAGCATTTTCGTGTCTGGCTTGCCGATTGGCGAGGTGACAAGGCGCTCAATCGTGCCTATACCATCATCACCGCGCTGTGGATTGGGGTGTTCTCGCTACGTCTGATCGTGCAGGTGCCGCTCTATCTCGGCAATCACGTTGGCTGGCTGGGAACGGCGCGTCTGCTGATGGGCATTCCGTTCTGGGCGCTCGCGATTTGGGTTTCGTATCTGATCGTGGCGACGCCAATGCACCGGCATAAGATGGTGCAGGAAACTTCTGAATGCGATGCTGAGGTAGCACAAAACACTGAAATGAGGGAAGAGCACTGATGGAATCGACCATCCGCATTGAACGGTACGCCGACCAGGGTCGTTGCGTCGGTCATATTGACGGACGTGTTGTGTTCGTGCGATTCGCATTGCCCGGAGAACTGGTCCGTGTCGCATTGGACGAGCCGCATGATCGTGAGGATCGCTTCTGGACGGGCGAAGTGGCGGAAGTGCTCGAGGCGAGCGAAGACCGTACTGATCCAATATGGTCGTTGGCCGGTCCCCTTGCCATGGGTGGTGGTGTTGGCGGCGCTGACTTGGTGCATGTGTCGCTTGCCGGGCAACTGAAGTGGAAGGCCACGTCGGTGGCCGAACAGATGGCAAGACTTGGCCACGTCGACGTGGAAGTGCCCATTGAGCGTATGCCGGAAGATGATGCGGAGCGAGGTCTGCATTGGCGTACTCGCATCGAGATGATCGCTGATGCTGATGGGCGCCCGTCGATGCACCGTCGAGGCACGCATGTGCGCGTTCCGATTGATACCATGCCGTTGGCCAGCCGTACGTTGCTGGAAGTGGCCGAACGTGAGCATGTGTGGGAAGGGGGCTTCGAACCGGGTTCTCAGATTCGTCTATCCGTTCCGGAACCTCGCGATAATGCGCCAATTTCAGACAATTACGCCGTGCTTGTGAACGGCGAGGTGGTTGCTGGAAGCCGTGAGCTTACGGAAAAGGTGACTGTTGCCGGCCATGAATTCGAATACAACGTGGATGCAGGCGGTTTCTGGCAGATGCATAGGCATGCGCCGATCGCTTTGACTAACCATGTGATTGATTTGGTACGAGGCGAGCTTGACGGTGCCAAATCCGCATGCCTGTGGGATTTGTATTCCGGTTCGGGTCTGTTCACGCTGCCGTTGGCCACGCTGACGGCAGAGCGCACTCGCATGTTGAGCGTCGAAGGCGGCAAAACCGCGGTAAGGAACGCGCAACGTAATTTGAGGCATATTCATCTGGGCAACGTCGATGCGCGTGTGGGCGATGTGGCGAAAACACTTGCCAACGTACGCAATGATCTCGCCAAGCCAGATGTGGTGGTGCTTGATCCACCTCGTGCCGGCGCTCGCGCGAAAGTGTGCAGGCAGATTGCCGAAGCCGAAGCGAAAAGCGCGGTCTATATCGCATGCGATCCGGCAAGCCTCGCCAGAGACACCGCCACCCTCGTGTCACTTGGCTACGAATTGGCGGATATTCGCGCGTTCGACATTTACCCCATGACCCATCATGTGGAGACTGTGGCGCTGTTCAGAAAGCACGAGCAGTGAGCATGCCGTTATTCGCACGTCGTGCGTTTTTTGGAATGACTGCGATTGCGTTGTCTTGCGCGGCGCTATCTGGTTGCGTGCCGTCGAATGCCGCGGTGGGGGATACTCAATCTCCCGATACTGCGGTGGCACACTCCACGGAGGATCGTGACAGCCTGTCCATAACTATGATTGGATCGGATGATGTCACCGCCGATTCCATGGCAATGGGTGCCATGGAAGCCGGTAAACTCAAGCCGGTGTACATTACCGTCTCAGGCACTGTGGACGCGCAATCCACCGCGCAGCAAGGCGTGCGTGACATGGCGCAACGCAAGGCCGACCTCATTATCGTCGCCGGAATCGACGTGAACGAAGCCAATGCCGAAAACTGGAATGATGCTTTGGAAACCGCAAGAAAAGCGGGCGTTCCAGTGGCGCTTCTCAATCCTATCGCCGTGCCGGAAGACAACAAACTCTATGCGGCGACCATGACCATCAACGACCGCATGACCGACGCGACACCGCTCGACGACGCGGTCGTGGCCGTAGCCAACAACGATCCCCACGACCGTGAGATGCTGGTGACTACAATCGACCACTGACATGGCTCTGTGCCCCGCCTACGTGAGATGGATGTCAAATCAGCGCTCGCGAGTACCCTGAAAATTCCCTGAATTTTACCTGTGTTTCACAAGAAGTTGCTCAGAAAACAGGACTGTGACGGTAGGCTGGCAATTATGAGCGAAAGTCGAACAATGCCTCCCATCGAAGAGACGGGGCTCACACAAGGCGAAGTGATTGCCCTCAGAGAAAGCGGACTGAATAACACAGTCAAAGCATCGACCTCGCGTTCTCTTGTCGACATTGTGCGAGCCAACGTGTTCACCCTGTTTAACGGCATCATTTTCGCCGCCATGGTCATGGTGCTGATCACCGGGTCGTGGAGAGATGCGGTGTTCGGTCTGATCATCATCATCAATACCGGTATCGGCATCTGTACCGAGCTGAAAGCCAAACGTACGCTTGACAAACTATCGATTCTGGTGGCCTCCGATTACCTTGTGCATCGCGACGGCAAAGACGTTGAAGTACCGCACAACGATATCGTGCTCGGTGATCTCATGTGGATTCGCTCCGGCGAACAGGTACCCGCGGATGCGCAGATCGTGCACACTTGGGGACTGGAACTGGATGAATCCATGCTCACCGGCGAATCACGGACCGTACGCAAAGGCGAAGGCTGCGACATTTTCTCCGGATCCACCGCCATCTCCGGCATGGCATTGGTGAAAGTCATCGCCGTAGGAGAGCACAGTTACGCGGCCAAACTTACCGCACAGGCGAAGGTCTACAAGAAAACCGTATCTGACCTCAACAAGGGCATCAACACGATTCTGAAATTCATGACCTTCCTGGTGGTGCCGCTCTGCGGACTGCTCATCTGGTCGCAGGCACGCACTGTTGGCGGCTGGAATGTGGCCATTTCAACCGGCGAATGGCGTTCCGCGGTCATTTCCGCAGTGGCCGGTGTGGTCGGTATGATTCCTGAAGGCCTAGTGCTGCTCACCTCGCTGAATTTCGCGCTCGCAGCCATTCGTTTGGCACGTAAGAACACGCTGGTGCAGGAGTTGGAATCCGTGGAGACTCTCGCTCGTGTGGATTGCCTGAACCTTGACAAAACCGGTACTGTCACTGATGGCACCATCCGACTTGATTCCGTGGAATTGCTGGATATTCGAGGCTCCGGCATTATGTGCGACAACGTGAATGAGCATGACGTCAGACAGGCTCTATTCGACCTATCGAACGAAGGACAGCCCAATGGTACAGGGCAAGCGATTCTGTCTGGACTACGGGAACAGGGATTTGCGGACGGCACTGTCGAGGCACGAGTACCGTTCTCGTCGGCGCGCAAGTGGAGTTCGATCTATGACGGCAACGCAGTATGGACGATGGGTGCGCCGGAAGTCATTCTTTCCCAAATCGATGGCGACCATGCCGACATACTCAAGCAAGTCAATGATTTCGCCAACGACGGCAACCGTGTGCTGCTGGTCGCGCGAATCGACGGTGCAGCGCCCGATGATTACGAAACCAATCCAAAACTCAATCCGGCATCGTGCCCTGTCGCATTGGTGTGCTGTTCCGAACATATTCGCGCCGACGCCGAAGAAACGCTTGCATGGTTCCGTGAACAAGGCGTGCGTTGTCGCGTCATCTCCGGCGACAATCCTGTAACCGTCGGCGCGATCGCAAGAAAAGTGCATCTGACCGGCGAACATGAACCACGATTCATGGACGCGCGTGAATTGCCTGCCGACATTACGGAACTGGCACAAGTACTGGAAAACGTGGATGTGCTTGGGCGTGTGCTGCCCGATCAGAAAAAGGCGATCGTGGAGGCATTGCATGCGGGTGAGCATGTGGTGGCGATGACCGGCGACGGCGTGAACGACGCGCTTGCCATCAAAGAGGCCGATCTGGGTATTGCGATGGGCAATGCTGCTCCCGCCACCAAGGCCGTGGCGCAGGTGGTGCTTGTCGATTCGAAATTTTCACATCTGCCCGATGTGGTGGCGCGAGGGCGTCAGGTCATGGCCAATATGGAACGTGTGGCAAGCCTATTCCTCGTGAAAACCGTGTATTCCGCACTGATTTCGTTGGGTGTGGTGTTGACGCAGATACCATTTCCGTATCTGCCTCGCCACATCACATATGTGGGCGGATTGACGATTGGCATTCCGGCATTCATTCTTGCGTTGGCTCCGAACACGCGTCGTTATATTCCAGGATTCCTGAAACGCGTGCTGCATTTTGCTGTGCCCTGCGGTGTGGCGGTTGGATTGTCGATTTTGTCCACGTCGTGGCTGCTGCCGATATTCATGAAGTGGGATGTGCAGGATTCGGGTGCGCAGTTGGCGATGCTGCGTGGAGTCAACGCGATTATTCTGCTCATGATGGGAGTGTTTGTGCTTGCGCGTGTGGCAAGGCCGTTGCATTCGTGGCGTGGCGTATTGGTATTGGCCTTTGCTGTAATTGGATTCGGAGGCATGCTCGTAAAACCGGTGGCGGATTTCTTCGCGCTGGTGGTGCCGACTGGGCAGATGCTGGCTGCGACGACGGTGGCAATGGTGCTTTCGGCCCTCGTTTTCTTGGTGTGTTTGCGTTTGGTACCGAAAATTCTGAGTATTGTCCCATACTTTAAGAAGACACGCCAGAGCTGAATTAACTTGGCTGTATCGTAGGCAACGAATAATCAGCTGTGTTATACAGCCAAGAAGCTCGGAGGTAGCATGTCTGTGCGCGACGACCAGCTCGACACCTTGAAGGTGAACGGCGAGGATTATGAATATTACCGCATCGCAGATCTGCCGGGCATCGATCATCTGCCGTATTCGTTGAAGGTTCTCGTTGAGAACCTGGTACGTAACATCGATGGCGCCAACATCACGGATGATCATGTCAAGGCACTGTTGGATTGGG
>OGRJ01002981.1_pt1 | contig 11419 bp, 7 predicted proteins | sample 1553411 | NCBI WGS metagenome assembly OGRJ01 (sample SAMEA2580084, study PRJEB22360) | human gut metagenome | biome: human gut; feature: human-associated habitat; material: faeces | place: Denmark | collected 2008/2010
GGGAATTGAGGACATTGAAAGTCGCCATATTGTGATCCCGTGGAATCCAGAGCAGAGGGAGAAGGCATATGAGGAGATGCTTCCGTTCTTCAAAAAACAGACAGCGCTCTTTTTTTCATCGGATTACTATGCACTTGAAGCATCCAACTTTCTGCAGAACAGGGGAATAAAGGTTCCGGAGGAAATTTCAATTGCGGGCTTTGATGATGTTACCTATGCGACACTTGCGCGGCCGAAGCTGACTACCGTGCATCAGATGGTGGATGGAAAAGCACGCCGTGCCGTAGAAGTCCTGATGCACTTGATCCAGGATGAGCCGGTACAAAAAGATATTCCGCCATTGCCGACAACGCTGGTGGAGAGGGAGTCGGTAAGAGATCTGACGAAGTAAATAGTTACCAAATTTACAGAAAAACTCTTGTAGAAACTGCTGGTTTTGCGCAAAACTATTGAAAAATCACCGTGAGGTATGGTAAACTGTGCTTGCAAACGACAGAATCAAAGAACCAGACACGTTCTGGGGATGAAATAAAGGAGGTAAAAAAATGGACAAAAAATGGTGGAAAGAAGCCGTAGTGTATCAGATTTATCCGCGCAGCTTCATGGACAGCAACGGAGACGGTATCGGAGATTTAAATGGTATCACATCCCGTCTGGATTATCTGAAGGATCTTGGCGTAGATGTTATCTGGCTGTCTCCGGTGTACCAGTCACCAAACGATGACAATGGATATGATATCAGCGATTACCGGGCAATCATGCAGGAGTTCGGAACAATGGAGGATTTTGACCGCATGCTTTCGGAGATGCATAAAAGAGGCATCAGGCTGGTCATGGACCTTGTTGTCAATCATACTTCAGATGAACACAAATGGTTCGTGGAGAGCCGCAAATCGAAAGACAATCCATACCGCGATTATTATATCTGGCGTGATGCAAAAGAGGGAAAAGAGCCAAACAACTGGGGAAGCTGCTTCTCCGGTTCCGCATGGAAATACGATCCGCAGACAGAGATGTATTATCTGCATCTGTTCTCAACAAAACAGCCTGATCTGAACTGGGAGAACCCGGCGGTTCGAAAAGAAGTTTTCGATATGATGAACTGGTGGTGTGAAAAAGGCATTGACGGTTTCCGGATGGACGTTATCAGCATGATCTCCAAACCGGAAGGGCTGCCGGACGGAAAAATTCCGGAGGGCGGACTCTACGGTGATTCCGGCTGCGTAAACGGACCGCACGTTCATGAGTATCTGCAGGAGATGAACAGGGAAGTCCTCTCCAAATACGATCTGATGACGGTTGGTGAGTGTGCCGGTGTCACGATCGAGGAGGCAGAAAAATATGCATCCGCAGACGGCAAAGAGCTCAGCATGGTATTCCAGTTCGAGCTGGTAGATCTGGCAAGCGGAACATACGGCAAATGGACGGACAAACGCGTACCGCTCAAAGATTTCAAACGCGTCATGACAGCATGGCAGACGGAGCTTGAGGGCAAGGCATGGAACAGCCTATTCCTTGGAAACCACGACCAGCCGCGCTGCCTGTCCCGTTTCGGCGATGATTCACCGGAATACCGTGTGGTAAGTGCCAAAATGCTGGCAACCTGCCTTCATATGATGCAGGGTACCCCGTATGTATACCAGGGCGATGAGCTTGGCATGAAGAATGTTCCGTTCCACGATCTGTCCGAGTTCCGCGATATTGAGAGCATCAACGCGTTCCACGAGCTGACCGGAGCCGGAAAAGTAGCGCCGGACGACATGATGCGCTACCTGAACCTGCGCGGAAGAGACAATGCAAGAACTCCGATGCAGTGGGATGATACCGCTTCGGCAGGATTTACCACAGGAACACCGTGGATCAAGGTCGGACCGGATTACGAGACCGTCAATGCCAAGAATGAGATGGCGGATCCGGATTCTGTATACAATTATTACAAGAAACTGATTCATCTCCGGAAAGAGAAGGATATCATGGTTTACGGAACGTACGAGCTGCTCGATCCGGAGGACGAGGCACTGTATGTATATACCAGAACCTTAGGCGACCAGAAACTCCTCGTGATGTGCAATTTTACAAAAGAGGAGCAGGAGTACACAGTTCCGGAAACCTTTGCGGGAGCAGATGTATTGATCAGCAACTATCCACAGAGCGGCGCAGCAGCGGGGGCAAGAAAACTGCGTGCGTATGAGGCAGTTGTTCTGGAAACCAAATAAAAAATGCAGAGGAACCTGTGGCAGAACGGACTTTTGCCACAGGTTCCCGTTCTCAAAATACGGCAAAAACCGGTAAGAGTAAGAAAGGGGAAAACAAAACATGAAACCATATCTGAAATTGGAGACACATCCGCTTGCAGACCCGAAGAATGTAGTAAAGGGCGATAAATATCGTATCACGGTACTGACGGAGCATCTTCTTCGGCTGGAATACAGTGAGGACGGTGAATTTATCGATGCGGCATCCCAGACGGTTGTAAACCGTGATTTTCCAGCAGTGGAATTTTCCGTCAAAGACACAGGCGATGAGCTGGAGCTGCGCACAAAGTATCTGCAGCTGAATTACAACAAAAAGGCATTCTCTGCAAACGGACTTTCCTGCAAAACAACGGCAGTCGGCATCAGTTCTGTACCGGCATGGCATTACGGAGATCCGACACAGGATCTTGGAGGAACGGCCCGTACGCTTGATCAGGTCAACGGAGCATGCGAACTGGAACCTGGTATCATGTCCTGGTTTGGTTCCGCTGTTCTGGATGATTCGAAGTCGCTTCTGATGACAGAGGACGGTTGGGTGACCCCGAGAAAGAAAGGAGTGCAGGATCTGTACTTCTTCGGCTATGGCTGGAATTTCCGCCTGGCATTAAAGGATTTCTACCACCTTTGCGGCAAAACTCCGATGCTTCCGAGATTTGCACTTGGAAACTGGTGGAGCCGTTACTGGCGTTACAGTGAAGCATCTTATATGAAACTGATGGAAGACTTCGACAAAGAGAACGTTCCATTCTCGGTTGCTGTTATCGATATGGACTGGCACCGTGTAGACGATGTGGATCCAAAATACGGCAGCGGCTGGACCGGCTACAGCTGGAATAAAAAACTCTTCCCGGATCCGGAGCGTTTTCTTGGAAAACTCCATGCACGCGGCATGAAGACAACACTGAATGTCCATCCGGCAGACGGAATTCGTGCGTATGAGGACTGCTATCCGGAAGTAGCAGAGGCTATGGGAGTGGATGCAAAAAAAGAAGAGCCGGTCAATTTTGACATTGCCGATCCGAAATTTGTTGATGTATATTTCGAAAAAGTCCATCATCCGATGGAAAAAGAGGGCGTCGATTTCTGGTGGATTGACTGGCAGCAGGGACAGAGTACCAAGATCGAGGGTCTTGATCCGCTGTGGATGCTGAATCACTATCATTTTCTTGACAGTGGAAGAGACGGAAAACGTCCGATGACCTTCTCCCGCTATGCAGGACCGGGCTCCCACCGCTATCCGGTCGGATTTTCCGGAGACACCCACATCACCTGGGAATCCCTGGATTTCCAGCCATACTTTACCAGCACAGCCTCCAACATCGGCTACGGATGGTGGAGTCATGATATCGGCGGCCATATGCTCGGTTACCGTGACGATGAGCTTGAAGCAAGATGGTATCAGTACGGAGTCTTTTCTCCGATCAACCGTCTGCACAGCTCTAACAGTGCCTTCAGTGGAAAAGAGCCCTGGAACTTCAGTATGGAAGTGCGCAGCACAATGGATGATTTCCTTCGTCTGCGTCATAAACTCGTACCGTATCTGTACACGATGAACTACCGTGCATGGAAAGAAGACACACCGATCGTTGTTCCGATGTATTATGATTACCCGGAGACGGTTTTCTGGGGCAAAAATCAGGCACCGAATCAGTACTTCTTCGGAAGCGAGCTGATGGTAACACCGGTGACAACGAAATGCATTCCGGAGCTGAAGCGTGCAAAAACAAAGGTGTGGCTGCCGGAAGGTACGTGGTTTGATTTCTTCAACGGAATGATTTACGAGGGTGGCAGAAGTATGGATCTGTACCGTACGCTCGAGGAGATCCCGGTTCTTGCGAAAGCAGGTGCGATTATCCCGATGACAGAGAAGATCAGTGCGCTGGATGTAGAATCCAACCCGGATGAGCTGACGGTACGCGTTTACGCGGGCGCGGACAATACATTTGCCCTGTACGAGGATGACAATACTACCATGGCATATGAGAAGGATGACTGTGCAAAAACATCGATGACGCTCGACTGGGGTGCGCGGAAATTTACGATTGCACCGGTTGAGGGCAATCAGAGCCTCGTTCCGGAAAGCAGAATGTACTGCGTAGAATTCGGCGGAAGTACGGCAAAAGAAGCGAAGGTCTTTGTAAACGGCGTGGAAGCGGATGCAGAAGTCAAAGAGAAAGACGGACTTCTTACGATCGCGGTAACAGATGTAAAACCGCAGGATACCGTGACAATCTGTCTGCCGGAAGATACGGAGATTGCAAAGAACGATGTCATGACACGTGCGATGGATCTGCTGCTGCACGCCGAAATCAGCTACATCACCAAAGAGCAGATCGCAAATCTTCTTCACAAAGCAGACGGAAAGGTAGCAATTCTGGCTGCAGAGCTGCAGAGCATGGAACTTTCAAACGATCTGCGCGGTGCGCTGCTGGAGATCATTACGGCATAAATTGCTGCAGAAAAACACGATTTGATTTACAGAAAAAGAATTCTGTGATACGATACATACAAAGAAAAGGAAGAGAGCGTGGCAGTGGATTCTGTCAGGCTCTCTTCTTGAAATGTGAGACAGGAGGATTTTTAAACGTGGGAAAATACATCATGGCACTTGATGCCGGCACAACGAGCAACCGCTGTATTCTGTTTGATCAGAAAGGACAGATCGTAAGCCTTGCGCAGAAGGAGTTTACCCAGCGTTTCCCGAAACCGGGCTGGGTGGAGCACGATGCCAATGAAATCTGGTCCACGATGCTCGGTGTAGCCGTGGAGGCAATGCAGAAAGCGGGCGCGTCCTACGAGGATATCGCGGCAATCGGCATCACAAACCAGAGAGAGACGACGATCGTCTGGGACAAAAAGACGGGAGAGCCGGTCTACAATGCAATTGTATGGCAGTGCCGCAGAACATCGGAATACTGCGATTCCCTGATGGAGCGCGGACTGGTTGACCGTTTCCGGGAGAAAACAGGTCTTGTGATTGATGCGTATTTTTCAGCCACGAAGCTGAAATGGATTCTAGATGAAGTTCCGGGCGTGCGCGAGCGGGCGGAGCGAGGCGATCTCTATTTCGGAACAGTGGAGACGTGGCTGATCTGGAAGATGACAAAGGGAAAGGTACATGTCACCGATTACACCAACGCGTCCCGTACAATGCTGTTCAATATCCATACACTGAAATGGGATGAGGATATCTTAAAAGAGCTGAACATTCCGCTCTGTATGCTGCCGGAAGTCCGCCCGTCGAGCTGTGTCTACGGGGAGACGGCATCCACATATTTCGGCGGCCCGATTCCGATTGCGGGAGCAGCGGGAGACCAGCAGGCGGCGTTGTTCGGCCAGACCTGCTATGCGCCGGGCGAAGCGAAAAATACATACGGAACAGGCTGCTTCCTGCTGATGAACACGGGAGAAAAGCCGGTTTCTTCGACACACGGTCTTGTTACCACGATTGCATGGGGTATCGGGGACAAGATTACGTATGCGCTCGAGGGATCCATTTTCGTCGGCGGAGCCGCAATCCAGTGGCTGCGCGATGAGATGAAACTGATCGAGTCCTCGGCGGATTCCGAGTACATGGCGCAGAAGGTGAACGACACGAACGGCTGCTACGTCGTGCCGGCGTTTACCGGCCTTGGCGCACCGTACTGGGATCAGTATGCGAGAGGAACCATTCTCGGCCTGACCCGCGGCGTCAACAAATACCATGTGATCCGCGCAACGCTCGAATCCATTACGTATCAGGTAGATGATGTGTTAAAAGCCATGGAGGCAGATTCAGGTATGAAGCTCTCCGCGCTGCGTGTGGACGGCGGAGCAAGCGCCAACAACTTCCTGATGCAGTGCCAGGCGGACATCAGCCAGGCGCCGGTGGAGCGGCCATGCTGCATCGAGACGACCGCGATGGGAGCAGCTTATCTTGCGGGACTCGCCGTCGGCTACTGGCCGGATCAGGAGACGGTAAAACAGAACGGAGCCATTGACCGTACATTTGAGCCGGAGCTCTCGAAAGAGGAGCGCGATGAGAAGATGAACGGATGGCACAAAGCAGTCCGTTACGCCGAAGGATGGGCGAAATAGAAAAAGATTTTGGAAATGCAGAAAAGGAACGGTTTCGTAATGAAAACCGTTCCTTTTCGCGTACTGTGACTTCTTGTCTACTGATGTTAAAGAATGTCGATATGTTCGCCGTTTAAAGCTTTGTTCATGCTTCGCACGGCACAGAATTTACCGCACATCGAGCAGGTATCTTCCTGTTCCGGCGAGCGGTCAGCACGGATGGCTTTTGCAGTCTCCGGGTCCAGTGCACAGTCCCACTGTGCCTCCCAGTCGAGCACGCGGCGGGCGTCTCCCATCTTGTCGTCAATATCACGCGCATGCGGCACGCCTTTGGCAATGTCGGCAGCGTGTGCGGCGATTTTGCTTGCGATGATGCCCTGCTTTACGTCATCGAGGTTCGGAAGAGCCAGATGCTCTGCCGGCGTTACGTAGCAGAGGAAAGCAGCGCCGTTCATAGCGGCAATTGCGCCTCCGATGGCAGCGGTGATGTGGTCATAGCCCGGTGCGATATCGGTTACGAGAGGTCCGAGAACATAGAACGGAGCGCCCATGCAGATGGTCTGCTGTACTTTCATATTGGCCGCAATCTGATCCATCGGAACGTGGCCCGGTCCCTCAACCATAACCTGAACGTCTTTCTCCCAGGCACGTTTGGTGAGTTCGCCGAGGCGCACCAGCTCCTCAATCTGGCAGACATCCGTTGCGTCGGCAAGGCAGCCAGGGCGGCAGGCGTCGCCGAGAGAAATGGTCACATCGTATTCACGGCAGATATCGAGAATCTCATCGTAATACTCGTAGAACGGATTCTCCTCGCCGGTCATGCACATCCAGGCGAACACGAGGGAGCCGCCGCGGGAAACGATATTCATTTTCCGTTTGTGTTTGCGGATCTGATCGATGGTTTTTCTGGTGATGCCGCAGTGCAGGGTGACGAAATCGACACCGTCCTCGGCATGGAGGCGGATGACGTCAATAAAATCTTTGGCGGTCAGCGTATCCAGGTCTCTCTGGTAATGGATCACACTGTCATATACCGGCACGGTGCCGATCATGGCCGGACATTCGGAGGTCAGTTTCCGCCGGAACGGCTGCGTATTGCCGTGGCTCGACAGGTCCATGATGGCTTCTGCGCCCATATTGACCGCGGAGAGTACCTTCTGCATCTCCACATTGTAATCTTTACAGTCTTTCGAAACACCGAGATTTACATTGATTTTCGTGCGCAGCATCGAGCCGATGCCCTCCGGATCGATGCAGGTGTGCAGCTTATTGGCCGGAATGGCAACCTTTCCGCTGGCAACGAGCGGCATCAGGTCTTCCACGGCCATATACTCTTTTTCTGCGACTTTTTTCAGCTCCGGTGTTACAATGCCGCGGCGTGCGGCGTCCATCTGTGTTGCGTAATTGCGTTCCATCTGTTGTTCTCCTTTATTTTCAAAATCAGATCCGGTAAGCGTGGTTCAGCGGTCCCGAGCCGTGGCCGAGATCCATCATGCTCGCGAGTGCGCCCGAAATATACTCTTTTGCGGCGGAAATGGCATCCGGAAGGGAAAGCCCCTTTGCGAGTCCCGATGCGATGGCGCTGGAGAGTGTACAGCCGGTGCCGTGTGTGTTCGGATTGTTGATGCGTTTTCCGGTGAACCAGGTAAATGTGCCGTTGTGATATAAAAGATCGTTGGCATCATTGATACTGTGGCCGCCCTTTAACAGAACGGCACAGCCGCAGGAATCCCCGATCTCTTTTGCGGCGCGTTCCATATCGCTTTCCGACTGGATTTTGATGCCGGAGAGAACTTCTCCCTCTGGGATATTCGGTGTGATGACTTCGGCCAGAGGAAAGAGCAGTTTTTTCATCAGGTCAGGCACGCCGCCCGAAGCGAGCGCGGAGCCGCTTGTAGCGACGAGGACCGGGTCCACAACGATGTGTTTGGCCTGGTAGAAGCGAAGCCGTTCGGAGATGACTTCGATCAGTGCCGGGGAGGATACCATACCGATTTTGACGGCGTCCGGGAAGATGTCCGTAAAGACGGCGTCAAGCTGTGCGGCCAGAAACTCCGGTGTTACATCGAAAATACCAGAAACTCCGGTGGTATTCTGGGCGGTGAGTGCGGTAATTGCCGACATGGCGTAAACTCCGTTTGTGATCATGGTTTTGATGTCTGCCTGAATGCCGGCGCCTCCGCTGGAATCACTTCCCGCGATTGTTAATGCTGTTTTCATGTTTTTCGCGTCCATGAGAATTACTCCTTTGCATTACTTTTCTTTTTGGACAGGCGACAAAGAAAGTGGTGCCCCCAGTCTGCCGCCTGGTGTGAGGATGAATGGTTACGTAAAATTATTTGTTTTCCAGCATGCGCAGAGTCTGTTCTTTCAGATCCTTCGTTGCGGAAACAATGTCTTTCTGTGCAAAAATGGCACTGATGACGGCGATGCCGCAGATGCCGCTGCCGGAAAGCTCCGTCACGTTATCGCGTGTGATGCCGCCGATGGCGATGACAGGGATTTTAACGGCATTGCAGATAGCAGTCAGCGTTTCGTGGCTGACATCCTCCGCATCCGCCTTGGAACCGGTGTGGAAGACTGCGCCGACGCCGAGGTAATCTGCCCCGCGCTGCTCTGCGAGAATGGCCTGTTCCACGGTCTGCGCCGAAACGCCGATGATCTTGTCCGGGCCAAGCTTTGCACGGACATCGCCGGCCTCCATATCGCTCTGGCCGACATGAACGCCGTCCGCATCCATCTTAGCTGCGATTTCCACGTTATCGTTGATGACGAAAGGAACATGGTATGCGGCACAGAGTTTTTTCAGTTCCAGTGCCTCTTCCATAAAGTGATCCTGGTCAAGATTTTTTTCGCGGAGCTGGATAAACGTTGCGCCGCCCTGCAGAGCCTTTTCCACCTGGCTGTACAGTGTCTCGCCGTTCAGCCAGCTGCGGTCTGTCACAGCATATAAAAGCAGGCCTTTTTTATCGCACTTCATACTTTGCTCCCTCATCTAAGGTCTTCTGATCCATGTTGTAGATTGCATCGATGATCCGGTTACGGTAAGTAGAATTGCCGTCTCCTTCCTGCATTCTGGAAAATCCGATCTCTCCGGCCAGTCCCATGGTGCAGACTGCGGCCCCAGCCGATCTCGCCGGCAAGTCCCATCGCGCAGACAGCGGCAGCAGCGGCTTTTAACGGCTCGTCCGGGTTGGCAACGAGGTAAGCGGTCATCATGCCGGAGAGCTGGCAGCCTGTTCCGGTGATGCTTCCCATCTCGGCGCGTCCGTTGCGGATCACGTAGCAGGTGTCAGCATCGGCAACGAGGTCGATCGCTCCTGTGATGGCGACAACACAGTTGTGGTCTTTCGCAAAGTTTTTTGCAAAAGCAACGGCGCTGTCGAGGTTTTCGTCTGTTACTTTATCGGCAACGTCTGCGTCAACACCCTTTGTCGTTCCGCTTCCGAGTGCCAGTGTTTTGATTTCGGAAATATTTCCGCGGATGACGGTGAACGGGATTTTTTTCATCAGTCCGACTGCGGTCGAAGTACGTAAGTGGCTTGCGCCTGCGCCGACTGGATCGAGCAGGATTTTGTGGCCGAGCGAAGCTGCTTTTGCACCGGCACGGTACATGCCGTCGATGCTCGTTCTGTGCAGCGTTCCGATGTTGATGTTCAGACCGCCGCAGATGGAGGTGATATCCTCGACATCCTCCGGTTCATCGGACATGATCGGGCTTGCGCCGCATGCCAGCAGAATATTGGCGACATCGTTTACTGTAACGTAATTTGTGATGTTGTGTACGAGAGGGGTTGTTTTTCTGACATTGTCAAGACAAGTGCCTAACATAATTTTTTGTTCCTCCTGTGTGAGTATTTTTGCAGAAGCAAATTCCCTTGTGGTACTGGAAGAACCTGTTGATGATGTGTTCATAGAGATTAAAAAAGCAGATATACGTGGAGGTATATCTGCAGAAAATGTGCATATCGTATCTCCCTACGTTGGCATTACCCAAATCAGGTTCAGGGTCTAGGAGATGCATCCTACTCTCAGCCCGCTTCGCACGCGAGCTCCCCTTTGCTTTCTGCAGACAATTATATACGCATAAAAACAATTGTGCAAGAGAAAAACGGAAGATTTTAAAAAAATTCAGAAAAATAAAAAAGACATGCAAAATATTGGAAATGTAATGTTATTTGGGTTGAAAGAGAAAATAATATCAGCGTAAAATGAAGTATAAAATATGCGTGGAAGTCATGGACGTGATGATGCCGCCTCCATTCCGATTTTCGCCATGAGCGCCAACGCCTACGCCGAGGACGTGAAGAAATGCCTGGATTCCGGCATGAACGCCCACATCAGCAAACCGCTGTTCAAGGATGTCATGCTGCGCACGATTGCGCGGTTTGTGTAAACCTGCCGGGAACCATGCCATGAGGTCAAGGCACAATAAGGAGACTGCTACCATGAAAAAAGCTGTGATTTTTGATTTGGATGGTCTGCTGATCGACAGTGAGGTCATCTCCCATCGACTGTATGACGAACTGCTGCACCGGTACGGTAAGAGCGTGACCGTGGCCGAGTACGCCCGGGATTACAGCGGCAAAACGGGCGTGGCCAACATGACGAACGTCATTGCCCGGTACAATCTGCCCATCACGGTGGAGGAGGGCCTGACCTGGGAGGTTGCCCGGGAAAAGGAGCTGCTGCAGGATGTGCAGCTCAAGCCCGGCGCGGCGGCCCTGCTGTCCTGGCTGAAAACCGAGGGCGTGGCCGTGGTGCTGGCAACCTCCAGCGTGCGGGAGCGCGCCGTCGAGGTGCTGACCCAGCTGGGCGTCGTGCAGTATTTTGACGACATGGTCTTTGGCACCGAGATCGAGCGCGGCAAGCCCTGGCCGGATATTTTCCTGAAGGCTGCCGAAAAAGCCCACGCCGCCCCGGCGGACTGTCTGGTTCTGGAGGACAGCGAGGCCGGCATCCAGGCCGCCCACGCCGCGGGCATCGACGTCCTCTGCGTGCCCGATATGAAAATGCCCGCGGAAAGTTATCAACAAATGACGGCGGCCATGTTGAAAAGCCTCGACGAGGTCAAGGGGTGGCTGACTGCGGAATAAGCGCGGCAGGGG
>OGRJ01002983.1_pt1 | contig 11415 bp, 10 predicted proteins | sample 1553411 | NCBI WGS metagenome assembly OGRJ01 (sample SAMEA2580084, study PRJEB22360) | human gut metagenome | biome: human gut; feature: human-associated habitat; material: faeces | place: Denmark | collected 2008/2010
GATTTTACTATTATAACATTTTGCCCAGTTTTTGTCAAATTTATGCATACAATATCCAGTTTTATCACTATTATTACCAAACAAGAAAACTGTACGCCTGATCGGTGTACAGTTTTCTTGACATATTATATGGAGTTTTGTAAATTATATGGATTTTATTTTTATATGGAGTGTTTTAACTATTATAGACATCTTTGTCTAATTCATTTTCTTTATAGCTGACAATCACAGTCGTTGCCGCATCACCAACAACGTTCAATGTAATTACAGCCATACCCGGCAGATAACTGATCGCAAGTACTAATGCATATGCTACCATACACAGATCAGAACTTAATCCTAATCCTGACATGATAACAAAGATCAATGTTGTTCCAGCTACCGGAATCGCAGGTGTTCCCATCGCTACACAAATAGACAGGAATGCTGCTGTGATCAGCTGGGTTGGTGTGATATTGATCCCAGCTGCTGTTGCGATAAATGTAATCGCAACCATATGCATGGCAGTTGTTCCGTTCATATTAATAGTCATTCCCATTGGAAGTACGAAACTACTGATTTCCTTGCTGCATCCAAGTTCTTCCATGCATGTTTTTCTGTTTAAAGGAAGTGTTGCTGCAGATGACTGAGTCGCTGCTGCGAACATTCCAACTTTAAAAATCTTCTTTGCAAACTTAAATGGATTTAAGCCGGTTAAGAGGAAGATACCGATTGGATAAATCGTTACAACCAATGCTAAACTGATAAAGATCGTTGCGATCATAAATGTTAACGTTGGTCTGATATATTCTGTTCCATAAGTTGCAAATGTTCTGGCTAACATACAGAAGATCGCAATTGGACTGACCTTGTTGATCAAAAAGTCCATATATACCTGTACGATATCATTGAGATTCTGTAATAAACTCTTAATGGTTGCTGCTTTGTCTCCCAGAGCATTCATTGAAAGCCCTAAGATCACAGCTACTACAACAACTGCCAGAATGCTGTTGTTTGAACCAAGTACTTCCACAACATTTGATGGCACCGCATTGATCACTGTTGTCAATGGATTATATGCCTCCAGTGTTGCTACATTAGAAGTTGTTGTTTCTGGAAGATTCACAGAGAACCATCCCATGGATTTGATAAAGTATGCAAACAATCCAGCTAATGTTGCACCGCATACATAAAACCCTACGAATGTTCCAATTGTCTTTCCTGCGATCTTTCCAAGTCTCTTTGGATCTGCCATGCTGCATAATGCAAGGCTTAATGATGATAAAACAAGTGGTACGATTGCCAGCTGCAGACCTCTCATAAATAACTGCTGTATGATATAGAATAATCCAAGGGAATAAAATCCCTTTTCCTGTGTGATGTCCTGAAAGAAGATTCGATTGATCAGCTTCCACGTTCCTTCATTGCCGCCTGCTGTTAGTGATTCACGCAGCCACAAGCAAACAACTCCTAATAGAATTCCTGTTACCATCGCGATCATGATCTTCTTCATGATAGACATGCTTTCTTTCCGTTTTGCGTCCATTGTGCACCTCCGTTTTACCATGTGGTGCGATTGAAACGGTAGCATCACAGACTATCATATCTTCTTAATAAATCAACGTGATTCCTTTTTCTTTACAAAATTCAACCCATTGATCTGACGGTCTTTCATCGGTTACCAGATAGGTTACCTGATCCCAGTCTAAAAATTGTACAAATGCCGTTCTCTCAAATTTTGTATGATCTGCAAGAAGAGCTACTTCTAGTGCCTGTTTTACCATCTCTGTCTTGACATCTGCTTCTCGTTCACTGGAGTCCATGATACCTTTGTCCATATCAAGTCCTTTACAGCTAAGCAGTGCAAGATCCACATGATACCTTCTAATATTTTCTTTTGCTAAGTTCCCTTGCAGAGAGAGGGAGTCCTCATTGAACACGCCGCCTGTTGAAAGAATATGAATCTCTGATCCTGTCATCTCACGGAAAATCTCTGTTGATGAACTCAGTACGGTAATATTACGGTTTGCCTTCAGTAAACGAATGGCTTCCATGACAGTTGTACTGGCATCTGCTGCTATCGTTCTCTTCTGATCTAATACTTCCTTAAAGAGTTGCGCGATCTTAGCCTTTTCCTTTTGATTGATCGATGTTCGCTTGTAAAAATGGATATGTTCCTTCTGACTTGCACTGTTTAATACAGCACCACCAAATGTTCTCGTCAAAAAACCTTCCTTTTCCAGCTTCTCAAGATCTCTTCGGATCGTCTCTTCCGTTACCTTGTAAATCTTACTTAGTTCGGATACTGTGACTTTCTTCTCATTCTTAACTTGTTCTCTTATATGTTCTAAACGGTTCTTCACGGGACACCCCCCCTTGTAAATTTTTTAATATAGTATATATTCTTATTTGTCACATACTTCTTAAATGTTCTGTGACTTTCTTTTATTCTATCATTGATTTTGTGGAATTCAAAGACTTTTTTCCATGTTTTCCAACATTTTCAATTTTTCTCTCACAAGGGATCTCTTTCTGATTTTTATTTATCGATTGCTTCTGCTGATTCTCTCATGAATGCTACATCTTCAGGATCTAATTCTAATTCTGCAGATTTTACATTTTCTCTGATTTCGTCTACTGTTGTAGATCCACTTAATAAGTTTAAGAAATCTCCCTGTGCAAGAATCCATCCAAGTGCTAAGTTAGCAATTGTGCAGTCATATTTTTCACATAATGGTTTCCAAGATTCCATCATATCCATTGCGTTCTGCATGTTTTCTGGCTGGAACCATTTCTTAGGAATCTGAGCTCCTACTGGTTTGTAGTCTCTTGGGAATGTTCCAGATAATAATCCCATTTCAAGTGGAGAATAGCACTGGATCGTGATGCCATTTTCACGAGCACATGGAATAATTTCATCTTCGATTCCACGGTCTAAGATAGAATATTTGCACTGGATGATATCAAGATCACCATATTTGATGTATTCCTGGATATGGTTGATGTCTACGTTAGCAGCACCGATTGCTTTGATTTTTCCCTGTGCTTTTAAGTCATTTAAAACGTCCATTGTTTTCTGGATAGGAACGAAATATTCTGTTCCTGGTGTAGCTTGCCAATGTGTCATATATACATCAACATAATCTGTTCCAAGACGTTCTAAGGAAGCTTCGATCTCTTTTTTCACAGATTCACTGTTTAAGTTCTTGTATAACTGAATTCCGTTAACTTTGTTGAACAGGTCACCTTTCATTTCCTGATCCCATGTTACACCACATTTTGTGATGATCTTAACATCTTCACGGTTCATTCCTTCTAAGGCTTTACCAAGGATCTTTTCACTGTTACCAAAGTTGTATCCTGGAGCTGTATCGATTAAGTTAACACCAGCTTTTGGAGCTTCTCTGATCGTATCTACCACTGTCTGAAGATCGTGGTCTCCACCCCAGGCAGATCCACCACCGATTGACCATGTTCCAAGACCGATTCTTGAAACGTCCATTCCTGTTTTTCCTAATTTCATTGTTTTCATTTTAAATTTTCCTTTCAGATCTAACAACCAATTAACCAAATTCTATTTATAATCTTCTTTATACTTCTTGAGCATATCTTCTACCATCTGACGATTCTGTACTCCTGATGTTGCTCCTGGATGCTGTACTGCGATCGCCGCTGTACAGTTTGCATATTCAGCACATTCTTTGATGTCTTTTCCCTGAAGCAGGGCTGCGATGAATCCAGATGCGAAGTTATCTCCTGCACCGATCGTATCAACTGCTGTAATTCCTTTACATGCTGGCACGATCATAACACCATCTTTGTTGCGGATGTAGCATCCACGAGTACCGATCTTCATAACTACGTTTTTGATTCCGTAAGAGAACAGTTTATCTGCCACTTTTGCTTCATCTTTTTCACCTGTCATCAGACAAGCTTCATCGTAGTTAGGGAAGAAGTAATCTACATACTGTAATGCACCAGCGATATCATCTAATGTCTCTCCTAATCGAGGCATGATCATATCAGCTGTAATTGTCATTCCGTGTTCTTTTGCGAATGAGAAGATCTTTTCTAATGTTTTTCCATCCAGTAAAGGACAGTTAAAAATACTTGCTAAAGATAAGATTTTTGCTTCTTTGATCTTGTCAAAATTTACATGTTCGATATTCTCTTTCCAAAGACTTCCGTTACGGTTTGTGATAAATGTTCTTTCTCCATCCTCTGTTACAAGTCCGATATTAATGGATGTATTTAAGTTTGGATCAATTGTCACACCTTCTGTATCGATATTGTCTTCATCGCAAGAACGTAAAATGAATGCTCCTGCTGCATCATCACCGATCGCTGCCATCAGACCTGTCTTGCATCCAAGACGGCTGATGATCGTTGACTCATTCATAGCGTCTCCACCGACAGCCATCGCGATGTTATCAACCGGATATGATTCTATATCAAAAACTTCTCTTGATACTGGGCGCAGCGGAATATCTACTACCGCTGCTCCCAGACACAATACGTCTAACTTTTTCTCCACTTTATTCATCAGCCCTTCCGTCATCACCAAATAATTTGATCTTGTACATAGCACGTTCTTTTACTGCCTGGCGAACTGCACGTTCTACAGCTAAGAAAGGTTCGTCTTTATGTTCGTTAATAGCTTCCATAGCAGCCTGGCAAAGTTCTGTATGGATGTTGATCTTAGCAATACCACACTGGATCGCTTTTTTGATGTCTTCATCACCGATACCAGAAGCTCCATGAAGTACAAGTGGTACACTAACTTCTTTGTTAACTTCTTCGATGATATCGAATCTGATCTTTGGTTCAGCAGAGTAAACACCATGTACATTTCCTACTGCTACTGCTAAAGAATCACATCCTGTTCTTTCTACGAAATCTTTTGCCTGAGAAGGATCTGTGTAAGCATACTCAGCTAAAGCTTCTTCGTATACTGTTTCATTTCCTACATGTCCTAATTCAGCTTCTACTGGAATGTTGTATGCATGGAAGTAATCTACACATCTCTTGATCTCTGCAACATTTTCTTCATATGGTAATGCAGACGCATCACGCATTACAGAGTTCATGCAGTGATCTACAGCGTTCTTTAAGATTGTCCAGTTACGTCCATGATCCCAATGTAAGATCACTGGTACTGTAGCTTTTTTAGCCATGGATTCCATCATATAACAGAAATCTTCAAAAGAAGTATTTCCTGTAAATCCTGTTCCGAAAGAGATGATGATTGGTGCACGAAGTTCTTCTGCTGCATCAATAACTCCCATTAACATTTCTGCGTTCCATACGTTAAAGTGAGGGATTGCATAATGTCCTTCACTAGCTTTCTGTTCCCAAAATCTGATATCTGCGATCATTTTAATTTCTCCTTTTCTTGTTCTAAATGTTGTTGTTTATTCAGCGACTTTGATAACACCTTTTACCATGTCAGTTTTCTTTTCTGGATCGATTGCATCCATGAATGCCTGCTGTACATCTTTGTAATCATATACATGTGTTACCATATCTTTTACATTAAACTTACCGCTTCTGATTGCTTCAATTGTCTGAGGATAATTGTTACAGTAACGGAATGATGTCTGGATCGTTACTTCACGGTTGATCTTTAAGAAGTCGATCGGAACTGGTTTAGACTGTGTTCCTACCATCATGATCTTTCCACCACGAGCTACGATCTGTACTGCCTGATTTGCTGTAAATGTAGATCCTGCACATTCAAATACAAGTTCCACACCATGATCTCCGAATAATTCTTCTGAACGAAGAAGGGCAACTGTGTCTTCTTTTGCACCATTGATCGTTCTGGATGCTCCAAGTTCTTTTGCAAGGTCAAGTCGTTTGTCCATAACATCTACAACTGTGATGTCTGTTGCTCCAAGACTCTTACAAGCCTGAAGTACCATAAGTCCGATCGTTCCTGCTCCAAGGATTACAATGCTTTTTCCTAATCTTGCTTCTCCAAGGATCGCTGCATGCATACCAACTGCTGCTGGCTCTACTAATGCTGCTTCCATTGTTGTCATTCCTTCTGGTACATGGTATGTCCATTCTTCTGGATGTGTCATGTACTCACAAAGAGCACCTTTGTAATTAGGCTGTGTTGCCATGAAATCTACGTCTGGACAAATGTTGTAACGTCCTGTACGACAATATTCACAAGAATCATCTGGTACACCAGGTTCGATCAGTACTTTATCTCCTGGTTTGAATTTTGTTACTTTTGCTCCGACTTTTACAACTTCACCAGCTACTTCATGTCCAAGACCGATTTTCTGGTTAGGATCTTTAGGTGGGATGAATGGTCCAAACTCGAATCCGTGAATATCAGATCCACACATTCCAACATATTCAACTTTCATTAAGATTTCATGATCTTTTGGTTCTGGAACTGCACATTCCTGAATCTCAAATTGTTTTGGTGTTACTAAGATTGCTTCTGAATTTTTCATAGCAAATGCTCCTTTTTTGTTTTGGTGCCCAACCAACAAAGGACGGGCACCAATTACTGATTGTTATATTTTATGTTAAGTTATTTTTAGGATTCCCTAATTTGATTACTCTACGTTACCGATATCTTCGACAGATTCTCCTCTTGTCTCAACACCGAATACGACGATTGATACAGCGATGATCACTGCTACTGCAGAGATCAGTGCGAATACACCGTTAGATCCCATAGATCCTGCTGCTACAGATGTAACTAAGAATGGGAAGAAGATGTTACTTACACGACCCATTGCATTACAGAATCCAGATCCTGATAATTTTGCAGATGTTGGCCACATTTCTGGTACATATACTGCTGATGCGTAACATACATACATATAGATGAATGTATTTAATACGAATGTTGAAGCGATCAGTGCTGTCATTGTTGTCTGTTTAGAAGTAATGATACCCATAACAGCCATGGCGATCAGTAAGATAACACCTGTTGCTTTTCTTGGTACTTTATCCATGTATAAAGATGCAAGGAAGATTCCGAATGGTGCACCGAACAGACCGAACATTGTCATGAACTGAGACTGTGATGTATCATATCCTAATGAACTTAATAATGAAGGCATCCAGTTCATCAGTGTGTACTGAATTGTGTTCATACCGATCAGTACTAAAGAACCACAAATTGTTCTCTTTAATAATTTACCTTTAAATAATGCAGAGTATGGTAAGTTTTTAACTGCTTTTGCTTCAACTGCTTCAACTGGTGGTAATGGTTTACCTGTAGATGCTTCAATTTCTTTTTCGATTGATGTCATAATAGCATCTGCTTCTTCAACTCTACCCTGAGATTCTAACCAACGTGGAGATTCTGGGTATTTGTTGTAAATAATGATACTTGCAATGATAGATAATACAGAAGGGATGATGTACTGGATTCTCCAGTTCATGTTCATGCTGACTCCTGTAGAAACGATCACTAATGCAATACCATTACAGATTGGATGAGCAAAGTTACCGATGAATGAGTTTCTGGAAGACCATACACCACGGTTCTTACCAGGTACATACTCAGTAAATGCTGCGAATAATACGACTAATAATGCTCCTAATCCAAATCCCTGGATTAAACGGAATACATATAATACTGTTACGTTAGGTGCTGCTGCTCCACCGATCATAGCGATGATGTGGATCACTTCATATAATAAGATAGATTTTTTACGACCAATCTTATCACCGATCGGACCACCAACTAATGCTCCGAATAACTGACCTGCTGTGTAAGTTGTTCCCCACATAGCCAGTAATGTTGATCCTGGCTCTAACCAGTGTAACTCATTTAAAAGTACGTTCTGTACTGCTCCACCGATACCATTTGACCAGCATACTAATAATGCGAATGCGGATACTAACCACATTTTGATATGCCAGCCAGAGTTTGGCAGACGGTCGAGTCTTGCTCCGATATTTGCGTTTTTGTTTGACATTTGTTTTTTCCTCTCTTTGTTTAGTTAAGCTCGCTTTCAAGCTCATTTTCCATGATAGCCCATGCTTCTTCGAAGTCATCAGCCTTATTCCACAGTGCTGGTGGTCCTAGGACTACCATATCTGCTCCTGCTTCGTATAATGGACGATAGACATCTCTGTTCATGGATCCATCGGCTTCAATTAAGAAATCAAGTCCCTTTTCTTCACGTATCTTAACCAGTTTACGTATCTTGTCATATGTTTGTTCAATGACTTTCTGTCCAGAAATACCTGCGTCTACGATCATGATCGTTACCTTGTCAAGTAATGGTAAATAATACTCAATCGTCTCTAAAGGTACGGATGGATTTAATGCAATTCCCGCTTTACATCCAAGTTCTTTGATCTTGTTGATCGTTACGAAAGCATCTCCTTCGATGCAGTCTGTGTGGGGCGTAATATAGGCCGCCCCTGCCTTTGCAAACGTTTCAAGGTACTGTTGTGGATGCTTGATCATTAAATGTGCATCCATTGGTGTACTAACTTTGTCCTTTAATGCTGCTAGAAATTCTGGTCCGATTCCAAAGCTTGGTACATATACACCATCTTTGATATCCATATGTAAGAAGTCTGATTTTTCATCGATGATACGAACCTGACGTTCCATATCAAAGAGATCACAGCAACCCATAGATGGTGCGATCATTAATTTTCGTTCCATACTCTGCTCCTTTATAGACTGCTTAATTGTCTTTAAATCTGATAATGATTAATCTTCAAAATCATAGTGGAAGATTACTTTGATAGCTTCTTTTGCTGCCATAGCATCGAAACCTTTTTCATATTCAGATAATCCTAATCTATGTGTGATCAGTGGCTGAACTTTGATCTGTCCAGATTCAAGTAATCTGATCGCATTTCTCCAAGATGTAGAATCATAAGCCATATGACCGATCAGACTCTTATTCCAAGATGTGATATCGTTGATAGAGAATTCTAATGGTTTGAATCCCATACCTACACGAACGATCTCAGCGTTTGGTCTTGTCATTTCGATTGCCTGTTTTAATGCGATGTTAGCTCCAGAACACTCGATCACTAATCCTAAGTTGTCTCTTCCGCAGATTTCTGTACAACGTTTTACAACATCTTCTTTAGATCCATTAACTACGTGTGTAGCTCCAACTTCTAAAGCAACTGGGAAACGAGTATCAACGTCTTCATCAAGGCCTACCATAACGATGTTTACAGCTCCCATTAATCTTGCGATCTGTACTGAGAATAATCCAAGTGGTCCAGTACCGAATACTACAACGTCCTGTCCTGGGATCAGGTGAGACTGCTGAGCTACTGCTTTGTATGCGTTACAGATAGGATCAAGTACTGCTGCTTCTTCATATTTAACACCTTCTGGAATCTCCCAGATCGCATGTTTGTGGATTCTTAAGATTTCTCCAGGAATCTTGCAGTATTTTGAGAATCCTCCACCCCATGTGTTATTATCTAATCCAAGGTTAACTTTTTCTTCACAGCAAAGGAAATCTCCCATTTCGCAAGCTGGGCAGACACCACATACGTGAGCACTGTTATCAGAAACAACTCTCTGTCCTACTTTCCAATCTGTTACTTTTTCTCCAACCTGAACGATCTCTCCTGCAAACTCATGTCCACGGATTGAGTTGAATTCATCAGATCCATTATCAACTCTCCAGTGTTTCATATCAGCTCCACAAATTGCTGCTGCTTTGATCTCTAAGATGATGTCTTCTGGTCCACATGTTGGTTCTGGAACGTCTCTCATTGTATAACCACCAAATGCCTGTCCATATCTTACAATCGCCTTCATATTTTTACCTCCAAAATGTTGATTACATAATTCCTTAAATAACCTTTTATCTTTTAATTACTCTATCAAAAAGCGCTTTCTTTATTTGATGTCTTTATTTTAATACACTGTTATGTTTTAGTCAATCATTTTTTGTTGATTTCAAACATTTTAGTTCTATTTCACAGATTTTGATCTTTGTTTCCAAAGAAGGCATCTGTTTTTTGTGCATTTTTACTAATGTTTGAATATTGTATACAGAATTTTGAGTTTTATATCGTAAGATTCCATCTATGAATTTTGTATTATCGATAGTTTTTATTTATTCTTTGTGAATTTTCTGTCAGAAATCGCTCGTTTTCTATTTGTTTTTCTGCGGTTTTCTTTTTATTCCTTTCTTTTTTCTGTAAGATACAGATTTTTTTATGTTGTTCCAAATTTAGTTCATTCCGGATCGGAATCTTTTCGTTAATTAATAAATCAGCATAATTATCAGATAATTAACGAAATTATTCCTTGATTCCACACAATTTATTTGTTATGATTGTCTCATCACTTAATAATGGAAGGTAAAACTTATGGGATTTTTAAAAGGTAAAACAGCCATCATCACTGGTGGCGGAAGATCTGTATTAAAAGATGGAAGCTGTGGGTCTATTGGTTATGGAATTGCAACTGCATACGCAAAGGAAGGTGCAAACCTCGTTATTACAGGAAGAAATAAACAGAAACTTGCCGATGCCAAAGAGGAACTCGAGAGATTATACAATATCGAAGTTCTACCAGTCCAAGCCGATGTAAGTGCCGGTGCTGACAACGAGACAGTCGTGCAGAATGTCATTGATGAAACAATCGCCAAATTCGGACGGATCGATGTTCTGATCAATAATGCACAGGCATCTGCTTCTGGAGTTGCCGCAAATGAATGGGGTCCTGACGGCATCAATGCTAATATCATTTGTCCACTCGCATGGACAGCACAGCTTGAAAATTTCCAGCAGACTTATCCTGAAGCCTTTGAAGCTAATGTTAAAATGCCTCCTGCAGGACATTATGGAGATGTTGAGAAAGAAATCGGAAGAGTATGCGTTCAGTTAGCTTCGCCTGATTTCAAATATATGAACGGAGAAACACTTACCTTAGAAGGTGGAATGGGATTAAGGCCGTAACAAGACCTGCTGAGGATAGAATGTATTTTTTACCTTTGGCATCCTTTTATATCAGCTATATGGAAAAATGCGGAGACATTCGTTTAATCGATCGTCTCCGCATTTTTATGCTTTTCGCTATTTTATTTTGTTCACTGACTCTGACAGATTATTCTTCATCGTCATCATCTTCCACCCACTGGGCATATCCAGTATTATATGTCGATGTATTTTCTTCTTCTGTCTTGATCTCAGAATCTGTTTTTACCTCTGGCCCTGGAGTTTCTGCATCATTTTCATCTGTTTCTGATACATTTTCATCTGTCTCTGATACATTTTTATCAGACTCTTCTACTGGATTCTTGTATTTGTTGAAGATTTCCATGAATTCTTTTCCTGTGATCGTCTCACGCTGGATCAAAAACTCTGCTGCTTCGTCAAGAATGTCCATATTTTCACGAATGTATGTGACTGCTTTGGCGTAAGCTTCTTTTAACATCTTCATGACAACTTCGTCAACCTTGGCTGCTGTTG
>OGRJ01002986.1_pt1 | contig 11409 bp, 9 predicted proteins | sample 1553411 | NCBI WGS metagenome assembly OGRJ01 (sample SAMEA2580084, study PRJEB22360) | human gut metagenome | biome: human gut; feature: human-associated habitat; material: faeces | place: Denmark | collected 2008/2010
CGCCACTTCTTCATAGCCGAAGCCCCAGTATATCACGGCCTCCCGGCTTTGCCCCGGCTCAAAGCTGTACAGATGGGACAGCTTGTAGTGAAGGCCGTCCTTTTCCCGGGCAAAGGCAGACTGGCAGCTGCCGTCGCTGGACATGGGGGCAAAGGCAAACAGCGGCGTGCCGCAGCTCATTTCAAAAATAAGGCTGTTGTTCCACAGGCTTTCATGGCAGCGCTGTGTGCCGGTGATCTGCTTGTCTTCATTTACACAATGCCATGCAGAGCCCCAGCAGCCATGCAGGCCGAAGCAAACCTGATGCGGGCTTGCATCGGAATTGCGCAGCCGAAGCTGAAAGGCAAACCCGCGTTCGCCGCGGGGGGCCAGCACGCTGCCCTCCAACTCAATGGGGCCTGCCGAGCAGGTGAAGGCGGGCACCCAAAAGCCAAGCCTCTGCCAGCGGATGTTTTTCAAAGGAAAGCTCTGCCCGTCCACCTCTGCAAACGGCTGCATAAGGGGCAGGCTTTCACCGCCGCGTATCTCAATAAGCCCCTTGCAGCCCATGTGAAGAAAAGTGACGTCCTCCACCCCGATGTTTTCTTCGTTGAGCTTGGGAAGAGAGAGCTGTTCATTTCCGGTTGGCAGATACTTTTTCATAAAAAGGCCTCCGATGCTTAAACGGTTAATTAATTATCTAAGAAAAGTGTATCAGAAAATAAATAAAAGTCAATAATTTTTGTTATAAAGGCGAAAATAACTCTTGACAAAGCGAAAAAACCAAGCTATGATGAAATCAGAAATAAGTTAACCGCTTAAATTAAATCTGCGAAAGGAGGGCCCCCATGCGCGCTACACTGAAGGATGTTGCTCAGCTTGCGGGGGTGTCCTCCGCAACCGTGTCTTATGTCCTGAATGGAAAATGCTCCATTTCAGAAACCACGCGCAGCCGCGTGATGGACGCAGTGAGAGAGCTGGATTATGTGCCCGATTTGAATGCGCGCGGCCTGAGCATGCGGGATTCCAAGCTGATAGGCGTGGTTGTCCCCCAGACGGAGCCGGGTGACAGGCTGATGCTTCAAAACCCGTTTTACAGCGAGGTTTTGGGCAGCATTGAATACTATGCCCGCCAGCAGGGCTATCACATTCTTATCTCTGCCACCGATGCAAACGAAAGCTATCTGACGCTTGCCAAGCAGAGAAACTTGGACGGCATTATCGTCATTGGAATGTATCCAAGCGAGTTTTACCAGCAGATGAAGAAAACCAAAATACCCATTGTGCTAATCGACAGCTACTGCAACGATTACTATTATCACAATATCCGCATTGACGATGCGTATGGCAGTTACCTGGCCACGCAGCATGTTTTGCAGTGCGGGCATAGGGACGTTGCCTTTTTCGTGGGGCAGCTTCACGAGAACGGCGTTATGAAAAAAAGGCTGGCGGGGTATCAGAAGGCCCTGAGTGAATTTGGCGTGCCGTACCGCCCGCAGTATGTATTCGAAGGGCAAATTGATTACGAAAGCGGTATTCAGATGGCCGGGGCGCTGGTTCAGAAGGAGATTCCCGCAACGGCAGTTGTGGCTGCGGCAGATATATTGGCAATAGGCGCCATGAAGGGCTTTTATGAATTGGGGCGAAGCGTGCCGGATGATATTTCTATTGTAGGGTTTGACGATTTAGAGATATCCCGGTATCTTACGCCGGGCCTTACCACCATTAAACAGCAAATTTCCCTGAAGGGGCAGCGCGCGGTGGAGCTGCTGCTGAAGCATATTGCACAGCCGGACCTCACAAAGCAGGAAGAAATACTTCCGCTGCGCCTGATAGAGCGCGGGTCCGTTCGCAAGCTGGGATAAGGGGGGATGGCTGTATATTAAAAAGGGGCCTGCATGAGTCCGGTCAAAAACACATGCAAGCCCCATTAGAAAGGCACCTTGGCTCTTTCCAATATTTTATTATAGGGGAAACGGGCCGGAAAAGCAACGTAATAAAGGAGGAAAATAAGATGAAAAATATTTTTAAAAAATTTTGGGAAAGTGAGGAAAACTGATGGAAATAATTACTGGAAAAATGAAGCATATCATCTTTCATAATGATGAGACAAACTACTATGTCCTCACTGTCGTTGCCGGGGATGAAGTATTTACGGCTACCGGCAGCTTCCATGGAATAGAAAAGAACATAAAAACCGACTTTTACGGTGAATGGGTAGAACATCCCAAATTTGGCAGGCAGTTCTCCTGCGGATACTGGGAGAAGGCCAAACCGGTCAATACAGAAGATATCGTGTCCTACCTTTCTGCCAAAACTGTTAAAGGGATCGGAAAGGTAACGGCGAAACGGATCGTTGATGCTTTTGGTGTGAATACATGGGATGTCCTTGATAATCATATTGAACGGCTTTTGGAGATCAAAGGGATCTCTCCTAAAAAGCTGGAACGCATAAAAGGCTCTTGGCAGGAGAACAGCATCCGCAGGATCGCTTTTGTGTTCCTGTTAAAATACGGGGTATCCTACAAGCTCGCAGATAAGATCTACCGGACTTATGAGGAAAAGACGATCACTATCATGTCCGCTAACCCATACAAGGCCGCGGATGATGTCAAGGGCATCGGATTCCCCACTGCGGATGAGATCGCAGAAAAAATGGGGATTGAGAAGAACTCACCTTTAAGGATAGAGAGCGGGATCAAGTACGCTTTGGAACAACTTGCCATGAAAGGACATGTTTTCGGTTACCGGGAGCAGGTCGTAAATGAAGCCATGGGAAAAGAAGTTCTGGACCTGCAGGACAAAAATCTTGTTTCCCTCACACTTTCGGATATGCTTGCCAAGAAAGACCTGGGATGTGAGATGGACTGTATCTACCTTCCGCAGCTTCTGAAAGCAGAAAACTACTGTGCTGAGAAATTAAAGAAACTGGCTTCTGTCCCCGCTGAAGACTACCTTTACCGCAGGATCTGGTATGAAAGACAGCGAAGCGGGAATCCGGATCTTTCCGTTGATGTATCCGGAATGGCAGAGGAACTGGGCATCCAGTATGATGATGTCCAGCTGTATGCGATCCGTACCGCAGCCGCATCAAAGGGCATGGTGCTTACCGGAGGCCCAGGTACCGGAAAAACAACCGTCACCCAGGGGATCATAGAGGTGTTTAAAAAATTCAAGCTGCACATCCTTCTCGCCGCACCTACGGGACGTGCCGCAAAGAGGGCTTCCGAATCCACAGGGATGGAAGCAAAAACGATCCACCGTCTGCTGGGCTACAGCGGCTCCGGAACTTTTGAACACAATGAGGAACACCCACTGGAGGGGGACATCCTGATCATTGATGAAAGTTCCATGATCGATCTCCGTCTGATGAGCAGCCTGTTAAAGGCTGTGCCGGAAAACATGCGTCTGATACTGATCGGGGATATCAACCAGCTGCCTTCCGTTGGTCCGGGTACCGTTTTGAAGGACATCATCGACAGCGGGGTGTTCCCGGTCGTCCGGCTGACTAAGATCTTCCGTCAGGCCGCAGAGAGCCACATCATTACCAATGCCCACAGGATCAATGACGGTCTCTTTCCGGTGATCGACGATTCGGATCCCAAAAATGATTTCTTTTTGGATATGATGGACAAAAAAGGGGAAAAGCTGGAAGCCTCAGAGATCGCAGAGCGGACGGCACAGGCTATTATAAAGCTTTTGACGGATACGATCCCAAATATATACCATATCCAGCCTAAGGACATCCAGATCCTTGCCCCCATGAGGAACGGCAGTGCCGGAACAATAGCCCTGAACAAACTTGCACAGGAAGCTTTGAACCCGGAGGGCCCGACCATTGCCTTTGAAGGATATTCATACAGGAAAGGAGACCGTGTCATCCAGACGAAGAACGACTATGAGAAAGGTGTGTTTAATGGCGATATCGGGTATATCGTAGCGGTAAATACAGAGAAGGAACTTCTGAAAGTCGAATTCCTTGATACGGATAAACAGGAAACGGACAGCACATTCTGGCTGGATTATTGGGATATGGATGAAGATGAAGAAGAGGAGAGTGAAGGATTAGACTCCCACGGTCCTAACCCTTACGTGACTTATTCCCGGAACGACCTTGAAAACCTGGATCCTGCCTATGCGATCACGATCCATAAATCACAGGGTTCCGAATTCCCTGCTGTGATCATGCCGTTTTTGAACAGCCACTTTGTCATGCTGGAAAGAAACCTCCTGTATACCGGAGTCACACGTGCAAGGAAATACCTGTTCCTGAAGGGACAGCGGAATGCGATATACAAAGCAGTAAAAACAATATCAATGCTTTCAAGGAACTCTAATCTGAGGTCGAAGCTGCAGGGAGATTTTGGACAGATTTCCTTCTTTGGAGAAAATATGGGATTGTATTAAGACCATCCGCGGATGGTCTTTTTTTTTTGCGGTTTCTGCTCATATGTGGTAATATTCTCGTATGAAAACAACTGGCTTCCATATCATGGTATCCTGACTGTACATACGAAAGGAGAACAGATATGGCGATCGATAATTTTTGCGAAGGAAAGAATATGGAAGAATACGAAGTACTCAAAAAAGCTGCTGCGGAATTAAACGAGATCATGCATGCAGCCCACATCAATGCTTCCGACCGGGCAGTCTATGCCAGCGGAATGCTTCTGGCGATGCATGTGCTGACCCCGGATTCTCTGTACGCTACAGAGGATACCGCCAGCCACTATATATACAGGCATCTGATGGACTTCTTAAAAGACCAGCTTTCCCCAGAGATGTATCAGATGACAGCAAGAGAGTTTCAGGTACTGACATCTGATCCGGAAAGAGACAGATACCTTGACAAGCTACATAAGAGCTACACACAGTATATCTTTTGTTTCATCTACCAGAATATCTTCCGGCTCTCTGACGGAATGGATTCCATAGGGGAACTTTTCGGGGAGTTTCTGAAATATACGGTACAGATGGCAACGGAAAACGGCAAAGTACTGACTCCCTCCTACATCAGCCATCTCATGGCAAAATTGATCCATGTGAAAGCTACAGACGAAGTATTGGATGTCTGCGCAGGCAGTGGAGGGATGCTGGTAGCTGCTTATGATGAAATGCGCTCCAGTAATCCGGGTCTTCAGTTAAAGAAAGACCAGCTGCGGGGGATTGAGATCAATCCGCGAATGGCAGCCCTTGCAGTATCCAATATGATCCTCAGGGGGATTTCTGCGGAAGCAGTCGTCCTGGGCAACACATTTCTGTATTCGGAGAATAAGAAATATGATAAGCTCCTCATCAACCCGGATTTTACCTGCGAGGAAAACGGACTCCCGTTCCTTTCTTATGGACTGGACATGTTAAAAGAAGGCGGGAAAGGTGCAGTGATCATCCAGGACAGTGCCGGAGGCGGCATGGCATCTGTATCAGCCAGAGAAATACTGGCACATCATACACTGCTGTGCAGTATCAAGATGCCAATAGACCTGTTTTCCCCCAATGCAAAGGTACAGACAAGCATCTACCTTTTCCGAGCCCATATTCCGCATGATTTCCAGAAAAACGTGCTGTTTGTTGATTTCCGCAATGACGGATGTAAGAGAACAAAACGTGGCTTTAAATATAGCAGGGATGTCTGGAGACTATACTCTGATCTGGTAAAAACCTGTAAGGAAAAGAGGGTTTATCCGGGGATCCCGGTCATCCTTGATCAGATCACAGATTCCGGGTGTGACTGGAATTATGAATCACATTTAAAGATCGATGGAAAAGTAACAAAGAAAGATCTTTCCTCTGAGGTGGCAAATGCCCTGCTGGAGAAGATCAAAGACCTTCTCAAACCAGAGGGTGATGGGGAGATTTCTGCGGATAGGAAGCTGTTTTCCATAGAGGAGCTGTTTGAAGTGCAGAACAGTATCTATTACCGCGGAATGCCGGAAGCCGATCTGTATGATGTAGACGGAACAGTGCCGGTGATCACAAATACTGCCTTAAATAACGGGGTAAAAGGATACAGCAGGCTAGAAGCCTGTAACAAAGGAAATGTGATCACGTTGAGTGATACCATCGGCGGCAGTCCTGTTTTCTACCAGGAAAAGGATTTCATCGGGTTTGCACACTTAAAGATGCTGATCCCCAAAAAGAATACACTGCCTGATTTTGACGGGCTTGTTGGAAGATATATCGCTGTTTCCATAAGGAAATCCATTTCCGGCAGATACAACTACACCACAAAACTGAACACTGGAAATATCCTGAGAACCAAGATCTCTCTTCCATGTAAGGATGGTCTGGTGGACACGGATTTCATCAGAAAGATTATGACAGAAGAGCAGAAGAGGAGTGCCGGTCTGGTGCTGGACTATCTGAGATCTTTTTCGGAACAATAATGACTACAGATGAGATTACAACTAATCAACATAAGGAGATATTTATGAAGAAAAAATCACGTTTAATGCTTTTGGTTTCATTCATATTCATAGTCTGTTTATCCGGCTGTGCAAAATGGCAGTCCGTCATCAATGACCTGCATGGTTCTTTGATAGGAAACAGCTATTCCATCTATACCTATGACAACTATGGCAGCCAGACACTCAAAACATCCGGGAATAAGATCAGTATTACCGGAAACAAGATCGAAACCACAAGCTTTGACAGTGAGGGAAAAACGATCACCGGCTATGATCTGTCTTCGGTCATCACCATCACCATTGATGGAAAAGAGATTGAAAGCTGCGGGGATACCTGTGTGTTTGTCCAGAAAGGACTGGAACCGGAAGTCGACTTTTCCCTGGAAGAGATCAGCAGCAATGGGGGAGGAAGCCCTGCATCCATTGACCGGGTATTAAACAAATACAAGAATGATTTTGGGAAATCACGTGTAGTGGTCATCAAATCCCAGTTAGGACAGCCCATAGCGGCTTTTTCCGGGGATGATGTATACTGGGAAGTTCCGGAAGACCTTCCAAAAATGACCAAACTCATGATCGACGGCAAAGCCCTGTATATCCATCGGGCAAATTACCAAATCATCGATAAGGCCCTTTTGTAACCTATTGTAATTACAGTTTTTTTTCGATGTACTATATACAACAGAGTTGCCTGATGCCATACGGCATTGGGAACCAGGCTGAGACTCGGGCTCAGCCTTTTTTTCTTTAAAACAGAGGTAATAATATGGTAAAAAAGTGCATTATCTGCGGAAACCTTTCTTAACGGATGTGTGGAAAATTCCTCTGTGTATTGTATTAAACCGAAAAAAATGTTAAAAAATAACACTTCTGGAGTCAGAGGTATTACCTATGACAGGACTGCACAAAAATGGCAGGCACAGATTGTTTTCAAAGGGAAAACTTATAAACTTGGAAGATATATAAACAAGGAAGATTCCATAAAAGCCCGAAAAATGGCGGAAGAAGCGATGTTTGGCAATTTTCTTAAATGGTTTCAGGATACGTACCCAGATAGATGGAAAAGAATGACGAATACAGATTCTTCAAAAATGAAATAACGGTATCAAAAACAATGGGGAAAGGTGCGGAAACTGAATCTTTTGATTCCACTAAGAAATAAAGAGACCCTTTTTGGAAGTATAGGATTAAAAAGGAACTTTAAACTATTCGCCAAACACTAATTTTGAATAGATTAATATACCACATTTTATAATATTGTATATTTTGCTTTCTTTATAATTTTTCATATAAATTAATACGCATATTAACTGATGGTCATCCAGAACTATTTTTTTCTTGTCAATATATGAATAACATCTCCCTGTCGAATTAAGGTTAAATCGACAAATATTTTATAATAAATATATGCAATAAATAGAAAAGAAGCGAATTTTTCATCTATACGACAAACGCTGATTTTTCCAATAGATGTCTGAAATCAAAATAAAAAGACTGATTATGTCAGTCTTTTTATTGTTTTCTTGTTTTGTTAATTTAATTGTACATAAAACAATAAATAATGTCAAGTGATATTTTCTCTGTTAACTGTTTAGTTTAAACTTGCTTTTTATAAGAAAATATAAAACAAAATAATTTTTCAGCTTTAGACAACCTACGGGTTTATTTTGCCGTATACAGCCACTATCAAAAGAGTCTGCTTTGGACAAAGTACCGTTAAAAGCTTAAATAAAGTAAAGATTTTTCAAGAAAATTCTATTTTTCTATTTAATATAAAGACTTCCCTCTACCGATGACGATTGCCATATCCGACATTTCCCAAATAAACCATAAACGCCACAATTACCATAACAATACCGATCACAACCATGATCAGAGTGCCTAGAAATGTTTTTAACATCCAATCAATAAACTTCATAAGCAGTGCCCACAGCAGGCTCAATCCGAAGCTTATTCCAAAATGGATTAATAGGGATTTGAAGATCTTTTCTTTTTTCTCTGTTATAATAAGGCTGAATTTAAAAATATAGTCCAATGAAATCTCTAAAAGAAAAAAAACGTCAATGTGTGATATTGTAGTACTGTGTTTCAGATGATCAATTGCTTGGATTTTAATGAGTTCATGACGCTTTCATATCGCGAAAAGTGAATTCGAATTCACAATTTTGTACTTCAAATAATATTATTCAAAATTATTTTTTATAAAAAAGCCCACTGCTTAGCAGGGGGCTTTGAAGGGAGTGACAGGCATCAAAACAAAGGCATTGTAAAATAGCCGTTGTCATCTGCCCTGGCGTCTAAAGGATCATCCACAAACACGCTAAGCGTGTGTCGCTTCATATCCTTGGACACCTTTTTAAAGTTGCTAACCACAGCTGCCGTTGACGGCATGCGGTATCCGTTATCTGTAAAGGTTCCGGACACAAGTACAGCCATCAGAGCTGTTTTCGCAAGCGCAGAATATTTACCCTTAGAAAGCGCAAGTCTCCTTGTCAGGCTAACAGCACCTTCAACTGTTTCGAGGTCTCGATTGTTTAAGTCGAAATCCATAACGGCTTCTTTTGCTTTTACAATTGCATTGTATTTTTTCTTAGATATTTTCTTCATGGTTAATCTCCTTTTCTCCATATCGTTTTTTTAAAGTTATAATCACTATGAAAAAAATAGAGAAAAATGGAAAATATGTCGAATGGCATTTGATGAAAAATCGATAAACCTCTGCCACAAAGGAGAGACAGTCCCCGACATGGTAGTTCTCAAAACCAGTAAGAGACATCCAGACATGGTCTTCCTTTCCAGTAAAACCGTCTCCGTTTCCATAGAGGCCTTCTACAAAGATCCTTTCAAAACACAACTACCTTCGCAAAAAAATTCTCCGCGGATACTCTCCCATCCTGAAAGGACAGCCGCGGAGAAATAAACATATTTTCGGTACCAATACCAAGATCATTAATCTTTAATAAAGTCACATCCGTCCGGAATATCCAAACATTTCTTATCCAACATACTGCATCCGTAGAAAGCATCTTTGTCAATATATCTTACACTGTCTGGAATTACGATTTCTCTGATCGAAGTAAATGCAAAAGCCATTTTTCCGATACCTACCACTTCGGACGGTATGTTGACCTTCTCCAAATTGACACATCCGCGGAAAGTTTCATCATCAATAAGCACTACTCCGTCAGGGATCACAATTTCTCTAGGTCCTTTGCACCAGGCAAAAGACAGGAGCCCTATCTTTTTAAGATTTTTTGGCAGTACCACCTCCTGCAGGTTTGTCATTCCGTCAAAAGTCCGCGGAGGAAGGATACTGATATTCTCGTTAACAATGATTGTTGTGCCATCACTTTTTGTATTTTCTTTGATCCATTCTCTTAACATATTTATCCTCAACTTTTTTTTAATATGAAAAAAAGAGACACGTAACGTGCCTCTTATATGCTGTCTCCGCAGATTTTTCCCGCGGAAACAGTGACAAACAGATCATTCTACAGTCAGCACCAGACCGATGTCTGATGTGAAGGTGCCTTTCAGCGTTTTTACCTCGTAGCTGCTGCTTGCAAAGGTCAGGATAAAATATCTGCCCTTGTTACAATAGTCCACGAGGAAATCATAGCCATATAACTGATCCAGTGCCTTTGACAGTTGCTTGCTCGGCTTTAATACCAGTTCATTACCGGAATCTGATACCACAGCAAGTTCGTCTGCTGTCTTGATAAGCATAAACCCGTCCACGTTTTCCTCCGCGGAGGATACCTTGGATGCCAGCTCAATGCTTCTCAATTCATTATATTTTCGGCTGTAAATGTTGGTAAACGGTTTTCCGTTAAACTCACCCTGGAATACAATGAAGTTATCCGTGCTTAAGACATACTTGCCAAGCGGGGTATCGATCTCATGGTCTTCATCTGGATCGGTATCATACTCCTCATGGTCGAGCAGACTTCCTTCGCTGTCGTAGATCACGTACCCAGACGCATCCACAATCTCTTCTGTCGTCTTTTCATCCCCTTCTCCCTTTTCTTCCATATGAGTTCTGGAATAGTAAAGAAGAAGATTGTCGTTCGCCAGAGTTACTTTTTCCGGAACTGGAATCGTTACTCCTTTCAGTGCTGGACGGAACTCTTTACCTACATAATTTGGATCAAAGTACATCAGGGAGATTTTATCTTCCCCTGCCTTTACTCCAAGAAGGATCTTACGCGGGAAAATGGCTAAGATATGGTCGATCTCGATCTCTCCCTGCTCCGCAGCAGGATGTCCGTTCTTTACCAGCACACCGTCAGAAACATACCAGTTTTCCGCAGCAAGGTTCTCATAGGAATCTTTGATCACACGGAAGCAGATGGCATTTTTCTCTGTCATATTCACTTCCGACTGTCCATCGATACAGTAAAGCGGAACCTCGTTTTTCTCGATCTCTCTCAGGAACAGTTCCCTTTTATTATCAGAAGTAAATCTGATATTCAGGCTTTCCAGGTAGTCATCTACCTTGATACGTAATACCTGAGCGGAAACGATCTTCCCGTTCTCATCTTTACAGTTGCTGTCTACAACGTAGAAACCTCCGTAAAGTTTGTTAAGTACGATTGTTCCTCTTTTTGCTCTGTTCATCTTCATAATTTTGTTTCTCCTTTCGTAATGAAAAATTTTATTTACAAAAGAATTATGAGAAATAAAACAGAAAATGAAAAATCCCCGCGGAGGTTTATGTCCGCGGAGAAAAATATCAACTGATCTTACTTATGATCCTGCCACATCGAGCGCATTTGTATCGTGTCTGACTGACTGCTCCGCACAGATAAATCTGGCGGGTTCCCGAAAGAGAACCAGCTAGATGTCTCTATACGCCACCGTTTTTCATCCTCCGCACCCGACGGAAATGACCGTATTGCAGGGTTATAAGACGATTATATTTGACGATGGATTTTACCTCTTAAGCTTTCCATAAAATAAGCAAATGAAGCTTATCCCTGTACTCACACTGTATATGCAGGACATATACAAAGGCGGGCTCGCA
>OGRJ01002990.1_pt1 | contig 11407 bp, 4 predicted proteins | sample 1553411 | NCBI WGS metagenome assembly OGRJ01 (sample SAMEA2580084, study PRJEB22360) | human gut metagenome | biome: human gut; feature: human-associated habitat; material: faeces | place: Denmark | collected 2008/2010
TGAAGCTGTACAAAGTGTTCAAATTATTTTGAGGGGACGTTTTGTAAGCCACAAAGTGTCCAATTCATTTTTTTGAAGGGTTTGATGTCGTACAAAGTGTCCAAATTATTTTTTTGGTCATTCCGTACGACTATTTCATCCACGCGCGGACTTTCTTCACCATCGGAATCTCGTAATAATACCACCAATCGCTATTGTTCGTTTTAGAAGCCAGATGATTGTGATGGTTCAGATCAGAGATGAAACCTTCGGGCTGCTCCATGAAGCGAGTTTCGGAATAGACCGATTCCAGGTTGGAGCGCATGACATCGAAATAACTACACACCTCTGCGACTTTCTCCAAAGCCGCTTCCCGGGCTGCATCGTCCTTTGCCGTGTCATAAGCGTTCAAGGCCAGGATGAGGCGCACCGGATAGTTTTGCAGGTTATTCGTCTGTTCATAGACTTGCAGCGTATAGCGATTGCGTAATGCCTCCGCCTCTGCCGTTCTGATACCCTGGACTATCTTCTCGTAACGTCCGGCTTCAATCTTTGCCTGTGCAATTTTATCTTTATACAGTTCGCTCCATGCCCCCGGTTTCGTCTTGTCCGGCAACTCCATCAATGTGAAAGCAGTCGTGCCCCACGCCGGATTGCGGCGTCCGGAAGTCACCAACGCGCCATCGAAGAAAAAGACCGCCTTCTCCAGTTCATCCAGAAAGGCCATCCGGTTATCCTCCGGGCGAAAACCATATTCCCGCTGTGCATGTGCTTTTTTAAACGCTTCGATATCCCGTGCCGACGGATTCCAACCGAATTCTCCTTGTGCAATGAACCCCCTCCATACCGTTTCCAGATGCGGCGAACCGTCATCCCAAGCAGTCGCCAATATTCCTTCCAGTTGATTGTCGGCAACCAACTGGCTGAATCCTTTCACGTATTCCGAACGGGTATTCCGGCGCGGCATAAAAGGCGAGTCACCGGCAGAAGCAGCCGTCGCCCCCATCACCTTCAGCCCCTTATCATGATACCATTCCAAAAGGCGTCGATGGGCAGGCGTCGTCGCATCCTCATATTTCCAACGCATATACACGCATTCTTTCGGAAACAAACCGATCGCCTCATCCAGTTTGTCGGTGTTCCAGACCTTCACCACTTCCTCTTCGGATTTATCGCTTAACGCAAGTTCCCATATACCGGCATATTTTAACGGCATATCATCCCAAAATATAGGAATACGACCATGGTCTACAGCAAACTGGCAGACATTCTTCAACCAGATCATCTGCAATTCGAAAGCAGTCTTGCCTGTAGCCTTGCAACGGTCGTCGATTCCGATCGCCGTGATCTCATCCCCACCGACATGCAGATATTTCCCGTACGGCATGGCTTCAAGCGCATCCAGATAAAGATCGAACTGCACCTCGTATGTACGCGGATCGGACGGACAGAATTCCCAATCGCTGTCCGGATTCTCACGCAGTTCCCAATGATGTTTCAATATAAAACCGGCATGGCCGAGTCCTTGCACAAGTGGGCAGATCTCGACATTCCGTTCCTTCGCATACCGGCAGAGCGCCTGCATCTCCTGCTTGCTGATCGCATTCGGAGCTGCGACTTCCGGACGGCGAGTAAAGCGCAGTTTATCTTCCAGTTCCCAGATAATCGCATTCACTTTATAACGTGCCAACCTGTCGATCATCCGGTAATAATATTCCATCCGGTCCAGATGATGCTTCGTATCAAGATGGACGGCACGGTAGGCGATAGCCGGATAATCAGTTATCTTCATCTGCGGAATTTCCAGGTCAAAATCCCGGCTATCTTCCAACAACTGCTCCAACGTTTGGCAACCGTAAAACAGTCCGGCTTCCGTGCGGGCCGTGACTGTCACACCTTTATCATTCACCTCCAAAACATATCCTTCGGGCGAATCAGGCACGTTCGATTCGGAAAGTTGTAAGAACAATCCCTTTCCCACATGTCCTGCACGGGGAAGGACATCCGTCAACGCTCCCAATATAGGGACAAGTGTGTCTGATGCGGCCGATACAAATTTAAGATCGGTATACATAATTCCTTTTCCCGGAAGCAGTTCGACAGATTGAGGTTGGGGCAGGAGCTGAAACGCCTTGTCCAAGCCACGGGCACAGAGGCCATTTGTCATAAACAACAGACTTATGATTAATAGTTGTATTTTCATGATATACGTTATTTTTATCAAAGATACGGGACTCAAAAAGAAAGTCCTAATAAATAGAAGAAGAAAAGGGCCAGCCATAACATGTTTTGCACCATTACAACCGACCCTTAGAATAATACCTATTAAAAAACGGTCAATCACCAACCTTCATTCGGGGTACATAACGGATTTGTCTCCAACTCCTTGGATGGTATAGGATAATAATAATAACGATTCGTATCCCCGACCTTACCAGTCATTAATTGTTTATACCGAACTTCATTACAAGTCTGCATACGCTTTTCCAACAATCCCCAACGGCGAAGATCGTAAAAACGTTCCCCTTCCACAAAGAACTCGATGGCACGCTGACGCTCCAAATCATTAAAGACAGCCTCATACGTCTGTGCTCCGCTATAGGGGTTCAAATTAGCCCGTTCACGAATCTGATTCAAATACCCGATTGCCATCGGCAAATCCTGCTTTCCACGTAAATAAGACTCAGCAAGCAGAAGAAGCACATCTGCATACCGTATCGCCCGTTCATTGATGCAAGACATAGGCGGATCAGCCTCCGATTCGGCCGTATTCCAATTCTGATATTTCAAAATCCAATATGTATTCCATCTGTCTTCTGCAAACTTCTCCCGAAAAGGCTTCAAATAATACATACATCCTTCATAATCCCAAGCAACCGATGAACGTGCACGATAATCAAAATTTCCATCTTTATCTTTTTCTTCCAAGAAATAATCCATTATTTGCGGGGTCGGATTTGCCTCATACCAACCACTGGCTTCCGGTGCCGCATATTCTTTCGGACGTGTATTCGTTTGAGTCGAATTGATATTCTCTCCATCTCCCCAAATATCCGTTCCACCAACCGGCTCCATCAACAATTCGAAAATACTCTCTTCATTGTTTTCGTGTACATCATCAAAATTCCATGCAAAATCCTCTACCAAACGATACGTATAAGGTGATTTTGTCAAAGGTTCCAATATTTCAATTGCCTTATCAAAGTCTTCTTCATATACATATATTTTACCCAACACAGCATACGCTGCACCTTTTGTCGGTTTTCCGATAACATCATTCTTCACCGGCAACAAAGAAGCCGCAGTAAGCAAATCCTGTTCAGCCTGCGACCATATCTCGGCCTGAGAAGACTTTTCCAAAGGGAATGTAGAAGGAGACTGAGAAGCTGTCAGACGCAAAGGTGCATTTTTAAACTCTTTTCCTAATTGGAACAAATAGAACCCGCGAATAAACAAACACTCCGCCTTCACCTTATTGACGAAATCCTCTCCGAATTCTCCTTGCTTCTCTTCCAGCTTCTGCATGATTGAATTCGTTCTATACAATGCATTATAGAATTGATAAAACATCCCTTGTGAAAGAGAATTACCATTTGTATTTGTAAAATAACAGGCTTGAAAGACATCGCTGATATCGTTTCTAAACTCCACTTCGTCCGCACGAGCAATACGCATCATTACACCACGAGTTCCATAATATCCCCCGTTTAGAGCATTTTTCAAAGGGGTATAGCATGAAGTCAAAGCCAATTCAAAGTCAGCTTCGGTCTGCCAGAAAGTATCTTCGGTCGCCTTGTTCGGATTCATCTGCTCCAACTGAGCGTCGCACGAAGTACACAAACCTGTAACAACCATTATACAAGATATAAAATATAGATATATTCGTTTCATACTGTTATTTTATTTAAAATGTGACATTCAAACCAAACATAAATGTACGATTAGAAGGATATATAAATTCATCGAAACCACGAGAATATACATCTGAAGAATTCACGTCCGGCGTATACCCCGAATAAGAGGAGATCGTAAAGAGATTCTCCGCATTGACATACACACGAGCTTTCTGGACAAAGCCATGAAACCAAACCGTAGGCAAGGTATAACCTACCTGAAGATTTCTCAAGCGGAAATAAGAACCGCTCTCCAAATAACGGTCGGATTCGGAACGGGCATTCCTATTCGGGTCGGTCCAAATCAGCCGAGGAGAGGACGCATTTTGATTTTCAGGCGTCCAATAATCCAAAGTACTTGCCAAATAGTTCGTACCACGGGTCACATCCGTCAATTCCAATTTCGTCGCATTATAAATTTTATTACCAGTAACGCCTTGGAAACCAATCGAGAAATCAACATTCTTATACGTAATATTACCATTGATCGAATAGGTGAATTTCGGGAATGGGCTGCCACAATACACACGATCCTCATCATTAATCGTTCCGTCATTATTTGTATCCTTGAAACGAATATCGCCGGGTTCGGCACTCGGCTGAATCAGAACCCCATCTTTCTGATGAGCTTGCACCTCTTCCGTGCTATTAAAATAGCCGTCAGTAGGAATCAACCAAAAACCACCTATAGGATAACCGGCCAACGTTCTGCTCGTATAAGTTCCTCCATGAATCGTCCCACCGGTAATTACCTGCGATTCTGCCCCCATTTCCACCACTTCGTTTTTATTATAAGTTCCAAGGAAACTTACACCATAGGACAGATCCTTATTCAAAGACTCATTCCATCCCAAATTAAATTCAAATCCTTGATTACGGATCTTACCTGCATTACGAATCGGATCATTAGCACCTCCCGTAGAAATAGGAATAGGCACATTCAACAAGATATCTTTCGTATTCTTTACATACCAATCGGCAGTCAAAGTCAAACGATTACGCAGGGCCATAAAGTCAATACCGACATTCGTCATCGCCGTTTCTTCCCATTTGATATCCGGATTGGCAAACGTTTTTGGGAAAGCACCTTGTATCAGTCCGCTCTTTCCATCCGGATAATTAATGCCGGTCGTAACAACAGACACATATTGATAGTTATCAATTTCCTGATTACCTAGCACCCCATATCCGCCTCTCAACTTCAACTGATCCAACCAAGATACGCTATTCTTTACAAAATCCTCTTCTGCAATATTCCAACCAACAGATACCGATGGGAAATTACCATACCGATAATTGGAACCGAACTTAGAAGAACCATCACGACGCATCGTAGCGGTGATCATATATCGCTCATCGTAGCTATAGTGCGCACGAGCAAAGAAAGAGATCAATTTATAGTCATTCTTGCTGGAAGTCACATTACCGATCTTCAAATCGTTACCAGCTTGGATAGAGTTGGCACCCATAGATGCTACAGAGAACTGTGTTGCCAAAGATTCTTGCGACTGATAACCGTTGGTTTCCCAAGAATAACCCAGCAAAGCGTTCAGTTTATGTTTTTCCTCCGCACCGAAAGACTTGTTATAGTCGGCCGTCCATTCCATCAACTCACGATCCCATACGAAGTTGCGTCTCTTGGCATAGCCATTCGAGCTATCACCCAAAGAGTTTCCAGCACCACCACCTAACGCATTGTCGGGGCTTTCCCATTGGCTATAATCGCTAGTATAACGACTCTTATATAAGTTCGCCTTTACGTTCAGGCCCTCAATTACTTCAAACTGCACATCGCCTTGTCCATAGAAATAATTATTTTTGAATAATTTGTAGTTTTCATCTTGGGCTTTCACCATGTTACCTTGGTTATAAGCGTTGTCGTTACCCGTAAAATAAGAGCCATCCTCATTGTAAATCGGAACGACCGGAACATTATTGTAAGCAGCGATGAAATAGTCGGCAAACGTAGCTTGCATATCTGTCAAGGTAGCAGCTCCCGTCAAACCAATACGCAAACGATCATTGATAGCTCGTTGCTGGAATTGGAAGCGGAAACTGTGACGCTTCATCCAGTTATCGCGAGCGATACCCTTACGGTCTAAGTAAGTATAAGACGCACGATAGTTACTTTTGGAAGAACCTCCAGACAATGACAAGGCATGATTCTGAGAAATACCCGTACGTAATAAAGCACCGAACCAATCAGTATCAGCGTTATATTTGTCATATTGCGAGATGTCACTACCCAATTGTTTGTTCACATCACGCCATTCGGAAGCATTCAGCATATCCGGTTTGTTAGCAACCTTATCCATTGTCACATAACCATCATAATTAATCTGAGTCTTAGCTCCCGAACCTCTCTTGGTCGTAATCAAGATAACACCACCTGCGGCACGAGAACCATAGATAGCGGCGGAGGAGGCATCCTTCAATACGGAAATAGACTCGATATCTGAAGGAGAAACCGTAGACATATCACCACCGGGAACACCATCGATAACGATCATAGGACCTTGATCGTTTTGCAAGGTAGAAGTACCACGCAAACGAATCTGAGAGCTACGAGTCACATCACCAGAGCCAGAAGTAATCTGCAAACCAGCCACTTTACCTTGTAGCAAATCTGAAGCATCACGATTAACACCCTTGTTGAAGTTTTCCTCGGAGACATTGGCTACAGATCCGGTAATCTCCTTACGAGTCTGCGTACCATAACCGATCGCAACAACCTCACCCAAATTTACTACGGATGGAGCTAATTTAACGTCCACTTTGTTACGTCCTTTAACACCTTCTTCCAAAGTGTTATAACCAATAAAAGAAAATTGAAGAACGGCTTTTTTCAAGTCGTTAAGCGTTAGAGTGTAATTACCGTCAATATCGGTAATCGTACCATTGGTAGTACCCTTTTCTACAATGTTCGCACCGATGATGGGCTCACCTTGTTCATCTAGTACCATGGTTTAGAATCATGCTACGTATACTTTGTTAATATCAAACATATTCAATATTTTTCCGTAATAAAAAATCAAGCATGGTAGCATCTAGGTATATCAGGTACCATATGAGTATTACACAATAGAGTGAAATAAATCAATCATCAAAACAAAGTATGGATGGTTTTATGTAATGTTTTTTTACATTATCATGGTTTAATTTTAAAAAAGTTATTATATTTGCCTCGAAAATTCTCAATTGTGTTTGTGAATTCAATGATTGTTAACCTAAAAATTAAGTAATTATGCAACGAAAGAAAACATTTGATTCTTTCAGACGCTGTAAGGTAGTGATACTTTCAGTGTTGATGTCTTTTTGCATGACAGCGGCTTTTGCCCAATCTGGCGCTGTTAAAGGAAAAGTTCTAGATGAACTTGGTGAACCCATCATCGGTGCGAACATCGTAGAAAAGGGAACTACCAATGGTACTATCACTGACATGGACGGTAACTACAGCCTTACCGTAAATGATTTAAAAAAGGCTGTTCTTCAAGCATCCTTTATTGGTTATAACACGATCGAAGAGAGTGTTAAAGGACGTAGCACGGTAGAGATTAAGTTATCTCCATCCGTAGTAAACTTAGGAGAGGTCGTGGCGATCGGTTACGGTACGCAGACCCGTAGGGAGATCACAGGATCCGTGGCGAACGTATCCGAAGAAAGTTTTAACAAAGGTATCACACGTGACGCTTCCGACTTGTTGCAAGGCAAGGTAGCTGGTTTGACGATCACTTCCGGCTCCGGTGATGTGACGCGTGGATCTACGATGCGTTTGCGTGGTACATCCACGTTGCAGAACGACCAAGGTCCGTTAATCGTTATCGATGGTATTCCCGGTGGTGATATGTCGACGGTAGCTCCTTCCGATATCGAGTCTATCTCCGTCTTGAAAGATGCCTCCTCCGCCGCTATCTACGGCTCTCGTGCCGCTGGTGGTGTAGTATTGATTACGACCAAGAGAGGTTCTGGCTCCAAGACACAAATCAGCTATGATGGTTATGTTGCCTTTGATCTGATGGCCAATAAGCCCGATTTAATGAATGCGGACGAATGGAGAGGTTACGCAAATAGCAAAGGTCTAGACTATAGCGTATACGACCAATATGGTGCCGACACAGATTGGTTTGATGAACTGACTCGTACCGGAGTTTCTCAGAACCATTCAATCTCTTTGTCTGGTGGTGGTTCTAAGAACAACTATCGTGCGTCCTATACCTATTTGGATCGAAATGGTATCATGCGCGATAACGATATGCAACGCCATAGCTTCCGCTTCCAGTTCCAGCAGCGTGCGATCAATGACCGTTTGCGTATTGGTTTGGCTGGATCTGCTACCTTGACAGACTCACATGTTCCGAATGGTGACAACTTCGTGTTGGCATACAGCATGTTGCCTGTTTACCCAGTTTATAACGCTGATGGTTCTTACTTCACGAAAGTTAATGCGGAGTATGACCAAGGTAATCCTGTTCAAAACCAAAATCTGAACGAGCGAAAAAACAGCAACGTTTATTTTTATGGTGCCGGTGATATCCAATTTGAGATTATCAACGGATTGAACATCAAGGCAAATTTATATAAGAGCCGTTTCTCTAATGAGTATAGCCGCTATGACGACTCTCGTACGACGGTCGGACAGGGTAATAATGGCTTTGCGCAAAAACGTAATCGGGCATGGGATCGTAACTTGATGGAGTGGACTTTGGACTACAATAAGTCTTTTGGTGCGGACGAAAAACATAAATTGAATGCGATTCTCGGTTACTCTTGGGAGGATAACACATATTCTTATTTCTTCGCTCAAAACCGCAACTTTTTGATCAACGATTTGTCATATAACGCTTTGCAATCCGGAGCCGGATTAAAGACAGGCGACGTTGAGTCTGGTAAGAACTACTACAAATTGATCTCTATGTTCGCCCGCGCTCACTATAGCTATGACGAGCGTTATATGATTACGGCTACCGTCCGTCGAGATGGTTCCTCTAAGTTCGGTGCGAATCATAAATGGGGTACGTTCCCCTCTGTTTCCGCAGCTTGGGGTATCTCACAAGAGGCATTCATGCAAGACGTAAACTGGATCAATGACTTGAAGTTACGTGCGGGCTACGGTGTTACCGGTAACCAAGATGGTTTACAGCCGTATAAGAGCATGGAGCTTTATGGCATGTCCGGTATCTATTATGACAATGGTAATTGGGCTACATCTTATAAGATTTCCCAGAATGCCAACCCGGATTTGAAATGGGAGTCTACGGCTATGTTAAACATCGGTTTAGATTTCTCTTTGTTCAATGGCCGTTTAGGTGGTACAATCGAATGGTATGACAAACGTACATCAGACATGCTTTATACTTACAAGGTTCCGACTCCTCCGTATGTTTACGACCGTATGCAAGCCAATGTAGGTGATATGAAAAATACAGGTATCGAGGTTTTGTTAAACTTAGATGTGATCCGTAACAAGACATTCAACTGGAATATGTCATTGAACTTGTCCCACAATAAGAATGAAATCACGAAGTTGTCAAGCGATCTTTATACGACAGACCGTATTTATACAGGCGATCCATGGATCCGTGGTGCTTCCGGCGTAACTTCTCACGTAGTAGAGGAAGGCCGTCCCGTAGGACAATTCTTCATGCTGGAATGTACGGGTATCAAGGACGGAAAATATATCATTACGGATTTGAACGGTGATGGTGAGATCTCGGACGATGACCGCACATACGTAGGAGACGCACAACCAGACTTGACATTTGGATGGCAAAATAATTTCACTTGGAAGAACTGGGATTTCAGCTTCTTCTTCCGTGGAACGATCGGCAACAAGGTATTGAACAACCCGCGTGCGGCTTATGCGAATAATACGTACTTGATCGGTACAAACGCATTAGATGATGAATTGACTTATACGATGAAAGAATCTTCTCGCGTATGTTCTTATTATTTGGAGAATGGTTCGTTCATCCGTTTGGATAACTTGGCCTTAGGTTACACCTTCGATACGAAGAAGATTAATTGGTTGGATAAAGCTCGTCTTTATTTCGCCGCTCAGAACTTATTCGTAATTACTGGATACAAAGGTTTAGACCCAGAGGTTGAATTGTTCCGTGGTGAATCTTCCGATACGGATGCTGGTTTGTCTCCGGGTATTGAGCCTCGTCAATTCTTCCCGAAGGCACGTACCTTCACATTGGGTGTTAATTTAACTTTCTAAATTAAATCGTTATTAATTATGAATAAAAAATCAATTATATCATTATTTACTGGTGCTGCACTAATGTTTTCCATGCCCTCCTGTACGGATTTGGATGAAACGGTGTATGATAAGATTCCAGCAGAAAACTTCGGTAAAACCGATGGTGAAATCAATTCGATCATTGGCCCTGCATACAATACATTTAAAAGATATTTCTCTGACGCATGTATTGCTTTATCGGAATGCTCAGGAGATATGGCGGTCGTACCTACCCGTAAAGGTGGTGACTGGTATGATGGTGGTCAGTATCGTGAGTTACACATGCACGCATGGACTGCGAATACCTCAGCCGTGAAAAACGCATGGTCAAGATCTACGGAAGCGATCTCTGCTTGTAACTTAATTTACGAGACTATTAGTACTTCCGCATTGGAAGAATCCGCAAAAGCTAGAGCGTTAGCGGAAATCCGCGGTGTACGTGCGTTCTGGATTTATTACCTGATGGATAATTGGGGAAATGTTCCATTGAGTATAGATTACAATGACACAGAACTGCCCACTTGCAAAACAAGGAAGGAAGTTTATGATTGGTTGGTTAAAGAGGTAAACGAGATCAAGGACTTGCTTCGTGAAGATGTTTCTGACGCTAGTTATGGAAAATTCACGAAAGGTGCCGCTTATACCTTATTGGCAAAGTTGTACCTAAACGCAGAGGCTTGGGGCGTAGACTCTCCTCGATATAAAGAGGCCGCTGACGCTTGTGATGTCGTGATGGGGCTTCCTTATATATTAGAGGCTAACTGGAAAACAAATTTCCAAGTAAATAACCAACAATCAAGAGAAGCTATCTTGGCTTGCTGCTTTAGTGCGAACGATACGGAATGGCAAAATCAATTACATTACCGTACTTTGCACTATAAAGATAATATACCTCTTGGAGCTACTTTCAGCGCATGGAACGGTATTTGCGCACAGCCGGATTATGTATTGCTATTCGACAAGGAAGATCCTCGCTATGAAGGCTCTTTCTTAGTAGGTCCAAGTATCGACCCTGCTACTGGGAAAGTGTTGATCACGGCACACGACCGTCCTTTGATACACACTCCGGAAGTTACAGTTATCCCCGGAACGGAACGTGATGGTACGATTTGGGGTGACGTGAACCAAGAAGACGGCGCTCGTTGTAACAAATGGACTTTCGATAAGTCCTTAACTAATGCGATGGAGAATGATTTCCATATTTTCCGTCTGGCTGATGTATATTTGATGAAAGCAGAGTGTTTGATACGCACAGGAGGCAACAATGCGGAGGCTACACGTTTGGTCAATGCGG
>OGRJ01002995.1_pt1 | contig 11399 bp, 9 predicted proteins | sample 1553411 | NCBI WGS metagenome assembly OGRJ01 (sample SAMEA2580084, study PRJEB22360) | human gut metagenome | biome: human gut; feature: human-associated habitat; material: faeces | place: Denmark | collected 2008/2010
AACGATATGGCCACCGCCAGAATATGGATATCACAAACCCGGATTATCTCTCCCATGCAGAGCGTGTGATCCGTGTTCTGATGGAACATGTAAAGGATGTACCGCATGTGATCGGCTATCAGCTTGACAATGAGACCAAAAGTTATGGAACTGCCGGTCCCCGTGTCCAGGCAATGTTTGTAGATTATTTAAAAGAAAATTTTCCGGATATCAATGATTTTAACCATGAGTTTGGACTGGATTACTGGAGCAACCGTGTGAATGACTGGGATGATTTCCCGGATGTCAGAGGTACGATCAACCAGAGTCTTGCCGCTGAATTTTGTAAATTTCAGCGTTCACTTGTCACTAAATTTTTGAGCTGGCAGGCTGATATTGTCCGCGAGTACAAACGGGATGATCAGTTTATCACACAAAATTTTGATTTTGACTGGACCACACACTCGATCGGTTATCAGTCCCAGGTCGACCAGTACGATGCCTCACGCTGCATGACAGTGGCTGGTGCCGATATTTACCATCCTTCTAATGAGGAACTGACCGGTGCAGAAATTACCGTATGTGGAAATATCTCACGCAGTCTGAAAAAGGACAATTATCTGATCTTAGAGACCGAGGCTCAGGGACTGACTCCGTGGCTTCCTTATCCGGGACAGCTCCGCCTGCAGGCATACAGCCATATCGCAAACGGCTCAAACAGTGTGATGTACTGGCACTGGCATTCGATCCACAATGCAATTGAAAGTTACTGGAAAGGTGTGCTCTCCCACGATTTTTCTGAAAATGAGACTTACCGTGAAGCTGTCGTGATCGGAAACGAATGGAATAAGATCGGTTCTCACTTAAAAAACCTGAAAAAAGAAAACAAGATCGCCATTATGCTTGATAATGCCTCGCTGACCGGATTCACCCAGTTTCCGCTTGAAAAAGCCGGAGCAAACGGTTACAACACTGTGATGCGCTGGTTTTCAGATGCCCTCTACCGCTTAAATATTGAGTACGATATGATTTCTTCTAGGGAACAGGATTTTTCCGGCTATGAATGTCTGATCGTACCGGCACTCTACAGTGCACCGGAATCTCTGCTTCTGGCATTAGATTCCTATGTCAGAAACGGCGGACATCTGATCACCACATTCCGAAGCGGTTTTTCCGATGAATATTTAAAGATTTATCCGGACATGCAGCCACATATCCTGCATGAATGTCTGGGACTTCACTACGATCAGTTTACACACCCGCATCATGTGGATATCGTGCCGGTTCAAAGCGATGTCATGGCGGCTGCACAGGAGCATTTTTCACATCCGGATGACTCTGCCTTTTCCCTGACCTCCTCCGCCTGTGAATGGATGGAGCTTATCACCTGTGATACCGCTGTACCGGTATTAAAATACAGCCATCCGGCATATGAACGCTATGCCGCTGCTGCAAAAAATCAATATGGAAATGGTTCCACACTCTATTTTGGAACAATGTTTGAAAATGATGAACTGTTAGAATCCGTGCTTTTATCTTTCCTGCACGAAACCGGCTTTTCCGGTGGAGATCTTTCCTCAGACGCACCGCATTATCCACTCATTATAAAAAGAGGCATCAATGATTCCGGTAAAGAATTGTGCTACTATCTGAACTATTCAAAAGATCCGGTTTCTGTCACACACCACGGAAAAAACGGCGTAGAGCTGATTTCAGAAACAGCCATCGTCTGTGGAGATAAAATTGACTTAGGCGGATGGGGTGTTGCTGTGGTTGAAATGTAACGCTTTGTTTTATTGATTTTGCCAAAACGCTGTTTCCATTGATTTATCATGGATTCAGCGTTTTTCATTTTCAATGTACAATTACACCGTCCTTTTCCCATACATCTCAAAATACTCCCCCGCCTGCTGCAGGGATATATTTAGTTTTTCCTGTAACTTTTTCAAAATATCCTCTTTGGAAAAACTCATATCGAGGCAGATTTCTATCATGCCCTTCGCTTCTCCTCGTGTTTCTCCTTCTGCTCTGCCACGAACTTCTCCCTCTGCTCTGCCACGTGCTTCGCTCTCCGCGATCAGATCTTCGATTGCCTTACACATCTCTATCTCCTCCTCTTCTTCTGATACTTCAATCGGTGTATTCGTGATCGTCTTTATCACTCTTACCGCATTCATTTCTATGCTTCTATGGGTATCTGTCCTCAAAAATTCTAACAATTTATCTTTATTTTTCGAGTACTTGATATACCCTATAACCTCCCTCATACTTGTGGAAAATTTATTTAGTTGTTCTTCCGTCAACTTCGCCGGATCGATCAGATGAATCCGGTAATTCTCCACAAAACTTAAGAGTTCCATATCTCTTGTCGACATCATTTCGTGCAATGATAACGGACCATCCCATTCCTCTGCTCCAAAATGAATCACAAGTGTGATCACCGGTCTGATATGATCTTCCTTTAAAAATCCGGACAGATACTCACCATTATTTTTTCCCGAAAGCTCTTTTTTGTTCCGGCGGTGTCCGGCAGCTATGTCCGCCACCTGTCTGCCATATTGCAGAGCATCATAGATGGCATTTCTGACAGGCATCGCATAATGGACATCCGTCTGGTTTTCGATGCCCAAAAGAACATAGGACGTTCTTTCATCCTGTTTGATTACCACAAATTTTAAAAGATCACGGTATCTCTGCACTGCATCTGTTTTTTTGCCTGCTCTGCCGGCAGTTTTCTTTCTCACTGATTCATTTTTCACAGAACTCCACTCTGTTCCCTGCGCTTTTCTATTCTTATCTTCACCATCTTTTTCTTTACCGGCTTTTTCTTCATCATCAAACGGCAGTGCAATCTCTGTCGGATCGATCTCTTTCAGCTTTGCCGGGTCAATCACCTTTTTTCCATTGTAAATCAGGTAATTAAATGCATCCGCAAATACGGCATTTCCCCGCATATACTCTTTTGTTACGATGTCCGCTGTCCCCATTCATTTCTCCTCCTCTGTGTTATCTGGGAGAAATCTCTGCGTTTTTAGAATTCTCCCTGCTTAAATGTATGGATAATAAAAGCATTGAAAATTCTTATGATTTTGACCTGTGAATAGAATGGCACATATGTCCGTGTAGATAATTCAGAATGTCATGCTTTGAATGGATTTTAGCATATTGCTTATACTATGTCATCAAAAAGACGTTATTTTAATGATATTTGTAATTATTGCACAAAAACGTAGTCGGATAACACATAAAAAATAATCTCTAATTTTTTTGTGGAAATATGTTTTTCCTTGCGAAGTTCTCGTATCTTGATGCCACATACATTTTTACGATCATCGTTATACCAAAATGCTTTCATGCATGTTCTCCATCCATAAAATATGCTTGTCAAGAAGAATTTATATTGTTTATATATAAAACGCGCCTTATAATTATGCTTGTTAAGCAGAAAATATAAAAACTAAGAAAACAAGTAACGAAAAGAGGATGATGTCGAGAAAAACTATGGTAGAAACACCGGAAATATAATATCCGGCGAAAGAACAAAAATTTTAAAAATCGAGAGGATATGAAACTCATATATTTACAGAAGATACCCTAAAAGAGGAGTCAGACATGTTGACTCCCTTTTTTACAAATATTTCTCTACCAGGATCTCCCCGATCGTCTGGCTTCCCGCCACAATATCGGAATTTCCGGTGATATCCACCGGGTTTCCTTTATAATCCGTGACTTTTCCACCCGCTTCTTCCACAAGCAGTATTCCGGCTGCATAATCCCAGGGTTTTAAACTGCGTTCGAAGTATGCATCGATTCTTCCTGCCGCCACATAGGCAAGTTCTAATGCTGCGGAACCAAGTCTTCGGATATCCGCACAATCCGTAAATACCTTTTCAAAAATTCTAAAATTTTCTTTTGCAAGTTCGCGGTAATATGGACTTGTTCCTATGGAGATCAGACACTCGGAAAAATTCTGCCTTTTGCTGACGGAGATTGGACTGCCATTTAACAATGCTCCCTTTCCCCGTTCTGCCACAAATATTTCATCAGAATACGGATGATATATGATTCCAAGCGTTAGTACACCCTTTCCTGCAAGTGCCAGTGAAAGTGTACTGTTTCGGAAATCATGGATCAGGTTGGTCGTCCCATCCACCGGATCTAAGATCCAGACATCACCGTCAAAGTCAATATCGCTGTTGTCCTTTTCCTCCCCCATAAACTGAATTTCCGGGTACAGTTCATAGAGTGCGGTTTTTACCTGCGCCTGCACTTTAAAATCGATCTGTGTCACAAAATCCGCAACACCCTTTACCTTGATCTGTGATGAGCCCTCACGGTCTAAAAATAACGGTTTGACCTGTTTTACGATCTCTATGATTTTTTGTGTATCAACACTCATGCTAATGCTCCCCTTTTATTTTTACAATTTCCTTTTCATTCCGCACAATATCACTTATTTTTGCAGTTTCCTTTTCATTCCGCGCAATATCTCTTTATCCTCCGCCGATATCCGGTAAGATTCGATCATTTTCTGGATCGCCTTATTGTATGTTTCGTCATCCAAATGATTCTCCAGTAAAAATGCATGTGTTTCCTTTGGGTATTTTGCATATGCAGTTGCAACGCCCCACGCAACTCCCATTTTCCTGTAATATCCCGGATGGTCGAGTCTGTCCCACACAGCCAGCACACGCGCAATGTATGCCTCTGTCAGGAAATGATCCATCAGCATAACTGCAACGACACGCTGCTCAAATTCCTGATCCGATTTCGCATACGGCATCAGAAAATTCCAGACTTTTTCGCGGTGTTTCTGCGCAATTTTAAAAGTTGCACAAAAGCAGTCATTGACCGACCAGTCATGGATCTTCGGGATAAATGCCCGCACATATTCCAAAAGCTCATCGATCTCTCCCTTTGCATATCCAAGTACGAGTCCCTGCAGCATGATCTCCTCATAAGTATCACAGGCAGCGTGCTCTAAATATCCACGCCAGTCCTCTTTAGCAATCTTTTTTGCAAGAGTGCGCAGCTTTGGGATACGCACACCTATGATCGGATCTGTTCCGGGAATCAGACCGGATGTAAACTTCTGAAATTTTGGTTCTGCTTCTGCCTTTAGCCATGCGCAGATCTCTTCGTTTGTCATGTGCGGCTCTCCTTGTTTTTATTGTAAACCAAATGCCTTTTATATTAACATACCACACAGGACAGATGAAAACCACCTCTAATTTTCATAGAGTTCCCCATCCACGATACGTACCACTCTCTTCGCATGTTCGGCAACGCTTAAATCATGCGTGATCATGACGATCGTATTTCCCATATCACTCAGACACTGAAATAGTTTCAGCACTTCTTTTCCGCTGTTGCGGTCTAAGGCTCCGGTCGGCTCATCTGCCAAGAGGATCGCCGGCTGTCCGACTAAGGCACGCGCGATTGCAACACGCTGCTGCTGCCCACCGGAAAGCTCATTCGGTTTATGGTCGATACGCTCTGCAAGCCCTAACATTGCAATGGTATCCATGCTGGCATCCCTTGCATCCTTTAAGGTCATTCCACGCATCAGAAGTGGCATGACAATATTCTGAAGTACATTGTAGGTCGGAATCAGATGATATTTCTGGAAAATGAATCCGATCTTCTGGTTGCGGATATTGGTCAGTTCTTTTTCCTTTGCCTTTTCGATCTCCACACCGTCAAGGTTATAGGTTCCCTCGTCTAAGACATCCATGCAGCCGATGATATTCATCAGGGTACTTTTGCCGGAACCGGATGGCCCTAAGATGGCAAGGTATTCTCCCTGTTCGACGGTCAGGGAAATGTCTTTTAATACATGCAGGGAACCAGATCCCATTTTGTAGAATTTGTTGACGTTTTTCATCGTGATGATCTCAGACAGGTGTTCTGCTGCGGCAGATTTTTCGATGTCTGCCGGTATATTTTCATGTGCAAATGGTTTTAGGATTTGTGCTGCGTCCATGTGTGCTCCTTTCTGTGTGTGGCTCGCATGGCTGATTTTAAAACTCAGTTTTTCCTTTTTGAATATTGTGAAACTGGCACTGGTTTAGCGAAGGCACGCTCTCGCTGCGTGTCGCTCGTAGCGGATACTAAGCGCATAAAATACATGCGCTAAGTACCGACGGCTCCCCAGCACCTTCTTATAAACCAGTGCCAGTTTCACAATTATTTTCAGTTTTTGATGAGTTTTACAATCAGCCATGCTGCCGTTACGTTACTGTAACATCCAGATTTCTTCGATTATTTCATTTCCGTCACTATCTGTTTCTACCAATATTTTTAGCAGATCACCTGAGGCAAGGCGTGAGAAGGTGGTCGTAGTGTCAGATGTTGTATGTACGGTTACGCCAACAGGTATCATAGTTGTGACTGTCTCGCCTGTCATATCGGACATGCCGCCCGGTGCGCCCTGCGGCATCTCGGTGCTGTCCATGTCGGGCGGCATCTGCATCTGACCGGACTGCTCTGTACTGTCTGAACCGGCACCATCTTCCGCCTTTGCCTTCTCCTTCGCCCGTTCTTCCGCCGCCTTCGCCACCGACTCATCCACTTCCATATAAGTAACTTCATTCCCCTCAATCGACGAAACATACGCATAGACATACTTCTGATGATCCCCCAGCGCACTTTCCGTCTCAACTCCACCTATCCGCCACATCACACATGCCGCAATAAGTACAATCACTAATACAATTACAACCACAATCGTTACTTTCTTCTTCATCAACCGCCTTAAACCTTTCCCTCTTTTACTCTGCCCCCAGCGCCTCCACCGGCACCAGTTTCGACGCCTTATACGCCGGATAGAATCCAAACAGTGTTCCCGTGATGAGTGCAAACAGCAGTGCAATCAGGAATGCTGCCGGTGTCAGTTCAACACGCACACCAAGATACTGTGCCACCGGAGTGACGAGCAGGCTTGCCACAATGCCAAGCACGCCGCCGATCAGACTGATTGCAGCCGCCTCCGCTAAAAATTCAAACAAAATATTCCTCTGGGAGCAGCCGATTGCCTTTAAAATACCGATCTCATTGGTGCGCTCTTTGACAGATACAAACAATACGTTCATGATGCCGATACCACCGACCACAAATACAATGGCTGCCATAGCCATCAGAAGCATCGTCAATATCTCATTGGACGCCGATGCAGCTTCCATCTTGCTTCCCGCATCCTCAAAGGTAAATTCTGCATTCGGATAGGAAGTTGCAAGCACTTCCGTGATCTCCTCCGTGACACCGGACACATTGCTTACGTCCTCCGCGATCACGGTGATAGTCGGACTTACATTCGTTCCCACTAAATATTTCACCCCGGTCGCATACGGAATGAAAACGGAATCATCCGGGCTGATACCGGAAGCCACCGTACCCATAGAAGAAAGCACCCCGTTTACCACATAAGATCGGTCATCGATATAGATCACACTGCCATATGCATCGATTGCACTTCCAAAGATCTCTTCCGCAATAGAAGCGCCTAGCACGCAGACTTTTTCTTTATTCTCATCATCGGATTCTGTGATAAAATCTCCGACTGCAAGACTGAGATTACTGATAGCTGCATAGTTGTCCTTGACTCCGGCGATCGAGTAGGTCTGTGCCTCATCGAGATCACCGCCATCCACGGTAGACCTTGTCATATAGGAGATCGTTGCCGCTGAGACCCCGGAGACAAAAGTTTCAATATCGTCCACGTCATCTTCATCTAACGTGATATTTTCCTGGTTCATGCGGTCTTCCATATCACTGCCGCCGCCAAAGAAGCCACCCATGTCACCCGGCATGCCGCCTCCGTCACCACCATTTCCACCTCCGGGGCCACCCGACAGTCCACCGCCGGAAGAGTCGCCACCGCCCGTAAATCCTCCCGAAGGTCCACCGGAAGCCCCTGACCCTCCCGATGAACTGCTGCCGGAAGGCATCATCATCATTCCTGAGTCTGAGGAGTCATCGGAACTTTGATTTCCACCACGGTTTTTATCACCACCGTCATAGGAAATGTCGATTGCACCTGCATTTAAGTTTTTAAACTGGTCTGCCACATCCTCCTGACCGCCTTTTCCGATGGCGATCACCATCACGATCGTAGCCGCGCCGACAATAATACCGATCGACGTCATGATCGTTTTAAATTTATTCTGGGTAATATTGATCCAGACAAGTCTTAATAATTCCGATGGTTTCATTCGCCCGTCACCTGACTTTCTATCAGAACCGTCTCTCCCTCGGAAAGTCCCTCTGTGATCTCCACATTGACGCCATCGGAAAATCCGGTGGTCACTTCTTTTTTCTCAATGGTTCCATCACTGTCTTTGACTTTCACATAAGAAACCGTTCCCTCGTTGATGATCGCTTTATTAGAAACATAGACAACGTCTGCCACCTGTTTTTCAATGAATGTCACATTTCCGGTCATATCCGTGTAAATACCGTCCATGTCACCATTTATTTTTACCGTCACATTATAAGAAATCGTAGAAGAACCGCTCGATACGGAAGTATCAATACTTTCAACTTCACCGGAAAATGTCTGGTCCTCATAAGCGTTGAGCTCGATCATGACCTCGTCTCCGATTGCGATCTCAGAGATATCCTCCTCGGACACAGATACTGTCATCGTCACTGCATCTGTGTCCGCAAATGTCACAATGCTCGTACTTGTGGACAGATCATCTCCTGCCTCATATCCGACCGACATGATCGTGCCGTCATAATCCGAATAGATTGTGCCATCTCCGACAAATATCTCAAATTCAGATAAAGCCTCTTTGGCATCTGTCAACGTGTCCTGCGCCGTATCCACTGATACATCCACGCCTGCCACATCTGCGGAATACTGGCTGTCTGCATTTTCGTAGGATAACATTGCCTCTTTGTATTTTTTCTCTGCCTCCACAGATTTTGTAGTGTATGCACTCTTTGCCGCTTTTAATTTATTGTACAGTTTGTCATAATTTCCCTGCTCATCTGCAAGTGACTCACTTAAATCCATTCCACTGTCGATCATTTCTTGATAATAGGTAAGAAGTGCCTGTGACTCATCCACTGCCTCCTGGGCTTCATCCACCGCATCCTGCAGTTCACTGATGGTTGCCTCATATTCTTCCTGTGCAACACTTCCCTCCGCCACACTTAAGTTATAAGAATAGTTCGCACTTACCTTTTCTTTTGCCGAACTGAGTGCTGCAGAGTTATAATCTGCCGAAGCCTCCGTCACAGCTTCCTTTAATTTTTTCCTGTATTTTTCAATGCTCTCATCTGTCAGCTTTAACAGTGCATCGCCCGCTTTTACCTGCTGTCCGACTGAAACATACACTTCCTCTACCTCCAGTACCACCGATGAATTATTGGTGGATGTTCCTGTTGTCTGGGTTCCACTTGTCTGGCTGCTGCCAGAATTTGAAGACGTACTGATATCTTCATCCATATCCTGTGAAATGCTTCCGATTGTCACACTTCCACTCTCTGTAATCCCGACGGTAAGCGTTCCATATTCTGCTGTCGTTTCTTTATAAACCGTTTCTGATTCGCCGCTGTCCGAAGTCTGATGTGCATATACGCTGATCCCTCCGATCAAAAGAAGTGCTGCTGCGCCCAATGAAAGAACTACTGTCACTTTTTTCTTTTTCATTCTGTTTTTTCCTCCTGCTCTCCCTGAAATGTAACGGTTGCGGAAGAACCAGAACCAAGTCTTCCATCCGAATTATCAATTGAAATGATCACTGCATAAGTAACATTCGAAACACTGCCTCCGGTCGTTGCCGAAGATGCGATCGATGAGACAGTTCCTGTCACTGCTCCATCCCGGTTGCCTGCTATCATGACAGATACCTCATCGCCGACACCAACCTGTGCGATATTCTCCTGTGGCACTTCCACGGAAATCATGATCGTCTGTGTATCACAATACAGCGCAAACGCAGTACCTGACTGCAGCGTATCTTCTGCCTCATAAGGCACTGCCGCGATCGTTCCATCTTCATCCGCCGTAACAACACCATTTTCTAATGCAAGAAGTGCTGTCTGTTCCTCTTTTAATGTATCAAGTGTATCCTGCGCGGACTCCACTGCACTCTCCAGTTCCGAGACGGTCGATTCATAGGTACTTCCCGCATATTTTCCTTCCACCACTGCAGTGTCATATTCATTTTGCAGTTCTGCTTTCTGCGTTGTCGCATCACGCTCTGCCTGTTCATAGTCAGATTTTAAATCATCCAGACTATCCGTCAGTTCCGTAATTTTAGTGTTGGTTTCTTCCACATTTTTATTGTAAGTTTCGACCGCGGAGTCAAATTCCTTCTGTGCCTGTTCGAGTGTACTCTGTGCAGCATCTGCAGACTGCTGTGCCTGTGTCAGCGTATCCGACTGCTGCTCCCTCGTCGTATAATCATCCATTGCCTGCTGTACAACAGAAAGTAATGTATCCGAATCCGCTCCCGCCTCGATCTGCGCCTTGATATAAGTTAAATCCGTCGATACCGCCTGACTTGCACTATTATCCAAATTTTGTGCCTGTGTCAGTGTATCCTGTGCCTGCGCTAATGCTGTTGTCGCTGCATCAACTGCAGCCTTTTTTTCATCAATCGCACACTCCACATAGTAATCATTGTTATCGATCTTCGTCTGATATTCCGAAATCTGCTCTACCGCCTCATCATAGGCTTCTTTTTTTTCTTCCACTGCGGCATCTAGCGCATCTACCTGTGCCTGATAACTGTCCGCTGCGGTCTGAGCTGTCAGATCGGCGTCCTGCTTTGTGCTCTCCGCAGAAAGTTTTCCGCTTGCAAGATTCGCCTCGGCTGTTTTTAATGTATTCTCGGCATCACTGATGGCATCTTCGTAATATGATTTTGCCGCTTCCATGCTCTCATCCGTCAGTTTAAACAGGGCATCCCCTTTGCTCACGGTATCCCCGGATGAAGCATAGACTTCTTCCACGGTCATTGTGACTGCATTTACCGTAAATTCCGGCATCTGGCTGACCGTGCCGATCTGCGTGGTACCTTCTTCCGAAAAAGAGCCGTCTGTACTCTCCTGCTGGTCTGTATTCTGATCTTTTACACTACTTTCCGTGCTGTCTGTCTGCGCCCCGGATACTGCAGCCTGATATCCGATTCCGCCGGTCATCACACAGACTGCTGCGATGCTGGCGATCACACTTGCCATTCTTTTTCCTGGTTTTCTCATTGCCTTCCTCACTTTCCATACTCATGCGCTCCGTTTTGACAATACAAAAATAACATTGCAACCTAAAGAACAGCTGATTGCAATGTGATGGTTATGTGAAGAAAGCGTTAAATAAGTGTGTCATATAAAAAACCGGAGTGGCACACATCTTTTTGCACCACTCCGGCATTTTTCGTTTTTCATGATATTCTTTTTTATGATTGCCGGTT
>OGRJ01002996.1_pt1 | contig 11397 bp, 10 predicted proteins | sample 1553411 | NCBI WGS metagenome assembly OGRJ01 (sample SAMEA2580084, study PRJEB22360) | human gut metagenome | biome: human gut; feature: human-associated habitat; material: faeces | place: Denmark | collected 2008/2010
AGAAGTTTTATGGCGACCGTGCTCTTTCGGTCTTTATCCAGCCCCCCTCGATCGAAGATTTGCGGAGTCGTCTGGAAGGACGCGGTACGGATGCTCCGGAAGTAATCGAAAGCCGCATTGCCAAAGCCGAATTTGAACTGGGTTTTGCCGACAAATTTGACGTAATCGTGGTGAATGACAAGCTGGAAGTCGCACAAAAAGAAGCACTAAAAGTGATAAAAGAGTTCCTTAAAAAAGCATGAACGGCAAGAAGTTATCCAAGAAATGGCTATATACATTCATTGGTATAGCATTTGTCGCTCTTGCCACTTGTACAGCCGCCCTATATTATAAGGAGTATATCATAGCGACCGGTACCGGATTGGTATTCGGTGCACAAGTCATAAATATCATCAAGTGGAAACGGGACTGAAAGAAAATACGGTCAGCAAACGTAAAACCGGCATTTATTCCGGTTCATTCAATCCGGTTCATATCGGCCATCTGGCATTAGCCAACTGGTTGTGTGAATTTACGGAGTTGGACGAGCTATGGTTTCTGATCACCCCCCATAACCCGCTAAAAGAGAAGGAAGAACTGATGGATGACCGGCTTCGCTATGAACTGGTAAAAAAATCCATCGCTGGTTACCCTAAGTTCCACGCCAGTGACTTCGAGTTTTCCCTTCCTCAACCCACTTATACCATCAACACACTCCGGACATTGGAAGCAAGTTATCCGGACCGTGAATTCTATTTCATCATGGGTGCGGACAATTGGAAATATATTACCCGGTGGGTAGAATACGAAGCCATCATTTCCAATTATCCGATCTTCATCTATCCGCGCAAAGGATTCGATGTTGAAATTCCGGCACAATATCCTCACATAAAAAAAGTAGACGCCCCTTTGGTCGAAATATCCTCAACCTTTATACGCGAAGCTTTCAAGACCGGAAAAGATGTCCGCTTCTTCCTGCCCGAAGCCATACGTAATCTGCCTTTTCCATTACAAAACAATACCTTTTAAGAACATAAAGCGTAAAGTCGCATACGTTTTTAGGCAATAAGTAAGAAAAGTTTTGTATTTTTGCGCCGTATTATACAAAATAATAGCGTAATGAATCTATTAGAACTGAGTGAACAGGAAATCATAAGACGTAACAGCATGGAGCAGTTACGTCAGATGGGGATAGAACCTTATCCCGCAGCTGAGTATGTAACGAACGCATTTTCCAAAGAAATAAAAGAGACATTCAAAGACGACGCTGAGCCACGCCCGGTAAGTATCGCCGGCCGTATCATGAGCCGTCGTATCATGGGTAAGGCTTCCTTCATGGAATTACAGGATTCCGAAGGCAGAATACAGGTCTATATCTCCCGTGACGATATTTGTCCGGATGAGAATAAGGACACCTACAATGTCGTTTTCAAGAAATTACTGGATATCGGTGATTTCGTCGGGATCAAGGGATTCGTTTTCCGTACTCAGATGGGAGAGATTTCCGTTCATGCGCAAGAATTGACAGTTCTGTCTAAATCACTTCGTCCGCTACCGGTCGTTAAATATAAGGACGGTGTCGCTTACGACGGTTTTAATGACCCGGAGCTTCGTTATCGCCAGCGTTACGTGGATTTGGTAGTAAACGAGGGTGTAAAAGATATTTTCATGAAACGTGCGGCAGTTATCAAGACCATGCGTACCGCGCTGGACGAAGCTGGATATACGGAAGTGGAAACTCCGATCCTGCAATCCATCCCCGGAGGGGCAAGCGCACGTCCGTTCATTACGCACCATAACTCGCTGGATATCGACCTCTATCTGCGTATTGCTACCGAACTGTATCTGAAACGATTGATCGTCGGAGGTTTCGAAGGTGTCTACGAAATCGGTAAAAACTTCCGTAACGAAGGTATGGATCGCACCCACAATCCGGAATTTACCTGTATGGAACTTTATGTTCAGTACAAGGATTACAACTGGATGATGAATTTCACCGAAAAACTGCTGGAACGTATCTGTATCGCTGTAAACGGCTGTACGGAAAGCGTTGTCGACGGAAAAACGATCAGTTTCAAAGCTCCTTACCGCCGCCTGCCTATCCTGGATGCTATCAAAGAAAAGACAGGATACGACCTGAACGGCAAGAGCGAAGAAGAAATCCGCCAAGTTTGCAAGGAACTGAAAATGGAGGAAATCGACGAGACAATGGGTAAAGGCAAGCTGATTGATGAAATCTTCGGAGAATTCTGCGAAGGTACGTATATCCAGCCAACTTTCATCACCGATTATCCGGTTGAAATGTCTCCGCTGACCAAGATGCATCGTTCTAAACCGGGACTGACCGAACGTTTCGAGTTAATGGTGAACGGTAAAGAGCTGGCTAATGCTTACTCGGAATTGAATGACCCGTTGGATCAGGAAGAACGTTTCAAAGAGCAGATGCGTTTGGCCGACAAGGGAGACGATGAAGCGATGATTATCGATCAGGACTTCTTGCGCGCTTTACAATATGGTATGCCTCCTACATCGGGTATCGGTATCGGTATCGACCGCCTGGTAATGTTAATGACCGGACAGACCACTATTCAGGAAGTATTATTCTTCCCGCAAATGCGTCCGGAAAAAGTAGTGAAAAAAGACGCTGCCGCTAAATATATGGAATTGGGAATCGCAGAAGACTGGGTTCCGGTGATCCAAAAAGCCGGTTACAACACTGTAGCTGACATGAAAGATGTCAATCCGCAGAAGTTGCACCAGGACATCTGTGGCATTAACAAGAAATATAAATTAGAACTGACCAATCCGTCGGTAAACGACGTAACTGAGTGGATACAGAAAATTTAATAAGTTCTTCATCCAAATCCATACAAATGAAATTACCCGGCAAGATAGCGATAATGGGCGGAGGAAGTTGGGCTACAGCCATCGCAAAGATGTGTCTGGCCCAAGAAGACTCTATCAATTGGTATATGCGGCGAGACGACCGCATTGCCGATTTTAAACGATTAGGGCACAATCCGGCTTATCTGACAGGAGTGAAATTTGATACAAAACGCATCTCATTCAGTTCCAACATCAACGATGTGGTGAAAGAATCGGATACACTGATCTTCGTCACTCCCTCTCCTTATCTGAAGGCGCATCTGAAAAAACTGAAAACCAAGATAAAAGATAAGTTTATCATCACCGCTATCAAAGGAATCGTACCCGATGACAACGTTATTGTATCGGAATACTTCACAAAAGAATATGGTGTACCACCAGAAAATATAGCAGTCCTTGCAGGTCCCTGCCACGCAGAAGAAGTAGCCTTGGAACGCCTCTCCTACCTGACTATCGCCTGCCCTGACAAAGACAAAGCACGTATCTTCGCACGTCGTTTGGGAAGCAGCTTCATCAAAACATCTGTCAGTGATGACGTAGCGGGTATCGAATATAGTTCGGTACTCAAAAACGTATATGCCATCGCTGCCGGTATCTGTAGCGGTCTGAAATATGGCGACAACTTCCAGGCTGTACTGATCTCCAACGCCATTCAGGAAATGAACCGTTTCTTGAATACGGTGCATCCGTTGAACAGAAACGTGGATGAATCTGTTTATCTGGGGGATTTATTGGTGACCGGTTACTCCAACTTCAGCCGCAACCGAACTTTCGGAACGATGATAGGTAAAGGGTATTCCGTTAAGAGTGCGCAAATTGAAATGGAAATGATTGCGGAAGGTTACTATGGTACAAAATGTATCAAAGAAATCAATAAGCATCATCATGTCAATATGCCGATACTGGACGCAGTGTACAACATTCTGTACGAACGTATCTCACCAATGATCGAGATTAAACTGTTGACTGACTCTTTTAGATAAAAAAATATTAAGTATTAAGTATTAGGCATTTAAGTATTACCCGCAGGTACTCATACTTGACAATCCATACTTGATGACTAATACTTAATACTTAAAACTTAATACTTAAAATATATGATTAGTTTAAACATTGAAAAAACATTTGGATTCATCTCCAAAGAAAAGGTTTTTGCTTACGAAGCTGAAGTAAAAGCCGCACAGGAAATGCTTGAAAAAGGTACAGGCAAAGGTAACGACTTTTTAGGATGGTTGCATTTGCCTTCTTCTATCACTAAAGAACACCTGGCCGACCTGAACGCTACTGCAAAAGTATTAAGAGACAATTGTGAAGTAGTAATCGTAGCCGGTATCGGTGGTAGCTATCTGGGTGCCCGTGCCGTCATCGAAGCTTTGTCTAACAGCTTCACTTGGTTGCAGGAAAAGAAAACAGCTCCTGTCATGATCTATGCAGGACACAATATCAGCGAAGATTATCTGTACGAACTGACTGAATATCTGAAAGACAAGAAATTCGGTGTCATCAATATCTCTAAATCAGGAACTACTACTGAAACAGCTCTTGCTTTCCGTTTGCTGAAGAAGCAATGTGAAGATCAGCGCGGCAAAGAAACTGCAAAGAAAGTAATCGTTGCCGTGACGGATGCCAAGAAAGGTGCCGCCCGTGTTACAGCCGACAAAGAAGGATACAAAACATTCATCATCCCCGATAACGTAGGCGGACGTTTCTCTGTCCTGACTCCGGTTGGTTTGCTGCCTATTGCAGTGGCCGGATTCGATATCGACAAACTGGTTGCCGGTGCTGCCGACATGGAAAAAGTATGTGGTTCGGACGTTGCATTTGCTGAAAACCCTGCTGCTATCTACGCTGCTACCCGCAATGAGTTGTACAGAAATGGTAAGAAGATCGAAATCCTCGTTAACTTCTGCCCAAAACTGCACTATGTAAGCGAATGGTGGAAACAGCTTTACGGAGAATCTGAAGGAAAAGACAATAAAGGTATCTTCCCTGCATCGGTAGATTTCTCAACAGACCTCCACTCTATGGGTCAATGGATTCAGGAAGGCGAACGTTCTATCTTTGAAACGGTGATTTCAGTAGAGAAGGTTAACCACAAACTGGAAGTTCCTTCTGATGAAGCAAATCTGGACGGCTTGAATTTCTTAGCCGGCAAACGTGTGGACGAAGTGAACAAGATGGCCGAATTGGGAACACAGTTGGCTCACGTAGACGGTGGTGTACCTAATATGCGTATCGTACTTCCGGAATTGAGCGAATACAACATCGGTGGTCTGCTCTATTTCTTCGAAAAGGCTTGCGGTATCAGCGGTTACTTGCTAGGCGTGAATCCATTCAACCAACCGGGTGTGGAAGCATACAAAAAGAATATGTTTGCGTTGCTGGACAAACCGGGGTATGAAGAAGAATCTAAAGCAATCCGTGCAAAACTGTAATCAAGAACGTTTTTATAAACGGTAAACTATAAACAATGGACGCTGAACAACTATGCTATATGCATAGATTTGTTCACCGTTCATTATTATATTCTATTGGTTGCTGTTTCCGGTTGCACCGTTTATTATCCGTTGTACCGTTTACAGCGCACCATTTTTACTTATCATCCTCCGCTTTCGTCTTCAAGCCGATTTCTTCCTGTGCTCCTTCACATTCGGCTTTGGAAGAAAGATAGAACTCTAATTTTACATCGCCGTTCTTATCTACTTGTTTGATGGTCGCAATCACCATAATTTTAGCTTTTGACACACCATCCTTAAAACGAAGCTGTCCCTTTTCCACATCTGTCAGATTTCCCTCTGTAGATACTTCTGTTTTCTCAAAGATGAGTTTAGTATCCACTTCATCATCATTCTGAAGTCTAAAGGTTTTCAGTTCAGCTCCATTTCCATCCAAAAGCAGAAGAGCTTTCACTTCGTCCCCCACCTTCAAGGCCGGCAATTCGTCCCTCTGATTCGCATAGTCTTTTTCACCGGAACCGGAACTTTCATCCTCCGATTCAACCTTTGCATAAAGCTTTTCTATCTTGATAACAGGACTTTCCCCACTATCAGAGCAGGCGCCTAAAAACAATGGTAGCAACAATAATACTCTCTTTTTCATGCTATCGTCGAGTTTATAACGTTACAAAAATACACATATTCTTCTAAACAACAAATAATTATACAAGTAATACGCCGCAATTCAGTAGTGCCGAACAGTCTACACGACAAGAGTTGGCAGTAGATACCACATGGCAAGTAATCACTAAACTATCTTCCCGTTCTAACTTATCTCTCGTTTTTTATCGTTATCTTTGCCTCATATACAACTGTAGATTAAGCGAATCAAACTAAAAAGAACAAATAAAATGACAGGAAATTTATTAAAGAAATCCAGTGGATTCATATTATTATGTAGCATATCATTGCTAATGCTCGTAATGACCGGTTGCCAGGAAGCCAAACTCAAGACAGTGATCGGAGTAGCCAACAAACAGTGTCCGATAGACATGGGAGCAGTCGGTACGATCACCAGCATCATCTACGACGGGAATAACGTAGTGTACACGCTGAACATGAACGAAGAGATTACCAATATAAAGATATTGAAAGACAATCCGGAAAGCATGAAATCATCTATCACAATGATGTTTCAAAATCCGGCAGCAGATGTAAAAGAGATGCTCAAGTTGATGGCAAAATGCAATTCCGGATTACACATGATATTTGTAGGGAATAAGTCGGGCGAACAAGCGGTTTGCGAACTTACCGCCGAAGAACTGAAAGAAGTGATTAATACAAATGCCGACCCTGCACAAAGCGGACAAACAAAGCTTGAAGCGCAACTGAAAATGGCGAACCTGCAATTCCCGATGCAAGCCAGCGAAGAAGTCATTGTCGAAAAAATCGAGGTCATAGGCGAATCGGTTGTTTATATATGCAGTGTGGACGAAGAATTGTGTCCCATCAGCCAGATTGAAGAAAACGCAGCAGAAGTGAAAGAGGGTATTGTATCAACACTGGCAAGTCAGACCGATCCCGCCACCCAGATATTCATCAAAACCTGCATAGATAACAATAAAAGCATAGCTTACAGATATATCGGCAAGGAATCCGGTCAGCAATACGATGTGATTATTCCTCTGTCTGATCTAAAGAAAATGCTTATAGAAAAATAAAATATCATCTTAAAAAGATTCTGCAACGTACCAAAGTATGAAAAAGAAACTGAAAGCCGTCCTGTTTGACATGGACGGCGTACTTTTTGACTCTATGCCCTATCATTCGGAAGCCTGGCATACAGTAATGAAATCTCATGGACTCACTCTTAGCCGCGAAGAAGCATATATGCACGAAGGACGGACAGGAGCCTCCACTATTAATATTGTTTTCCAACGTGAACTGGGCAGAGAAGCTACCCAGGAAGAAATAGAAAGTATCTATCAGGAGAAAAGTGTTTTGTTCAATTCGTATCCCGAAGCAAAACGTATGCCCGGTGCATGGGAGTTGCTACAAAAAGTGAAAAAGGACGGACTGATTCCGATGGTGGTCACTGGTTCCGGCCAACTATCCCTGCTCGAACGGTTAGAGCACAACTATCCGGGAATGTTTCGTAAAGAATTGATGGTTACAGCGTTCGATGTAAAATATGGTAAGCCCAATCCCGAACCGTATCTGATGGCATTGAAAAAAGGCGGACTTAAAGCTGATGAAGCCATCGTAGTAGAGAACGCTCCGTTAGGAGTGGAAGCCGGACACAATGCGGGCATCTTTACAATAGCTGTAAATACAGGTCCTTTGGACGGACAAGTATTGCTGGATGCCGGAGCCGATCTGCTACTGCCATCCATGCAAGCACTAAGCGACCATTGGGATACGCTGTTTGAAAAGAACACCTAAAAGCTGAAAAGATAATTTATTCTTCAAAATAGGAGAAAAACATTGAAAAGAAGGAATATAAATCGTATTTTTACAGGAGTTTAATTCACTTAGATTCCATCTAAGCCAACGCAGATTCTACTATGCAAAAGTTATTATCCTTACCACCCAATTTGATCCATTGCTTCCACGAACTGGAAGAAGTCAACCATACCGATTGGTTTTGTACATCAGACCCCATTGGGAGCAAACTAGGCTCCGGCGGCGGAACGACATGGTTATTGCAGGCCTGCCATCAGGCATTCGCGCCACAAAAATCTTTCGGCAACTGGATAGGAGATGAAAAAAGAATATTGCTCCATGCAGGCGGACAAAGCCGTCGCCTGCCCAGCTACGGACCTTCCGGCAAAATATTGACTCCGATCCCGATCTTCAGTTGGGAAAGAGGACAAAAACTCGGACAGAATCTATTATCATTGCAGCTCCCGCTCTATGAAAGGATTATGAATCAGGCCCCGGCCGGTCTGAATACGCTGATCGCAAGCGGAGATGTATATATCCGTTCGGAAAAGCCACTCCAGGATATTCCGAATGCAGACGTAGTATGCTACGGCTTATGGGTAAATCCTTCCTTGGCAACCCATCATGGTGTATTTGTTTCCGAGCGGAAAAAGCCGGAGGTTCTCGACTTCATGTTACAGAAACCTTCTCTTGAAGAGTTGGAAGGATTATCGAAAACTCATCTTTTCCTGATGGACATCGGTATCTGGATTTTGAGTGACCGCGCCATCGAAGTATTGATGAAACGGTCATTAAAAGAAGGAACCAATGATATTAATTATTATGACTTATACTCGGACTACGGCTTGGCTTTGGGAGAGCATCCCAAAACGAAAGATGAAGAAATCAATCAGTTATCCGTAGCCATATTGCCTTTGCCCGGTGGAGAATTCTATCATTATGGCACAAGCCATGAACTGATTTCTTCCACTTTAGCCATACAAGACAAGGTACGCGATCAAAGAAAGATCATGCACCGGAAAGTAAAACCGAATCCGGCTATCTTTATCCAGAACTCTATCACACAAGTTTCTCTTTCTGCAGACAATGCCAACTTATGGATTGAGAATAGTCATGTGGGAAAAGGCTGGAAACTGGGTTCCCGCCAAATAATAACAGGAGTTCCCGAAAACCAATGGAACATCAACTTGCCGGATGGAGTCTGCATCGACATTATCCCTATCGGCGACAATGACTTTGTTGCACGTCCGTATGGATTGGATGATGTGTTCAAAGGAGCGTTGGACAAATCAACGACTACCTATCTTAATATCCCTTTCACCCGCTGGATGGAAGAAAGAGGAATTACCTGGGAGGATATAAAAGGACGCACCGATGATTTACAATCAGCATCTATCTTCCCCAAAGTAACTTCTGTTGAAGATTTAGGCATATTAGTGCGCTGGATGACATCGGAGCCCCAACTGGAAGAAGGGAAAAAACGTTGGCTGAAAGCAGAGAAAGTTTCTGCCGACGAAATCTCGGCAGGCGCCAACCTCAAGCGTCTTTATGAACAGCGCAACGCTTTCCGTAAAGAGAACTGGAAAGGACTGGCGGCTAATTATGAAAAAAGCGTATTCTATCAACTTAACTTACTGGATGCCGCAAACGAATTTGTACGTTTCAACCTGGATACTCCCAATGTCCTGCAAGAAGATGCCGCACCCATGCTACGGATACACAACCGGATGCTTCGCGCACGCATCATGAAACTACGTGAAAACAAAGATTGCGCAAAAGAAGAACAGGCAGCCTTCCAACTACTCCGCGACGGTTTATTGGGAGTGATGAACGAACGTAAAAGTCATCCCACACTCAACGTTTATTCCGATCAGATTGTATGGAGCCGCAGCCCTGTACGCATTGATGTGGCAGGAGGATGGACGGACACTCCTCCCTACTCTCTTTATTCAGGAGGAAGCGTTGTCAATCTTGCCATCGAACTGAACGGCCAACCGCCGCTGCAAGTATACGTTAAACCTTGCAAGGAATATCATATTACCCTTCGTTCCATCGACATGGGTGCAATGGAAGTGATACGAAATTATGAGGAACTGCAAGATTACAAAAAGGTGGGTTCTCCATTTTCCATCCCAAAAGCCGCCCTTACGTTGGCAGGCTTCGCGCCGGCATTCTCCACAGAATCCTATCCTTCTTTAGCCAAACAGCTGGAAGCTTTCGGCTCGGGAATCGAAATTACCCTGTTGGCTGCTATTCCTGCTGGCTCGGGTTTGGGCACCAGTTCTATCCTGGCATCCACCGTGCTCGGAGCAATCAATGATTTCTGCGGACTGGCTTGGGACAAGAATGATATATGTAGTTACACATTAGTATTGGAACAACTACTGACCACAGGAGGAGGTTGGCAGGATCAATATGGCGGTGTTTTTTCCGGCATTAAACTGCTACAATCCGAAGCAGGTTTCGAACAGAATCCATTAGTGCGCTGGTTACCCGACCAACTCTTTATTCATCCCGACTACCGCGACTGTCATCTGTTATATTATACAGGAATTACCCGCACTGCCAAAAGTATTCTGGCGGAAATTGTCAGTTCCATGTTCCTCAATTCCGGTCCACATCTAAGTTTGCTAGCCGAGATGAAAGCCCATGCAATGGATATGAGCGAAGCTATCCTGCGCAGCAACCTCGATAGTTTCGGTCGATTGGTCGGCAAAACCTGGATACAAAACCAGGCATTAGATTGCGGAACCAATCCGCCGGCAGTAGCAGCCATTATTGAGAAAATCAAGGATTATACCCTAGGATACAAACTCCCCGGAGCAGGTGGTGGCGGTTATTTATATATGGTAGCCAAAGATCCGCAAGCAGCCGGACAAATCCGACGGATATTGACAGAACAAGCTCCCAACCCACGCGCTCGTTTTGTAGAAATGACGCTTTCTGACAAGGGACTTCAGGTTTCAAGAAGCTAAAGAAGAGGCATTGCCAGATTACCGGTCAATCTCATTCAGAACCACAAAAAACAAGCTTGGACAGATTCAAACGAAATGTCCAAGCTTCAATTTTTCAATGCCATAATGATCTGTTTTACATGTTGAGACTTGAAATAACTGTAAAGTAAATCATAATAATGATAAAACCAATAGCTCCGATAATCAGCGCCACACTAGCCCATTTCTTTTTTCTAGCTTCTTCCATTCTAATTTATATTTATGGGATTAATATAATTTATCGTCAGATATCTACTTCCGGAAAGCTATAAATACACTATATCAACATCATTTTTTTTACTTCTTCATCGTTACAAAGTTAGCATTTTCTATGAGATTCCAATCATCTAAAACAACTTTTCATTCTCTTTAGACTAAATTATGCAACTACGGATAATAATATGGAACACAAGATTTTATCTATTACTGCTTTTATATCATGTGAAAGTTGTACATTTGCATAAGCGACAATTCTGGTTGAACAAGGAAAAAAATCAAAATACAAGAGGTCATGACTAAAAAAGGATGCTATAAAAATATTCGAAGATAAAAAGCTCTGTGCTGTAACATCATATACCATACATGGGCTGAAAATACAATAATAAAAAGGGATATTCCTAAAATAATAAAATTTAAGGCAACTAATTCATTGCGAGTTAGTT
>OGRJ01002999.1_pt1 | contig 11391 bp, 8 predicted proteins | sample 1553411 | NCBI WGS metagenome assembly OGRJ01 (sample SAMEA2580084, study PRJEB22360) | human gut metagenome | biome: human gut; feature: human-associated habitat; material: faeces | place: Denmark | collected 2008/2010
CATTGGCATCATACATATATTCTGTAGCAAGCTTGGCACCATCCTTGAATTCGAAACTATTATTGTAGGCCGCAGTTGTAACTGCATCATTCACTGCTTTCGACCAATTACCGTTCAGCGTCAGTGTCAGATTGTCAATCGGGCCGTAGGTCGAAGCGCCCGTCCGTCCGTAGCGTTTCAGTCCAAGGATATTGCCGTTGTAACATCTCATGCCGTTCAAGCCGTCCGTATTGTAGAACAGGGAGGAGAATAAATATTCCCTGCCTCTACCCATATTTCGGAGTAAGAGACAGGGGATATCATACCAACAAAACCAACATTGAATCCTATAAATGAAATCAATTTGCATCCCATTCTTCATAACTACCGTATAAATCCTTCAAGCTCTGCTTTATCCCTCTTCTATAAACCTCATCTACATATTTATAAGAACAATTATCGTGTATACTAAAAAGCCAATAATAGTCACTATACGGAACGGAGTGCCTGACATGCGTGCCTTTTTCAGCACAAAAATAAAAAGTCGAGTCGCGAAGCAAATCGTATAATTTATCCCAAGATTCTTTGGTTAGCGATCTAAAGAAAGCAGCATTATTCGCACTCTCAAAGAAAAGATGCTGTGTTATCGTATCTACAATATTTAGTTTAAGTGTATCTTTCCCATTTAATACTGCAAAAAAGTCCTTACGTATACTATCTTTGTTTTCTTTAAAATACTCATCTAAAACATTAGTATAGTATATTTCTCCATCAATGCGTTGGATATGATTAAACAATGCTCCTTTGGGTATGTATGAACTATCCACAACTAAAAGATATGAAGCCAATATAAAGCGTGGTAAATGGGTCGAATCATAATCTTCGAATGTATATTCCAAGAGCTGAGGAAAAGAATAATAACGATAGGTGAGATAAGATCTATATGTAGAAACCAAGGTGTGTTTCTTCCCATTTTTAGACACCCCTATATACCATATTTCATCATACACAGGACCGGTTGTTGTATCATTCGGATAATCCGTTATCTCAATCAATTTTTCTTTAGGCATATCAATTGACTCCATAGGATTCATTAAGCAGATATACCTATCCTTGTACTTTATCACTTTTTCCGGTCTTTCCAAACTCCATTCTACAAATGGAGAGTTAGCCGGTGTTATCTTATAGATAGAACCGATGTCGTTCGATGGTTCCTCATACATGATAATATACTTTGCAGGAAAAGAATCTTGATCAATCAACCGCTTAACTTCCCGTAAAGCAGTAGAACGAGCAGGAGATTCTTTGCCGGGTTGACAACCCGGCAAAGAAATAAGTAATAATATTAATAATACCTTTCGCATACAAACTATTTTTTAAGTCTATCTTGTATATACTTCTGCAAATCTTCGACCGTATTTATATGAATAGTTGTTATATTGCTTTTCTTAGAATTATAATCATGCAACGTTCGGTTCCTCTTTAAATAAACTGCATTATTTCTGCTATTAATATATTTCATATCAGAAGCAGAAGCTCCCTGGCTTTCATCGCCAGGATGAGAATGAATATCTATTTTTTTGCGACCATTCACAGCCGTCCTTCTTTTTGCATTATTTCCACTTTCCACAGAGCCTTCTTTATGGTCTGTAATAATAATAGCTGTCGGCCCATCATTTTCATTCTCATATACATCCAATTTCCATTCAACAACACTATTATCCGCTGCAAACTTAAAGAGATTAGCAGCATCATGAATGTTGCTGGTTTGTCCGTAAGTCGTAGTTTGTCCTTCTTTACCTTGATTTTCAACCATTCTAGGCATTAATTTATTATCCATTATAGTTATCGGTTTTCCACTTACCTGCTTCGGTTTATGTTCTCCATCAAAATAATAAACTCGATCTCCCTTATCTTCATATTTTGTATTTTTCCAAAAAAGCACATAACCATTCTTATTCACTACATAGTCATCTTTCCCATCAATATCGATCCTGAGAATTGGATTATTTTTACAATACGTATATGGACTCACTCCACAATACTTCTCCGCCAGCGGATCCACCACATGCCATCTCCCCAGTGCCGGGTCATACATTCTCGCCCCATAATCATACCAGTTCAAACCTTTCTTTGTATCCAGTTCCTTACTGTTATACTTATAAGGCTGTACACTACCCGTACTTGCAAACACACCACCAAATGGATAGTAATGGTTTGTTTCCTTCACATTTCCATCTTTATCTACAACTACCCGATTGTTCCCCTGATGATCCTGCAAATAATAGTGATACTTCTTATCACTCAAAGAGATATATCCTTCTCCTGTCAACAGCAGTTTGGCAGTATTGTTTTCATAGATCACGTTATCACAGTAATCAGTAGTGGTGGTGACACTTCCTATCTTATGAACCGCACGAAGCTTTGTACCGTCCGCACTGTAAATATAAGTAATAGTACTGCCGTCACTGAATGTTACTGCATTGGGCAAATTTAAACAATTATATGTAATTCCTGTTATTCCCTTGTTTAAATCTTTAGTTAAATTACCGTTGGCATCGTAAGTATACTCGTTCGCCTGCTTCACGGCATCCTTAAAGTCCGTTTCATCATTACCTGCACCGATGGACACCAGGTCGTCCACGCGGGTCATCTGGTTGCCATTCAGCGTGTAGGTTAATGCATCGCACATACCGTAGGAAGAATAACCGCTACGACCATAACGTTCCAGACCGGTGATGTTGCCGTTCTTGTCATAACCGGTCACATTTTCAGAATACCGGCCGGAATTGCTGTTGAGTTGCTCACCCTCTCCATAAGTAGCATTCAGCAGGCGATCCAGACCGTCATAAGTGAACTTGTAACCTCTCACAGTGCTTTCATTACCCGCCTTCCACGTCATGCTGCTGATACTACCGTTATACTTTGCTGTACCGACACCTGTATTGTAATACATATTCTGTGTAAAGCGAGCACCAGTGATCTCCGTCAGCCAACCGCGCAGATTATAAGTGTAAGTCAGCTTATTTGTGGTAGAGCCATGCAAAGATTTAGTCATTAAACGACCAAAATCATCATACAGAGCATCATACAAAGTAATTGTAGTTCCCCCAAACGTATGTTGCACCTTACTTATTCTATTCGCATGGTCATAGGTATAAGTATATGCCTCCGTCCATGTACTCTTTCCGTTTGCTGTATGCGTGTGCGTCACAGTAGCAGGTTTGTCAGTAAATGTATAAGTGGTAACTGTCACGTCATATCCACCCAGCAGGTTACTTTGTACGGTTTTCGTCTCACGTCCCTTTATATCGTAGTAATGTGCAACATAAATCTTCATATCGGTTCCAAATACTGTAATACTGCTTCCTGTCAGGAATCCCTTACCATGACCTGAAGTATCTTTGGTGAAAGAGGCTGTTGGGAAGCCGCTTCCTCCTGCAAAGCTGTAATCGTCGTAGTAATTCTGTATATATACCATTGAAGCGGAAGTCGGGATTTCACCATTAGGGCCTGGATGATCGGAAGTAGAAGAACGGTCGTCTGTACATTCTCCCTGACGGATCAAACGTCCCAATAGGTCGTATTCATAAAATGTCAGTTTCTTCCGGGAACGCTGTCTGGCGTCCTGCGAATAAATCAAACGATCAGCGTTATCGTAAATATATGCGATGTATTGGGCACCTGGAAACTTTTTATAGATGCAGCGGTTGCGACCATCGTATTTGTACTGAAAAGCATACAAATCAAGATTCGCTGAGTTCTGATACATAGGTTGTAACACAAAACACAGATTTCCCTTTTCATCATATACATAATAGGTGTCATGCGGTTCGCTACCTTGCATCTGTCGGGTCAATACCAGATGTCCCAGCTTATCGGTGAAATTATAGCTCACATTCATATCCTCATCCATAGTCTTTACTACTGAAAGTTGCCCGGCAGCATAGCTACTACTGCCACCGCTCAATGTATAAGAATCATTTACGGTATAATAACGGCAATTCAGCGGTAAAGCGGCAGTATTTGTCAAATACTCCGTCTTTACCGGTCGACCGGCATTGTACCATACAGCTCCGGGACCGTACTGTTGTAGTATGCGGTTCAAAGGCGAAGCTTCATAAAAAGGTTGGCTGTAAGGGCGACTGTCATTGCTATACTTCCCCGGGGCACTGCTCTTAAAAGCGGCAGGAGCCAAATAGACAGAAGAATTGATGGGTATTGGTAACCAACTATTCCCCTCACGCCCTGTGGCATCATATTCTTGCAAGGTAGCAAGGTTTTTATTTGCAGGACTACCATTTTTCACAGCTTTCTTTACTGTTTGGAAAGGTCGGCCAAGTCCGTCATAATAAGCAATATCATCCAAATAAGAACTCCCCGTATCATTCAGCATCTTGCGCGTGCGGATGTAGTTCTCTGTGCTGACCTGCGCATTCATGACGCAGGCAGCTATTAATAACAATAAAAATATACTGAATCGTTTCATAATCATACTTTTTTCAAGTTCTTTCAAATCAAAAAAGATGTAGTGTTCACGGCTTGTAATGGTAGCCATATTCTCCGGTCGTCTTTCCATTATAGTCTTTCATTTTCACCAGACGGTTAAGGGAATCGTATTCATAACCGACAGTATTACCATTGGGAAACATCGTCTGAGAAACTCCGGCCGAAGATTTGTATTCGTATATCCGGACATGAGCATCCGGAAGCTTAGTGCGCAGGCTGCGTAGCAAATTCATATTAGGAATCGGCATACTCGACAAAATCTCAGGAGTAACAGAGCCAAGAGCCGCTTTCACGGTATCATAAGAAACATTGTCTATCTCTGCCACAGGATATTGCCCTTTATAGCTCCATAAATAAGTACTTTCCCGGTTATTAACAGATAAGTTGAGTACATGCCCGTATTTATCGTAATGATGATACACGATGTTATCTGCCGGATAGACTGTTTTATTACGCCCCGCTGACGAAAAAGTCACAGTAGAAGCGGCAAGTGGAGTTGTTATTTCCGAGTAATGCTGCACCGACGGAAGATACAATCCTTCAGATACTTGCAGATATTCCGTTAAAATACTTTCCATCAGCCGACCATTCTTAAACTTCTTCTCTTCGACTATAGGAGAAATGCAATGTTTCTGAGTCATTGTAGTGTAGATTCCCCAAGGGCAATCGTTAGGATAAGTATAAGTTATTTTCAGTGTACCGCCATCCGAAAGTCCTATCTGCTTTTCCTTCAATTGCTGTGTCTGCAAATTATAGTTATAAGTCTCGCGGATTTCTACTCCGTCCTTCCATATACGCTTCTCCTTCAACCGGATATTGTGAAAATTCAGGGGATGAACTACCATGGCAAGGCGATTGACACTACCCACATAGGTGTTCTCGAAACCATCTTGCCAGAACTCCATTTTTGCATAGAAAAGAGAGTTGTTACATTTTAGATAATACGATGGACCTTCACCTGTGTCACTCATTGCCATACATTGCCATCCCGACTGGTAGAACAGTTCCGGAAAAAGATTTATCCGGTCGTAAAAGTTCATTCCAAAATAATAATGATAAACAGGATCTTCATAAGTGAACTGCGTCTTTTGTACAAGTGTCTTGGCAGCATTATAGACCGCCGTTTCAAGCAAACTGCCATTCAGAGGACTATAAACCGGGATAGAATGTTCTTCCATCCGTGGTTCCTCATTATGATACTTGTACCAAGTATAGCCTTCTTGCCCACCTTTGTGTTTTATCTCCTTGACATAGGTATAACCAACATTTGTTGATGACTGATAGGGTGAAGAAAAAAAGTTGCTACCCGACAATTCTAATTTATCTGACCGACAAGCAATGGATTCTACTCCTTGAAAATTACATCCTGTACTGACGTACTTGCCAAGTTTATCATAAGTTCCCGGATAATAATTTATAAATTGAAGTTTGTTCAGCAGTAAACCGCTGCAAGTATTAGTTTCCGGATTGACATATTCATAGGATATCTGCTGCAAGCAGGTACTTTTAGATGGTGAGTCGTAGAAGTTGACTTCTTTGATGCGGACCCCAGCACCTTCCGATTCACGTTTTTCCTCCATCCCATTGTCGTATTTGACAAGCATATAAATTTTGGCATTCGTCCCGTTTCCTGTAGTCTGGTCGCCCAACTCATCTGGTAAATCCACCACAAAATACCCCGTACCTTTCTTCACGGTTAGTTTATAGGTTTTCGTCACAGTATAAGAAAGCGACTGATGATTTATCTCCTCTTTGATGTGTAGCGCTTCACATTCTTCCTTCAATGAAAGATCTTTCTGCGCCGGTTTACCATTTTCTATGTAATAAAGATATGCACGATGCCCGACAACAGATTCCCAAGTGTTTTTGCCTCTAAAAAGACTAACGGTTATCGTCACTACTTTATCTTCCGTAAAAGAGTAACAATAATTCTTGGGAGAAGGATAAAAGTCACCATGCTCAGAAGAGAAAGAATTGTCATCATAAATCGTCAGACTTTCCGTAGGCAGATCTGTCCGAGTCTGCGATAAAGTAGGCACAAAATAGTCCACAAAGTGATGAGGTTCATACACTATCTCCGAATAGCCACCAGTAGGATATTGCACGCCAGTAAGGATAGAAGCCTTACTATTTTCAAAATCGTAGGCACGCATGGCTTTGGATAGAGACTCCCAATTATCTTGTGGCAAATCTTGTATCTTCTGGTATTGAAGTGGGTCGTGCCACATCAGATAATAGATATCCGGAATAAATGAGGTATTGCTCAACTGGCCATTATAATATCCCCAATAGTCCACTGCATAAGAATCTTTTCGAGGCAATGTTTTGGCATTGTAGAAGAAACGGTATTTTTCTGTTTCCTGTCCGCCTGCTATAGCAAATACGGCATTCAACTTCAGTCGTTTCAGCATGTGTGCTTTCTGTCGATAAACGGAGAAGTTAGATACATGTTTACTCCAATAATTACCAGAGTCTTCACTGACAAAATAATCATAAGAAAAACGATAATCCCAACAACAGGTATCCGACAGTTGAACAGCTGCCAGCGACTTCACATAAATCCTATCCAACTTCTTCACTTCGGGCAAGTCATCACGCAGACTGGATACAAAATGAACCTCATAGTTGTCGGTTTTGATCTTAGTCAATCTAACCTCCCAGCCTGTACAATCTATAAAACTCCGGGAACTATGACTTCGCTCCACGCGATTGTCACCACACGCCTGGTTATCGTCTACCCTTACGCTTGAAGAAAGAATAACTGATTTTAGATTTTCTCCATAGTTGAATCCACGGTTAGCTGCCGTAGCGTCATAACTATAATCCACCTTCTGTCCGTTGGGATAAACTGTCTGCGAAAGAGCATAAAACTCGGACTGAGCTCCCATATAAACAGGAACGCTAGTATTCATCACACTCATAAGCGTGAAGTTATGCACCACTCCATTAGGGAAAGTCAACTTGAATCCTTTCAATCTACTACCTAAGGCATCTACAACTTGACCTTTAGAAAACGACCGTTCTGTCATCATTTCTATCTTCACATCCTCTCGGCGATCCAACAGATAAATGCTGTCATTCCGGCTGTCTATAACAAAACGCCCCTTTCCATCGGGACATGAGTAACAGAATACATCAGGATTGAATCTACCCTCGTAATGGGCTTTACGCATAGAAGGCTCTGTCAAGAACCAGTCCATAGCCAGGCGCATATCAGAACTCCACGGGCCTTTGATATGAGTCGTATTACTCAGTTTTCCGGTTTGCTCATAGGCTGCCATTACATTTTTATAGTAAGGTTCCGGATTGTAACAATCTATTTCTCCGATAACCTTGCGGGTGATGCATCCACCGACATCCAGCATCCATCCCAATCCTACCCAGCCTGCTTCCTCATTCACTTTAATACCCGATGTGGCATATGACAAGCTGATAGGAAGGTCCACAGAACCGTCTTTCAACGTATACACCGGAATATTAACTTGTGCAGTTCCCGAATAGAGATCTACCGGGCTATCCATGTATTTATTGAAAGTAGCTGCATTGGGAGTAGCAATAGAATAGTTATTGGGGTTACGGTTCAACGAATAGTCATCAGACTTTTGTGCGATCTGTGCTTGCAGGCTTGTCGGAATTACACAAGCCATACATATCATTGCAATAGAGCGTTGTAACACTCTTTTTATAGTACAAAAGCATTGTAGTTTTTTCATTATTCATTAGTCTTTATTATTTATAATATCTATATTCTTTATCTAAATTCTACGGGGAAGGAAGTAAACTGTTTGTTTACCTCCTTCCTTAAATTGTTTTACAACCCTGCTGCTTTTACTCCAAGTATTCCGGCAACGGCCGTGGTTATGGTGACAATTACTTTCAGAATAGTCTTCCAAGTATCTTTACTTATTTTCATAATATTCAATATTTTAGTCGTTTATAAATCTTTGCTTACTTCGAAACACGGACATTCTTTCACCCATTCCTCCGGTTCCACCACCCCGTCACCGTTCCGATCCGGACTGAGATCACGATGCCCGCAAATACGGATATTGTTCCGAAAGCGTTTCAGAAGTTGATGCACAAGTAACCGGAGTGCCGAGCACTGCTCAGGCGTGCGGGTATCGGCAGGACACCCTTGGACATCCAGTCCGCCTTCGTAGCAGATACCTATCGAGTGAGCATTGTGTCCCTTGGCATGCGCACCTACGAGTTCCAAAGCACGGGTGTTGACAACTGTTCCGTCCCGGCGAATGTAATAGTGATAGCCGATACCGCGGAAGCCGCGACGGCGATGAATGGTTTCCAAATCTTCTGTGGTAAGGGCACAGTCTGCCCGGGTGGCGCTACAATGCACCACAATCATGTTGATACTTCTCATAAGTTGAATGAAATTAGTTTAGTGAATAATAAGTCCGGCGGGCAATAAGCTGCCCTGTGAGTAATAAAGTCGTTTAGTCGTTAAAAATGAATAGTTTAGTCAGTTTCCAGTACGGAGCCACACAGCGCCTGTTTAAATCTGATACCCGGGAAGCCCTCTGCGCCTCCGCACCTCTGCGTTCAACGTCCTTATCCTAACGGATTCTCGTCCAGACCGCCGCCTCCGGAACCGCTACCGGAACCATCACCGCTGCCGGAGCCTCCTGCCTGACTTGTTTCGTAAGGAATACATTTCACGCCGGTCACCATGGAGCGGGTCGCCGTCGTACGGTCAAGATTCTTCGTGTAGCAGGGCAGAAAACGCACGGTCATTGTGGCTTGTGCAGCCGATACCTTGTCGGCGCTTTCCACACCTTTGCCGTTGGTCTTCATGGCCATGCGGAACGTGCCGAAGCCATCCAGAGTCACACTCTCGGAAGATTGAAGGTGGGTGGTCAATACACGCACCAGGTTGTCGATAACGTTTTTCGTGTCGCCCTTGCTCAGAGAAGAGTATTCCGATATTTCACGGGCGATCTGGTCGGTGGAGACGTGTCCTTTCAGAACCACGCGAGGATAAAATACTTTAACTCCTGCCTTGTTTGACAATATAGATTGGACTGTTTTATACAATACTGCCATAATCAGAGAATAGTTTTATTTTCATTAATAGAATAATTTAGTTTCGTGTCTTAAGCTTAATCACACTGCAAATATAAGCCTTATATCATAACCGGAGAAATAAAAATCTTCGTTTTTATCATAAAATGCAAGTGTATCATTTACTCCTCGTGAACACCTGTTTTATTGCATAAACTCAGCAAAAACCTTCCCGGCTGACGTATCTTCCCACAGCTTTCGCGTATCGTCGAAAAACCTTTCCACATGGGATGGCCGATGGCGCCGAAGTTGCTTTTGAGGATGATGGCGCGTTGTTCCGGAGGGGAGATCCGTAACTGGCGGAGATTGAAGAGCAACCCGTCAAGATTGCGGTTCACCCCATCCGAGGGCGGTTGCATCCGGCAAATATCCTCATCTGTCCACTCCTTGCGGGGATGGCGCAAAGGGGCTACCGAGGAAGCAGGAGGCACTGACGGCGGGACTGCCAAGGAGGCGTGAGCTACCGATGACACAGGAACCGCAGGTGAAACAGGAACCGCAAAAGCAGCAGGGGCTGCAAAAGTAGCAAAGGCTGCAAGTGAAGCGGGAGTCGTAGGTGAAGAAAGAAAATTCTCCTCCTCTCCGTCCCCCTCCGCGGACTCCCGGTCCGCGTCCTGAGTTCTCCCCGAGGGGGAACTATTGAGGAGGGGGTATTCTATGCTCCGCTGTGCTATGCTTTGCTGTGCTATGCTATTCTGTGCTATGCTATGTGTACCGGATGCAACATTTTCGGGGATTAATGTTACATTTTGGGAAGTACCCATTGCGCTTTCGGAAAGCGTAGTGAATACTTCGGAAAGTGCAGCGGAAACTTCCGTTTCGCTCCCTGAAGTTTCGGGAAATAGCCCGGCAGCCTTTTCCTGTTTCCCGGCGTCATCATCTTCCTGTTCGTCGGTGATGAGATTGAAGCGGTTGTCTATCGCGGAAGTTTTGCGGCGTTTGGTGCTGAAGAGATACTGTTTCTGTATCCCGGCACTGGTCAGCACACCGCACTCTCTGAAGAGCGTGACATCAAAAATGCCGTACTCAGCGGCAAGTGTAAGAATACGCTTTACGTCCTCCGCGGTCTGGTGATAGAGGTTGGCGGAGATATCTTCGTAAAAGAACGCATCGGTGAGAACATAGTAGCCTTCACCACCATAGATGCAGGAGAATGCGCTCACCAAAGTGGCAAGCGCGCCGTCGCCTTCGCGTTTCATTATGCGGCGAACCAGGCGATTCTGTAGGAAATCTATATCAAGGGGAAAATAATCGAGACCCCGTTTTTTTATTCTGGACATGTTGTTTGGTTATTAATGTTTTTTGGTTCACCACAGATTACACAGATTGGCACAGATTAAGATTTTATATTTTGACTCTTACTAAATTAGGCCTGTGTGAACCCGTGCAATCCGCGGTAAAATTATGGGTTATTGCACAATTAAGATTACTCGCCGACTGTTTCCCACAGCCTTCTGCGCTTCCTCGCCACGCTTTCGTTCACCACCTGGCGGGCATGAAGAATCAGTTCCATGCGGAGTGTGCGGTCTTTGATATCGGTTATCAAGGGATACGTGCGTATGTCATTCACGGAGCGTGAATCCAGGTAGCGTTTCTTGCAGGCTGCACTGCGACAGGCCTTACAGCAGTAGTCTGGAATCAGTGTCTTCCGATTGACATAAAAAGCCTCTATGGGGAGTTCCCTCAGACAGGAGTGGCAAGTGCGAACGAAAGGAGTAAGTGTTTGTTTCATAATGATATAAATATATATAAATTGGATGCCTCCTGGACAAAACCAGTCGAATTAGTCAATACAATATGCAAAGGATTACATAGAGAAACTCCTGC
>OGRJ01003024.1_pt1 | contig 11284 bp, 9 predicted proteins | sample 1553411 | NCBI WGS metagenome assembly OGRJ01 (sample SAMEA2580084, study PRJEB22360) | human gut metagenome | biome: human gut; feature: human-associated habitat; material: faeces | place: Denmark | collected 2008/2010
AGAAGATAAATAAAGGTTTATATAAATAAAATTCTCTATACTTTATAAAATAAATAGCTACAACAGCAATTACACAAATTAAACCTAAATGAAGACCTGCAATTTCATACTGATTGATCAGGCAAAACAATGGGATAAAAATTTCCATCAAACTTATCTTCTTTTTTCGTCTATTATTTATTCCTTCATTCATTATTTTCCCTCACATCAATAATCTTTCTAAGGCTTTGACTACGCCATGACCTCTTTGTACCAATTCACATATTTTTCAGACATAATATCAATCGAAAACATATTACCGATTTCAATAATCTCTTCATATTTCCAATTTTTATCCAATGCTATCTTTAATGTATCTGTAACTGATTCATTACTTCTATCCTTTACTTTTAACATTGCCTCCGGATAATATAAATCCTGTGTTGCATCTAAATCCTCAAAGGTAACGCATGGTACTCCATGCATATATCCCTCAACAATAGGCAAGCCAAATCCATCATTTAAACTCAAAAATAAATTTACATCACAGAATTTCCAAAAAATATCCATTCGATCATTAAATCCGCCTAAAATAACATTTTTATGTAATTGATATTCCGCAATTTTTTTTCGGACTTCTCCATTATCTACTTCTCTTCCCCAAAGCACCAACAGGATATTTTCAAATACTTTTGTATTTTTTAATATTTCTACTGCTTGCATTTGATTTTTGTTTTTGGTTATATTTCCCACGAAAAAGAGAATTTTCTTACCATTTTTTTTGCTATACTGCAAATAAGCATATGTATCACTCAACTTTGGATATAAATCATTCTGCTTCAAACAATCGCTATAATATTCTTGAAACTTTTCTTGCGTTAAAGTGCCTTCTTCTCGAATAAACTTTGTATCATTTTCGTCGCTTTTTTTCGTTCCATTCGTGATAACAGTGATATTATTTGCTTTTTTTCCTAAATACTTTTCTTCTATTCTGGCTTTCATACCACTACTAATCACACTAATTGGTATATTATTTTTTTCTGCTTTTATTAAAAAATCACGTTCTATCTGCTTTTCGTATGCCGGTGCAGAAACTGAATCATTCAAACCAATTAAACCATGTAAAGTAACTGTATACCTTACTTTCATTTCCTCACAAATTCTAATATAGCTTTCTGTAATAGTTCCTATACCATGTATATGAACTATGTCCGGTTTTTCCTTTTGAATTTGTTTTCTAACATATCCGCCATCCACTTCATAAAAAACATGTCTGGCTTTATCTTTTACTGTAACACCATTCGCAAAAAATGCTTTTATTCCTATTAACCAATCCTTTAATTTTGCATTAGAAAAGAACTGTCCCCATGTATGAGAAAGGATTTTAAAATTCTTTTCATTTTTTCCCTTTGTAATAACTCGTGTTAATAAAACAACATTTTCTAATTCAGCCACTGAACTTACTATATTTTGAACCATTATTCCAAATCCAGTCTTATTTTTAGTAAATTCAATTATATTGTCATCATATATATACGGAGCAATAATCATTACTTTCATTTATATCGTCACCTAAAAAAATTTGTTTTCTGATTTCAATTCATAATAATGTTGTTCGTTTCTCATTTTAAATACTTTCGCCGGATGTCCTCCTGCAATTGAACATGATGGAATATCCGATACAACAACGCTTCCAGCTTGAATAATAGCCCCTTCACCAATTTTAACCCCTTGTAAAATTGTAACATTTTGCCCAAGCCAAACATTATCTTCTATCACGACATCACCGTCTATAGTCGTTTCGTCATAAGGAATAGATTTTCCCTCATAGTTATGATTAGAGGTTAATATCAATATTCCTCCTCCTGAATGAAAATTATTTCCAATAGTAACATTTCCATTTCCTGTAACTTTCATCCCATTAAAATGACAATTATCTCCGATATAAGTCTTAGATGTAAATTTACTCCAATGGTTTATATGTAATCCCTTTCCATATTGCTTGGCTGTTTTTTTACATAGATTTGTATAAAAACCTGTTCGTATTTTTTTTATAATTTTTCCTATCATACGCTTTTCTCCAATACTTCTGATAAAAGTCTATGTTCCTTATAAAGACAAACATATCCCAATTCTTTCAATTTGTTAAAATTTTCAGGATTACTCATATTATCTATTATTATTGGAATTGAATTGCATAATGCCTGATTCAATACCGTTGAATAAAGCGAAATTGCAGCACCAGATTGTAATAAAGATTGCTCTATCGAAATTTGGGTTGTATCCTCTACATCTGCAAAAGTAAATATCTTTTTAACAATATCCATATTAGAATATCTCGGATGTGGACGTATTGAAATTTTATTTCCACTCTTATATAACTGTTCCAATATTTTTGATATTTCCTTTAATACCTCTTCCGATTCTGCACCTAAATAATATGTATAATCATATTTCTGTGTTCTGATCCGCTCTCCATCGAATTTCAAAGAAGCCGGAACTTCAACAACAAACTGATTTTTATCTGCCTTCATAGAAGCTAATATTTTTCCATAGTATTCATCCCAAATATAGCATTCATCAAATTTAAAGAACGAATCTCTCATATAGTACATTTTTTCTCCATGCATGACATCTATATGCTTGATATTTCTTTGTTTACAGTAAGCTGTCAGTACTGAAGACGTAAAAGAGTATTCCGCACAAACCGCTATTGCTTCAGGTGAATATTCTTCAATGGCAAAACTATATCTTCCAATTTTAATCAAACATTTTAAAATAAACTGCCAAGAAAATGGATATCTACATATTATTCCTTTTATAAACTTTTTATCTTTTGCAGTTAATAAAGTTCCTTCTACCGGATTACTTTCAATTGCTTTATACCTTTTTTTCAAAGACTTTGGCAAAATGTTTTCCGGTTTACCATCTCTAAAAAATACCAAGTTTTTATGCTCTAGCCGATTCACCTGAACCTTTTTTCCATATTTGAACCAGTAGAGAATCGCCACTGGAAATGAAACCAGATTTAACAAAAAAGTGATTCCTTTTCCATTAAACTGCATCTGACACTTATACTGAAAATACGATCTTTCAATCTCATCTCGTGGATTTCCTAATTTAGCAATGTATTTTTTTTGTTTACTGACATCATATGAGAATAATGCGTCTTGCCTTCTTTCCAAAAGAACAGCCATTTTACGCAGCATATCATTCATACCCATAATTAACTCACCTTTTTAACGTACCGCACCTTTTTCCAGCATCCATAAATTAAATTTTGTAAAGTCAAAAATAACGATGCAATACTATTCTTATTATCTGCTTCCTTGAATAACTTATAGTGCCATTTTACTAATTTTAAATAGCCATGATTAGATATTGATCCTGACCGTTTTCTATACTGTGCCAGCACTTTATCATAATGATAACAGTTTGCCTTTTTGATTACTTTCAGCCACATGGCATAATCGTTATTCTTTTTAATATCTGCAATCTGTATTTTGCCAATCTTCTCCGCATCATACATTACGGTCAAACACCCCGGCCAACAATAACGATACATTCCCATTTTCGTAATCTTCTTAGGTCCGGTTACTTTCACTCCATTCGTCACATCATTTTCATCAATTTCTTCATAACTAGTATATGAAAAAGAGTATTTATTTTTTTTCATATACTTTATTTGTTCTTCCAGCTTAGTCGGATACCATAAATCATCACTGTCCAAAAATGCAATCCACTTACCCTTTGCATTTTTTAATGCTTTATTTCTTGATACAGCAGCACCAGAATTTTTTTTGTTTTTTAAATAAATAATTCGGTCATCATCATACTTCGATACAATCTCATCTGTATTATCAGTTGAACAATCATCAACTATCAACAGTTCCCAATTTTTGTATGTTTGCTCTAATACAGATTCTATTGTCTTACTAATAAATTTCGCAGTATTATATGAGGGCATTATTATTGAAACTAACTCGTTCATTACTTCAATCCTTTTAGTAGTTCTTTTGCTTCGTTCTGTTTTTTATCGTATTCTTCTTTACTTATCTGTTTTGTTTGGAGAAGATAATCCCCATAATCTGCAGCAGTTACACTACCTTCTTCTGTAATTCCCTCCTGCTTAATAAATGCTTTTTCAACAGTTTTAAAAAGAATTTTTAAATCACGCCCAAAAGAAACATGTTCTATATACTCCAAGTCATACTGCAATTTTCTATCCCATGAAATTGCATTTCTGCCACTTATCTGTGCAAGCCCAGACAATCCAGGTTTTGCAGTATGACGCATTCTTTGTTCTTCTGACATAAACACCATATCTCGAACTAACTGCGGACGTGGCCCTATCAGTGTCATCGTGCCATTTAAAATGCAAAATGCTTCTGGCAGTTCATCCAAAGAGGTAGATCTAAGCCATGCACCAAATTTTGTCAGACGCACTTCATCGGGCAGCAAGTTTCCCTCTGCATCTTTCTTATCTGTCATAGTCCGAAATTTATACATTTTAAAAATTCGTTCTTTTCCCGTTTTCGGATCAATCAGTCCAGGTCTATATTGAGTAAACAACACTGGACTTCCCAGTTTGATTCGAACCAGCAGAGCGATGATTGCATACAGCCAACAGAATACAATAATTGCCAATCCAGAGCAAAAAATATCAATCGCTCTTTTTATGTATCTTTCGTAAAATCCCATTTTACGGTACAATTTATGATTTTTTTCTTTCTTCATAAATCTCTCCTAAAACACTTCCTTATTCAAAGCAAGCCTTTATTACTTCAATAATTCTATCCTGCTGCTCTGCTGTCATTTTATTGTCACTTGGCAGACATAATCCTCTTGTAAAAATATCCATACCTACATCAGCTACTCCGCCTGCAATATACGCATTTGATCTGGCACGTCCGTTTCCATCTCTGACAACAAATGGATTCAAACGATAAATCGGCTGCATATGCATTGGTTTCCAAATTGGACGCCCCTCAGCATTAATAGATGCAATCGCTTCCAGAATCTCTGTCGGACAAGACTTTCCTGTTTCTTTTACATAGCACACATCCTGCTCGCCACGAACCTGTTTGCACATGGCTTCCTTATTAATAATCAGACAAGACAGCCAATAGTTTGGTTCAGAATTTTCCAGATCCATCGGATTCATAGATACTGGCAGTCCTTTTAATCCCTCTTTATATCTCTCATAAATTGCTTTCTTCTGTGCAATATGTTCGTTCAAATAAGGGAACTGACCACGCACTACACCAGCAACTACATTACTCATACGATAGTTGTATCCAAGTTCTTCATGCTGATACCATGCAGCATTTTCTCTTGCCTGTGTAGACCATTTACGAACTTTATTTGCAGCCTCCTCATCGTCTGTCAGGAAGCAACCACCAGCACTTCCAGTAATAATCTTATTTCCATTGAAAGAAATAGTATTATACTTTCCAAATGTACCAGTCTGTACCCCTTTATATGTAGCACCCATAGATTCTGCTGCATCTTCTACTAAAATGGCACCATGCTTTTTAATGATTGCATTTAACTCATCTACTTTACCCGGAGTTCCATAAAGGTGCGCAACAACCACAACCTTTGTATCCGGATAAATTTCAAATGCTTTTTCTAATGCAACCGGATCCATATTCCAGGTATCATACTCTGTATCAATAAATACTGGCTCTCCACCTTCATAAACTACCGGATTTACGGTTGCATCAAATGTCATATCAGAGCAGAATACTTTCTTTCCCTCTAATGCACCATGCCCAACTTTTGGCATACCATATGCTTCAATACCCGCCAGTTTCATTGCCAGATGCAAGGACGCTGTTCCTGCTGATAATGCAACTGCGTATTTGCAGCCGATATATTCACATGCCATTCTTTCTACTTCATTGATATTCTTACCAACTGTGGACATCCAGTTTGTTTCATACGCTTCTTTCACATATTCAATTTCCGGACCATGCATGGTTGGGCTGCTCAACCATACTTTAGACTCAAATTTTTCAAATTTATTATTTTCTTTAAACATGACTTTCTACCTCTTTTCGCCCAATCTCATTTTTTCAGAATGTATTAACTTGTTATTAAGCAATCTCTTTATTTACGTCTTCCGGTCTTTTAAATGTTGGAACAACACTCCGGAGAGCTTCTTTTGCAATCAGATCATCGCCTGTATCACACGCATCTCTAAGTACATCAATCTTTTTATAGATTTCTTCTTTACTCAGTGCATTATCTCTTTCAATGAAAATCATACTGTTGTCTGTTTTATCAAGTTCTTCTGTCTTAACTAACAGCTCCTCATATAACTTCTCTCCTGGTCTTAATCCAGTTTCAACAATTTCAATTCCCTGGACACCAGATAAACGGATCATGTTTTCTGCCAGATCCATAATCTTAACCGGCTGTCCCATATCCAGAACAAATAATTCTCCATTATTCGCAATCGCCCCACTCTGAAGAACAAGCTGTGAAGCCTCTGGAATTGTCATAAAGTATCTGATAATTCTCTTATCTGTAACAGTAACCGGACCGCCATTTGCAATCTGGCGCTTAAACAACGGAATAACTGATCCTGCACTGCCCAGTACATTTCCAAATCGTGTAGCACTGTATTTTACTTTTCCATGTGTGCTTGCACTCTGCACAATCATTTCACACATTCTCTTTGTAGCACCCATAACATTTGTTGGATTAACCGCTTTGTCTGTAGATACCATCATAAAGCGTTCTGCTCCGTACTCCTCGCAAAGCTCTACAAGATTCTGTGTACCGAATACATTATTGTAAATAGCTTCCACACAGTTATGCTCCATTAATGGAACATGCTTATGAGCTGCGGCATTAATAATAATCTGCGGATGGTATTTCTCAAACACTTTCTCAAGAGCTTTCCTATGTGTGATAGAACAAATTTCAATCTGCAGATCCAAACGGTTTCCGTAAGCAATCTTTAATTCCTGTTGAACATCATAAGCTCCATTCTCATAAATATCCAAGATGATAATCTTCTTTGGATTCATCTTTGCCAACTGTCTACAAAGCTCTGATCCAATGGAACCACCACCGCCAGTAATAAGTACTATCTTGTCTTTGTAGTAAGCATTTGTTCTTTCATCAGAAACTACTAATGGTTTTCTGAATAAAAGTTCCTCAATATCAAATTCTCTAAGATGTCTCTTTCCTCCTGCTGCATACATAGTCGGATAATCATAAACTTTCAATTTATATCCAGCATTCTTATAATATTCATAAAGAGCTTTCTTCTTTTCAGCATCCATAGACGGAATAGCAAAAATAATCTCCTGTACTTCAAATTCGCCTAACTTCTGAAGTGTTGTCTCATCTTCTGACCAAACTGGAATGTCATGAATTTCACGCCCAACTTTCTCTTTGTTTACATCAATGAATCCCCTTGGAATATATGCTGCTTCTGAATTATTCAAAAGTTCTTCAGCTAAACTAACTCCTACTCGACCAGCGCCAATAATTGCAACCTTGATTTTCTGAACTTCTTTTTCATTTCCCGCTTCTATACCAGAGAACATATGTAATAATGTAGAAAGAATTTTCCCTCTTGTTGTTTCCTGATTTCCACACTTATATGCATAGCGATACATCATACGAAGTGCTAACGCTCCTAAAAGGTTCAGGCTGACAAGTGAAAGCATTCTGGCAAATGTAATTTTTTGAACTGGAAGTAATAACTCCAGACACAGATAGGCAACAAAAGCAATAGAATCGGTAAACAGCAGCCGGATATAACATTGTATCCCACCATATCTCCATACCTGCCCATATACTTTACCAATAAGACGTGCTACAAAAATACACAGTACAGAGAGGCATACTTGTTGAAGTATTCCTGTAGTTGATAACTTATCCATTCCTCCATACAGAACCAACAGTATTACTGCTACTACTGCATACACAATCAAATCATACCCGACCAGCATCCATCTGATATTTGGCGTACTGTTCTGCTTTGTACGATTCACGTTCATATTATTCTCATTCGATCTATTATTCATTGCTTACCCCCCCCCACGAAAATTGGGTGGGTTTCATCCTTTCATAATTCTTTTTCAATTTTGTGGTTTACTTCTTTTCAAGTGGTGTAAACAAAACAGTTCCCTGCTCTGTTTCAGTTCCCATTTCAAGTACACTTGTTGATTTTACAATCGTTCCTGATTTTAACGTGCAACTATCTCCAACGAAGCAGTATGGTTCAACCACTGCATTTGCACCAACAACTGTTGCCTGACCAATAGTGCTTCCACAACCAACAACTGCTCTCGGCTCAACAATGCAACCAAGCATTAAGTTAGCTGATGGAGAAATTGTAGAATCCATATGGGCTAAAACCGGAATATTATAAAGTGCTTCTAATTTCTTGTTCCATTCAAGTCTTTCTGCTCCATCATTGCAATATTACCTATTCCTTGAATCATACAAACTCCTTCAGTAATTTTATACACACCAATAGCCCGCTTCACTCTCTTACGAGCTCTGCAGGCTGTATATTCATGTTTATTTTTAGCTTTGATTTTTCTTCTTCATTTTCATTCCCTGTTATTTACTAAAACTTCGTTTCCAACCCGTAACTTATTTCTTCAATAACTTCGAGTACGTTCGTGATTTTCTGATCACATTCTTTCCGGGCTCCACGATGGACTCCGGTGGGCGGTACTCCACCCGAAGAATTTATCCTGTAGATAAAATCTTTTTTACAGTTTCCTGTATATATGAAAACAGCAGATCAACTGCTTGTTCCCGACTCTTTTGGCTGAAATCCCCGGATGCATTTCAATCCGAGATTCCAGGATGCATTCAGGTAGTAATTTCCCTGATGCCTGTTTTCACAAATGAATTCCTGCCCTTTTCTATGTAAAGGTGCTCCACAGGCAGCGCACACAGAACTGTTTTTATGCTGTTGCAGTTCCAGTACGACAATTCCTTCCTGCCAGGCTTTGTACTTTATCTTTTCGCGTATAGCTGTGCTGAGATGTATCGGTGAATAATTTCCTGCTTTTGTCATCAGAATTCTGCTGTATTCTTTCTCAAATTCCGGAAGTATAATTATTTTTGCGCCTTGTCTTACTGTGTAATTTATAACTTGTCTACTTATGCAATGAGAATAAAAATCGTTGAGATTTTTTAATTTCATCCAGTAACGGGAATTTGGAATCGTACTACTGTTTTTGCTTCCTGACGCTTCGGATTTTCGGATTTTATCTGTGATCTGTCGGCATCGATGTGCATACGCAGCTCCGCCTCTAATAAACAAAGCATGCTCTTTTTCACCATTTTGATTGACGATACAACATACTGCCAGTGCATCCTGATTGGTAAAAGTAACCGCACAGATTTTTTCAGCATCTGCCATTCGCTCTCTGGCAGTCCTGCCATCTTTTACACAAATCTTCCATGGAATATGTAACTCTGGTCCTGTTTTTTTCAGAACGATGGAAGGAGACAACATCTGTCCTTCCTCTGGAATTGTATTTCCCCGAAGTTTGATACGATGCCAAATCCATTTATCTCCATTCCAGATTTTCAGTGTGATCGCATCTCCTTCGAAATCACGATACATGCCTTTATAGCAGGTAACAGATTCTGTGAAAGAACCGGAACGGATTTTCTGCTTTTCTCTGGAAAGGTAACTGTTAGCCGCAGCAATGGCACTGTTAATTGCAGCTCTCCTGAAATACAGAGGAACTTTTGCCCAGGGCAGTGGATATTTCACCGGCTGTCGGTCTCTGCCTGCAATTGTCAGTTTTTCCAGTGTTCGAAGTGCCTCCATGGAACCTGGCTTTCCATCCTGAAAAGTGTCAAGATACAGGTTGTAATAAAATTCCAGTATCTGGTTATACAGTTCCTGTGTTTTTACCAACCAGTCGGAATGTCTGGTCAGGATGTTCATCTTTTTAACTGTGATGGAGTAATACTGTGGTTTCTCCACGGGAACACCTCAATTTTGTCGCAGAGTAGCATACTCTGCGACGTTTTTTTAATCGCATACATTCTAGCACATAAAAAATATTATGTAAAGATGCAAAAATATGGAATAAAATATCTATATAGTACGAAATTCTTTTCGTTTTTTCGATATTACAGGGCATAAGAAGTGTTATTCATAATCAAAATGAGCAATTACAATATCATTAGCCGTCAAAATTATGGTCTAGTGAAAGGAGCACAAATTATGCCAAGAAAAGGAGAAAACATTTACAAAAGAAAAGATGGTCGCTGGGAGGGACGTTTCCGCAAATACAGAGACGCAAATGGCAAGATCAAATATGGTTATGTCTATGCCAGAAGCTACACAGAGGTAAAAATCAAGCTTAACAAAATCAAACAGGAAATAACTATTCCTGCGGAGTCTGGCACTGCTGATATTATCGTACGCACATTTTCAGAAGTGGTGAAGGAATGGATCACCTACAAGACACCGCTGCTAAAAGAATCTTCCGTAGCCAAATATACCAATATCATAAATCTGCACCTGCTTCCATTTTTCCATGAGCAGACAATGCAAAGCATTTCCGTGCAACGCCTCGAAGAATTTTATAAAAAACTGCTTCTGAAAGTAACACCAAAAGGAACTCTCTTAGCGCCCAAAACAACACTGGATATTCTTTCGGTAATGAAATCCATTCTGGTCTATGCAAATACAAAAAAATATCTGCAATATTTGCCGCCTCTTCGTTTTGAATGCCGGCCTCTGGTGAAGAAACTGGTAATCTTAAGTGAACGGAATCAAAAAATCTTATCCTCTTATTTATGCCTGCATCTTACATACCGGAATCTTGGAATTCTCATATGTATGTATACCGGAATCCGTCTGGGAGAAATCTGTGCACTCACATGGGAAGATATTTCTCTGACGGAAGGTTCTATTTATATAGACAAAACGATACAGAGAGTTCAAAAAGAACATAATGGAAAGAAAACAATGCTTATCATAGCAACGCCAAAGACACCATCTTCTATCCGAACCATTCCAATTCCAAATCAATTATTGCAGATCATAAAAAGCAGTGAGCTTCCTCAAAAAGGATATCTTCTGACCGGTTCCACAGAGAAATATATAGAGCCCCGTACGTATCAGTATCATTTCAAAAAGCTTCTTCAGAGATGTAAAATCCCAGAAACAAATTTCCATGCATTGCGCCATACTTTTGCTACCAGATGTGTGGAACTCGGATTCGATATCAAAACACTCAGCGAAATTCTCGGTCATTCCAGCATCAATATCACCTTGAATCGATATGTACATCCATCCTTTGAT